>Ga0182010_10001713_pt1 | contig 11434 bp, 12 predicted proteins | sample 611E1MmetaG_FD_120488 | JGI IMG/M metagenome (GOLD analysis project Ga0182010, IMG submission 120488) | Permafrost microbial communities from Stordalen Mire, Sweden - 611E1M metaG | ecosystem: Environmental > Terrestrial > Soil > Wetlands > Permafrost | place: Sweden: Stordalen | collected...
AATTTCACCGATATCTTTGCGCAATAGCGGCTCTCCGCCTTCAAAGCTGATGGTAAAGGTGCTTGCTTGAGACAGATTATCGATGATGCTCAGCACGTCTTTCGTGTTAAGGTCAGGGATCTTATCTGCCCAGACGTTGCAGAAGCCACACCGCAGGTTACACCGGTGGGTGATCTTGAATGAGGCGTAGAACGGATTGTCGAATTCGTTTCGGACGTAGTTCGAAAGGTACCCTCTAAGGGCCCGCACATTTCTGTTCATTGTGCCTCGCTGCAGCTGTTTGACGAACACTTCGTGAGGAGGCCGCTCTTGGTTGGTATCCAACGAGCCGTAGATTCACTCCTCAAAGGGTGCAACGTAGCAGGATGTCTGCTTGCTGCTAATAAGCTTCTGTTCGTGAAAAAGGCGCGCTGTGAGGAGATACGTGCCTTCTTCACTCGCGTAGAGCTCGCTTACGAATCGCTTTGTGCCACCTTCTGCGATGAAATCGATATCGATCACGTCCATAAGCGTGTGGGCTTTCGACGGGGGAGTTGCAGCGATTTCAAGCCGTAGATTCGACACGTCGCGGTGGGCGTGCACGACCGTTTCCGTCTCGATTGTCTCTTCATACGCCCAGTAGGGCCGATTCGCGAAAAAGGTCTGGACCTCAGCGGGATCTTCGGTGAGTCGAACCTCCTGATCAGGAGAGTACCAGCTCACAAGTGCACCATCGCGGTACGCCGTGACGTGCAGATAGACCCGTCCAGTATGGTTCGCAAAAATCTGAAAGTTGAGCGCTGCGGTGTCTTGAGGGGCCAACTCTTTCACAAAATGAAATGAGCCGCTTGGCAAGACGTCCAGATCGTACGAGTTATAGGTATACAGCGTCGCGCTCACGTCGACGAGGCGCTCCGTTGATACGTTCCTCAGCCGGACAGTGATCCAATGGCGCCCCCGGTCGAGCACCTCGGGCGTAACGGTTGCTTCGAAGGGGTACTTGCGTCGTTCTTCCATGGCGCACCGACCTACTTAACGTTCACGCGCGTTTTCTTTTCCCCCTCAGTGGGCTCCTTCTTCGGGATTTTTACCTCGAGCACGCCGTTCTTGAACGTTGCTTCTGCCTTATCTGGAAGAACGTCGGCAGGGAGGTCGAGCATCCGGCGGTACGATGCGTAGCCGCGCTCGCGATAGGTGTAATCCTCATCCTTGCGTTCCGTTTCGGTGCTCGATTCGGCGCTGATCTCAATCCGTTCCGGGGTAAGGTTGATCTCAATATCCTCTTTTTTCACTCCGGGCATGTCTGCGACCACCTGGAGGGCGTCGCCAAGGTCAAGGACGTCTACGCTTGGCTGTTTCAAAGCGGGCATCTGCGCTTGTGAGGGGAGTACACGCTCAAGGGTGTCCTCCATGTTGGCGCGGAATGTGTCGAGCATGCGGCGCATCTCGGCGAAGGGCTCACTCATCCAGTAGTCCTTCGGCGTAATTCTCTTCTCTTCTTTCTTTTCGTCGGTCATAATATCATCAAATTTAGTAGCGCACGGAAGGTAATAAAGCATACGCAAGGAAAAGACAGATCACAAGGGGGGGCTTCACGATGCAAACAGTCATCGCAGAAATAGGTCGAGGCCGTTTTGTGCGCACGCCTTCTGCCCTCGATCCGCGTACCCCTCTAAGCTGAGCGCGTGGAACACCCGTGCGACCGACAAGCAATCCGATCGCTGCGCGCTCATGTCGCTGTTGACGACAAACTTCGCTTCAGGATACTCTCTGATCAATTTCACCGCATCTTGCACCGATGCTTTGCCTGGCTGGACCGTTATGCCGACATACGTCCCCGCTTCGAGTGCGATATCGATAGTAGACGGATCGATGTGATCGATAACGACATCCTTGGCTCCGACGTCGTCGACGATCGCAACGATTCGCTCGAGCGCCTCTCTCTTCCCACGTCGCGGCGTATGGATGACTTTAGGATAGTACTCGATCTCAAGCTGCGCGCGAAAAACGCGCTCTTCGACGTCAGTGCATCGTTCAAGACCGATTTCACCGACGGCGACCACATCTGGATGCGAGAGATACTCGGGCAGCGCTCGTAGCGTTTCGTCTACCTGGGCGTTTATAGAGCGCGGGTGGACACCGAGACCAACGTGCACGCTGATGCCATTTTCCGCGCCTCGGCGCACTTCGCCGTGCGCAAGCTTGTGAAAGTGATCGAGCAGCACGTCCGCGGTTGACATTCGCATCGGGTCGTGCGCGAGCGTGAGTACGTCAGTGACGCCGGCGACCCCCATCAATTCAAAGTCCTCATACGGACGAGTGTCCATGTGGGCATGCGTGTCAAACACGAGCGCATGAGCGCGGTCTTGAGTCTTATGTGTTATGCATGAACGTTCCGCGAGAGTCAGCGGTACAATTTCGTAAGCGTTGCCGTCCAGGGGGTTCAAATGGGCTACCTGAGCCAGAAGACCGATAATTATAAACGGGAAGAGTAAGCAGCATGGTTAGCGTGACCATGTTAGTACCCAAAATAGATGTCGAACTATGCGTCGGATGTGGAGCGTGTGAAGACATATGCCCCGACGTCTTTGAGCTTCAGGATGATGGATTGTCGCACGTCATCGACGCGACTGCCTGCAGCGAATGTGACTGTCAAGAGGCTGCTGACAGCTGCCCGACTGAAGCCATCTCCATTATCGAAGAGTGATCTCGCGCACGACGTCACTCATTTTTTTGCCATCCGTCCGTGCCGGACACTGGGTTCCGCTCTGGCCGGGCTGATCAAGCGGTCAGCGGCTGGCGCGTTAAAAGTGCAAGCCAACCAGCTGAACGAAGAAGGAGAGGAAATACACGACCGCTGTGCCCTTGATAGTCTTAGCCACGAACATGATGATGAGAAATGTGGTCGGGTTATACTCTTCGATTCCAGCGACGATTGGCACCAAATCGCCGGCAAAGGGAATCCAAGGCGAGACTAGCAACAGCGCTGCCCCATATTTGCCAAACCAAGCCCGGACCCTCTTTTCACGTTCGGGATTATGAAATGGGATGATCCTACGTATCCCGTATTTCCCTAAGAGATAACCCACCGAGGCGCCAAGAACCGACGCAGGAATCAGCACAAGCAGGATGACTGGCAGACTCACGTTCTCGCTCAGCAGCAGCGCGATTGTCGGCTCGGTGGGGATAGGGAGCACTGATGAGGTGGCGGCGACGAGAAACAGTTCAAGCAAGCCGTAGTTAGTGATTAAAGGCAGCGATAAGCACCCAGTCACTTTGATCGCTTACAACACTTCTACGCGTTTATAAAAAGGTAGTGACGCCGCCCGACCACACAGATTGCATTTGGATGCCGCTGACCCATAACAGCGCTTATATCCGCGCGGCGCCATGGGTGTGAAGATAACATGGAAAACGAACGATATAGGCGCGGGATCGAAGCGCTGCGCAGGGTGAACGAGGAGGGGGCCACAAACCTCATTCAGAGTATGGACGCTATTGCGCCCGACCTTGCACGCTACGTTATTGAGTTTGCATACGGGGATATCTACACCCGTCCCGGACTACACACGAAACAGCGCGAATTATGCATCGTCGCCGCCCTCACTGCTCTCGGCAATCGAGAGGATCAACTTCGCGACCATATTCAAGCAGCTCTCAACATCGGGTGCACGCGACAGGAGCTTGTCGAGACCATCCTCATGATGGCAGTCTATGCAGGCTTTCCGGTCGCGATCAATGCAATGCAGGTCGCACGCGAAATTTTGCTTCGTGAGTGATCAGCGACGGAGCCCCGTCTTCACAATGTCGCGCCGGAGCGTTTTTAAAGAAGAATAGCGGAGCGGAGCGCGTTACGCGCATAGCTACTTAATGGTCACTTGGGGCTGGCACAAGCCGGCGAATCAAAAAAGATGCTCCGGTTGGGATTTGAACCCAAGTCGAGGGAGTGAGAGTCCCTCATGATTGGCCGGACTACACTACCGGAGCCCGATTTCCATTATAGCACACGGGCTCTTAAACTTTGCTGGCAGCGGAGCGGCCATCGAATGGTCGCATCGTCCTGTAAATCGAACGCGCTCCTGCGCGATGCGCGGCACGCACCGGGCACTGCGCCCTCAAAATGCGATGATATCGTTGAGGAAAGTGTACTCCTTTCTTATCTCGTTAACGCTATCAACGTCGATTACTGCCGTAATGATAGCTTCAGCGTTACCCGCTGCGACAATCGTTTCTCCCCAGGGGTCAGTAATCATGCTGCCGCCAACAAAAGTCGTCGCCGGTGCCGGCGTGCCCACTTGATTGCAGCCGATGAAGTAACACTGGTTTTCAATAGCCCGTGCTCTGTTTAGCGCGATCCAATGTTCAAGGCGCGGGGAGGGCCACGCGGCAGGACAGACGATAATTTCAGCCCCTTTCTGAACAAGGGCCCGATAGAGTTCAGGAAAGCGCAGGTCATAACAGATCGAAAGGCCAATGATGCCAAGCTTTGTTGGCGCAGCGACAACGTCCGTTCCTGCGGTCAGCGAACGTCTCTCCTGCGAATGATAGGAGAACAGGTGAATCTTGCGGTACCGAGCGCAGATCGTGCCGCGTCTATCGACGAGAACGCTCGTATTGAACATCCGGTCGTGCTCGTCTACCTCCAAGAAGCTGCCCACGACGATGTAGCTGCCCTTTTCGCGAGCGAGCCGCGCAAAGACCTCGGTTGTGGGCCCTGGAATGGGCTCTCCGGCCTTGAAATCTCTGCAGTGCGTGAACAGTTCTGGGAGAACGACGAGGTCAGCATCGGTTTCGTCGATTAAAGCGACCGCGCGATCAATGTTCTCCGATCGGGTGCCGAGCGCACCCATCTGAATGCACGCCGCCTTGTACCCCATGTGATCCGCCACTCGTGTGAGCCAATCTAACGTTCCCACGTGTCTCTAAGTCTTCGAGGCATATAGCCTTACGGGCCAGACGTTCCCCAGCTTTCGCGACGACCGATCGAACGCCTGACGGCGCGTGCGCAGGAAGATATTTCTATATTCAGTCGGAACTAGAGGTAAATGAAGCGGGAGCAAATTCTCAGCGAAGCGTTACCCTACATCCGTGAGTTTTATGGATCGTTCGTCGTCATAAAGATTGGCGGCCACGCAATGATCGACAATCGTCTCATGGAGGGCATTATCGAGGATATCGTGCTTTTGCGGTACGTCGGCATGCAGCCGGTACTCGTCCACGGGGGTGGACCCGAGATCAGCGAGAAGATGGAGCGGATGGGTAAAAAACCCGAATTCGCCGCTGGCTTACGCATCACCGACGAAGAAACGCTAGAGATCGCCCGCATGGTTCTTGTGGGGAATATCAACACGCGCCTCGTCGCGCTCATTGGCAAGCACGGCGGTAAAGGCGTCGGGTTGTCCGGGAAGGACGGACGTATGATCACCGCGCGGAAAAAAGGTCCTCAGCGGGTAGTGTATGAAGGTATCGAGCAGGATGTCGACCTCGGCTGGGTCGGCGAAACGGAAGTCATCAACCCAGAGATCCTAATGATCATGGCCGGGAAAGGCTATATCCCCGTCGTTTCCCCCATTGCGGTCGATAACGCGTGTCACAGCCTTAATCTCAACGCTGACACCGTCGCCGGAGATATTGCGGCTGCACTTATAGCCCGCAAGCTTATCGCGCTGACCGACGTGAGCGGTATTCAACGCGATGAGAGCGATCCCAGAACGGTCATCCCGCGCATGACGTTCGCAGAAGCGCAGCGCGCGATTGAGGTAGGGAGCATCAGCGGCGGAATGATCCCCAAAGTGCACGCGTGCATCAAGGCCCTCGAAGCAGGGGTGCAAAACGCGCACATCATCAACGGCAATATCCACCACGCACTCCTGCTCGAGCTGTTCACAGACAAGGGCATCGGAACGATGATCGTAAAGGGGTAAGCCAGGCGGCCGCCACATCGGCTGACTGACGGCTGGGAACGTGCGCATGAGAACGATTCGTGAAGTAGAGCTGCAGGGACACATTATTGACTCACTCACGCTGACGCGGGTGCTTGACAAGATCATGGATCTTGATGGTGAGTTCGAGATCGTCACCTTCAAGATAGGTGAGCATAAGAGCGACCCGAGCTACGTCAGGCTCGCGGTCACGGGACGCGACGAGGCACATCTTGACGCTATCATGAGCGACCTTCACCGCCTCGGAGCCCAGGTTCCCGAGATCGAAGACGTGCGTTTAGGAGCCGCCGACAAGGACAGAGCCGTCCCGAAAGGGTTCTATTCGACGACAAATCACCCCACCTTCATTCATCACCGCGGCGCTTGGATTCCCGTGGAGGATATCGAGATGGACTGCACGATCGTCGTTCGCGACGACCGGGCGCGGTGCACGCCGCTCCACCAGGTGGTGCAATGGGACCAGATCGTGCTCGGCCAGCGCGGCGTCCGTGTCGTTCCCCCTGAGCGACCGCGCACTCGCTCCCTTTTTGAGTTTATGGGCGGCGCGGTGTCCTCTGAACGTCCTTCAGCGACGCTTATACGCCAAATCGCCGTCGAAATGGTGCACGCGAAGGTGCAAGGGAAAAAGATCGTAGTCGTTGCCGGACCGGCGGTATCACACACGGGCGCCGCCGAGGCGTTGGCGAGCATCATACGCCGCGGGTACGTGAATGCCCTTCTCGCCGGCAATGCGCTCGCGGTTCACGACATCGAGCGTGACCTGTATGGAACATCGCTCGGCCTCGACATCAAGACAGCCGAACTGGTCAGCGAGGGACACAAACACCACCTCTACGCCATCAGTGAGGTGATCCGCTCCGGGTCGATTACAGCCGCGGTGCGCCAGGGGCTCGTAAAAAGTGGTGTCATGTACGAAAGCGTCGTCAATAACGTGCCCTTCGTGCTTGCTGGGTCCATCCGCGATGATGGCCCGTTGCCCGAAGTCATTACGGATACTATGGCGGCTCAGGATGCTATGCGGGAGCTTCTCAAAGATGCTGACCTCGTGCTTATGATGGCCACCATGCTACACTCCATCGCCGTCGGCAACATGCTGCCCTCGTACGTCAAAACGATTTGCGTCGACATTAATCCGGCCACCGTGACAAAGCTCATCGATCGCGGGACGGCGCAGGCTATCGGGATCGTCACGGACGTGGGAACCTTCCTGCCCGCGCTTGCAACGGAGCTTAAGATTATCGACGTCGAATAATTTTCGGGTTCGACGCGTGCAACGTCCTGCGTTTACCGTACTGTGCGCACTGCGTCTTTGCTGCTGCAGAGATTAGCCTGCGTCTTTGATCACGGGGGAAGCAGTCGGGTCGAACGGATTTGTGCGCAGCGCTAAGGAGAAGAGGTACGGGTATCGCTTCAAGAGGTGCGCCATGTACTTCAGCCACTCGGAGGTGAGCGCGCTGTACGCTCGTCCGGCGTCACCAGCGAGGTGTCGGTAATCACCGCCGGGCAGGTGCGCGAGGTCGGTCCGGTACTGCAGCTCATCTGCGACGTGGAAGACCGCCCAAAGCTGTTCGGTGAAGGATTCCTGTTCGAGGAGGTTAGGATTTTCGAGGAGCCGAAGCAAGAACATCCGCTCTGATACTAGAAAACTGCGCAGGTTTTCGAGGAATTGCAACGCTTTCGGATCATCCTGCTTGAAAAAGAGCTTGTATTCGTGCTTTTTTAGGCGCAAACTCGCGTCGGCAAAGTTGCGGCTGGTCCACGTGCCCTTCACTAAAAGCTCATCGCGAATCCTCCCTACGAGTGGGTCAAAGTCCGAAAATGCTTTCAGGAGCGGGGTGCCGACCTCACTGAAGTAGACACCGATTACCATGTTTAGTTTGGCGAGTTGACTCCGCTTTTCTTGCCGGCTTATTATCCAGTCAACGACGAGGACGACAAGAAGCACCTCGATTGGAAGAAAGGCAACGTCGCCAAGTCCGTAGATCTCGATATACGCTAAATTGTGGAATAAGTAGAAGTGAACCAGGTAGAGCAATGCAGAGAGCGCAATAAGAAGGAGACCGAAATAAATCCGCCAGCCGATCTTCATCTTGCCCCTTACCCTCGCGCCGATAGCATTGTATTTCCCATGTCAATAACTCTAAATATATAGTCTCGGTCAGCCGTAGGGGACACACGGCGTCGGATGGTCGCGAGATCGGGCCAGCGAAACCCCCTCAGCGGGGCAAAGCAACGTCACGTCGTGAAACGGTACTAGTGGTGGCCGCGCCGTCTTCTCATAGGGCCCCCTGCCAGGGTGCGCAACGTGCACAGAGCAAGGAAGGTGTCAACCACTTAATTCAATCTGCGGCCCATAATTGAGCACAAAAATCCGATTTGCAAGCCGCACGCCAGCTCGTTCAATGCGATTGGTCGTCAGCTGATCGTCGGGTATGGTTCGACTGAAATGCTTGAATAAGTTCTCTTTGTCGCCGCGAAGCCTCGGCACGTCGTCGAAAAGGCCCTCGCGCGCTGCGCGCAGCTTACACAAGACCCCTCGAAAGCCTAGCTTGGCGGCAAAGCCGAAACTGAGCACCTCAGACACGACGAGCGAGGGCACGAATCGTAGCACATCGCCGGTTGACAGGTATTTTCTGAGAAAAATGTAGCGCCCCTTCTCCAGCAGAAAAAACTTTTCCGGAGGGACATCGAGTCGGTAGTCGTGTCGAATGATTGACGTAGGGACGTAGAGCGATTCAAATCCCGCAAGATACGCCTTGCACGTAAAATCAAGATCATCGTGATAGAGAAAGAGGGCCTCATCAAAGCCACCCAGTTGCAGAAACTCGTCTCTGCGCACGGCGAAGCAGCACCCTGAAACGTAGCTCACTGGCTCCGACACGGCACACGCCTCTTTATCTGCGCCAAACCCTCTGGTGAATGCGAGGCCGGTGAAATGTAAGATATTTCCGCAGTTGCCGATTGTGGAGCCGTCGTAGATCAAAATCTTGGGGGTAGTCAATAACCTTCGGCGCCCGATAAGAGGCTGTATGAGCGCGTCTAACCACCCCTCCTCGACCAGCGTATCGGGATTCAAGATAACGATAAAATCGCCCGTGGCACGAGCGACGCCCTGGTTGTTCGCACGGCCCCACCCGTAGTTTTCGTCGTTTTCGAGCAATGCCACCAAAGGGAATCGTTCTTTAAGGATTCGAACGGTGTCATCGCTTGAATGGTTGTCAACGACGATGATCTCGAGCGCGTATGCTGATCGAGCACGCCGCGCGTAGATAGAATTGATGCACGCTTCGACGTAGTCCGCGCTGTTGTAGGTCACGATAACGATACTAACGAGGTACTCATCGGCCATTTTCACGACACGCTACACGGGAAATCAGCCACGTTCTGCCCGCGAAGTCTCACGATCAGGGCTTGAGCGCAGCCGCATATGAAGCTTTTCCCCCAGCCAGCGCGTTCAGCGGTCACTCACCTTGTGGCCCGCGCGTTGATGTCCTGGACGGACCACAGCAAGAGTCCGGCGAGCACCCCAAAAAGACCTACGCCGACACAGAAGAGCCACCCCAGCATGTAGATAGTGATCAAGTTGTTGGTGCGATTGAACACGTCAAGCGCACGAAGAAACAGGAGCGCCCCTGCGACCAAGAAGAAAAGCCCGGGAACGCCGAAGAAGAGGATTGGGCGTTTTTGCGCGATCAAGCGAATGATCGAGTTGATGACGTCGAGTCCGTGGCGCACGGGGCCCTTGCTCGAATCGCGAATACCGTCATAACGAGTTACAATTCCCGCTTCTCTGATTTTGAGCTTGCTATCGGCCGCCCTGATGATGATCTCAGAGCTCACGCCCATACCATTCTGGTTCACGTCGATCGCGTGAAGCGCCTTTCGCGAATATGCGCGAAACCCGCTTTGCGAATCGGTCACCCTCAGCCCTGAGCTCAGCATTGTTGCGTGATCGAGTACCTTCATCCCAAATTTCCGGTAGCGAGGAATCGTCCCGTTTTTCGCCCCGCGCGCAAAGCGTGACCCAATCACGATATCGGCGCCGCTTTCTCGCATCTCGTCGATAAGCTGCGGGATGTCATCGGGATTGTGTTGTCCGTCCCCGTCGAGCGTGACGAGCACGTCGACGTCGCAGTCTCGCGCTATCTGAAAACAATCGCGTATGGCACTGCCGTACCCCTCGTTCGTGAGGTGCCGAAAGACCTCGGCGCCAACCAGCTCAGCCACTTCTGCGGTACTATCATCAGAGCCGTCGTCGACAACGACGACGCGGTCGGCGTGGCGCCGTGCACGGGCCACAATGCTGCCTATGGTGAGCTCTTCATTGTACGCGGGGATCGCCACCATGCTGCCGCGTGCGCTCGTTGCAAGCATAGCAGCGCCGGTCGCACGATTAGCAGGCTGCTTCCCGTCGTCGAATTCGTTTTGAAAAGGCATCCTTATGCTTCATGCGACGTGCAGGGCCGCACACTCTCCCATTTTCTGTGGGGGGGCTCTGTTATAAATAGATACATGACCTGACACTGCTCTGCTTATCGCCTTTGCGCTACGAAAAGAGACCGGTGCCTCATCCCGACGCGCTAGTTGCTTGCCCGAACACTGCGGAGTGCCATTCCCCACGTAAGTTCCAGAGATGCCATTAAAGGGATCGGCAAATACTGCTTTTTCGGTTCCCAGTCAGCGTCTACGGGTAGCGCAGCATACGTCACCTGTTTTGCACTTCGTGAAAGATCGTCTCTATCTTGTCGGTTACGCGTGCCCAAGAATGGTGCTTCATCACAAATTCGCGCGCTTGGTGCCCGATTCGGCGCCTCTTTGGCTTGTCCAGCAACAGTGCTTCCACGTGATCGGCAAATTTGAGAGGACTGTCCGCGATACAAAGATGGTCGCCGTGCGTGGCGTTAATCCCTCGTACACCGATTGATGTGGTGACCACAGGCTTTCCCATGGCCATCGCCTCCAGGACCTTGTTTTTTATTCCCATTCCCGATACGAAGGGAGCAATTACAACTGAAGCACGGGCAACATACGGACGCACGTCCTCCACGAATCCTGTCACGCAAATTGACGGGTCCTTGGCGAGGGCGCGAACGGCAGGAGGTGGATTTTGACCGACCACGAATACCTTCAGGTTTGGAAATCGCTGTTTGAGCGTATCGTAAACCTGAGAATGAAAATACGTTATCGCGTCGACGTTTGGATGACTCGACATGTAGCCGGCGAAGACCAATGAGGGCCATTCTTCGCTTATTGCCAGCGGTTTGAAGAAGTCTATATCGACCCCATTAGGAACGGTTATGCATCTTGCCTCTGGGCACAGCATTTTCATTGCGTGATACTCCTTGTCACTGACGACGATGCTTGCATCAAACGCAGCAAGGAGCTTTTTCTCTGCCGTTCTAGTAGCGAGATACGTGCAGAACCAATAAAGCTTGTCCATAGACCTCCGCGCTCTCAGGTACTCACGGTAGAACTCGGCAGACCTGCAATCGAATGCGTGCATCACTTTGGGG
>Ga0182010_10001714_pt1 | contig 11431 bp, 11 predicted proteins | sample 611E1MmetaG_FD_120488 | JGI IMG/M metagenome (GOLD analysis project Ga0182010, IMG submission 120488) | Permafrost microbial communities from Stordalen Mire, Sweden - 611E1M metaG | ecosystem: Environmental > Terrestrial > Soil > Wetlands > Permafrost | place: Sweden: Stordalen | collected...
CCTCCAATTTTTTCTAGTTAAAAAATGAATTTTAATAACTATTCTGCAATGATCTTGTGTAGAGATGATATTACCTTGGCCAGTTCTTCGTCCATCTCAATTTCTTCTTGAACTTCCAAAACATTTTCAAGTACAGCATTGGTTTCAGGGTGTTTTGGTGCTGCAGAACATCCGCTATCGGGAAGTATTGATATAGGAAATGTGCCAATTTTCTCTGCAATTTCTGAGATCTCTGTTTTGTCTAGACCAATGAGTGGACTTAGAACGGGTATGGATGTTGAGTAACGTGTTGCGAGTATGTTGGGTAGAGTTTGTGAAGCAACTTGCCCTACACTACTACCATCAATGATTGCCAGAGCTTTTTCTTTTTTAGCAATCTTCTCTGCAATCTGGTACATGCCGCTCTTACAGAGTACACATGTCATCCTTGGAGGTGCTTCTTCTGTACATTTCTTTAGGAAATTTCCATAGTTAACTTGATAGAGTCTAAGTTCTGAACCAGAAGCGTACTCCTTAAGTTTTTGGTAAATTTTTATGATTTTTTCATTTGATCCACCGGTGTATGGATGGTTGTTGAAGTTAAGAATTGTTATATCACAGCCTCTTTTCATCATGAGGTAGGTTGCTACAGGCGAGTCTATACCACCAGATACCAGGGCAATCATTCTTCCTTGAGTTCCTATTGGAAGTCCTCCTGGTCCGGGGATTTTTTGATGGAATATGTAGGTTTTATCCTCCCTCACTTCGATAAAAAGTCTGAATTCTGGGTTTGAAAGGTCCACTGGAGCATTTGTAAGCTCAATTACTGCTGCACCACAAAATCCTGCCATCTCCCTACTTGAAAAGTCATGGGTTCCAACTCTTCTGCATTTAACAGCAAAAGGTTTTTTAGAATCGAAATCTCCTTTTTCCATTAATTCTTTAATATAATCTTGAACTGTTTCCTTGATAGAGTTGTGATCAGTATCTGTTGATACTGTTGGGCTAAATGAAACAACTCCAAATATCTTTTTTAAAGATTTCAATGCTTTCTCATGATCTTCAGGGAAAAGAAAAATCCTGCCCTGATTAATTGTGATTTTACATTTGATTAGTTTTTTAATATTCCCTATTAGTTTTTTTTCAAATCTTTTCCTTACTACAGGACTCTTTACTCCGATTTCACCATATCTAACCAGTATTGGCTTGTTAGTATCCATTCTTTAACTCCATTACTCAGCAGTTTATTGATTTAATGTTAATCTGCTAAATACCAATAAATCTATTTAATTATAATATTACAAAAAATTTTAACCGCCGTGTATAACTCTGATGATCTTTATACTGTCATTTTTTCCCAATATTTCATCTTCTAGGATTATCGTATCATTTCTTTTGACGATAACTTCAAGCGGGTCTATTCCAAGATTTTTTAATAGTTCTTCAACCGATATCTGGTTGATATTTAAATGTTCAACGTGACCTTCCGAATATTCTATTTCCAAATCAACACAACCAGTATAAGTTAGAGATTAATAATAGAAACTGTACTTAACAATTGTTATATAACTATCGTTACATATAAAGTTTTTGATTAAACCAAGACCTCTGAGGATTGGAAAGTGATACTGGGTTTGTAAAATACCCTCTATGTAATCATGATCTTTCTAATCCTCTTGAGAGATCTTCGATTAGATCATCTGAATCCTCTAGTCCCACTGACAATCTGATAACATCATCTGTAATACCAGCCTGTTTACGGGCTGACTCTCCCATTGATGCATGACTCATGGTTGCAGCATGTTCAACTAATGAATCTGCTCCACCAAGAGATTCTGCCAGTAAAAAAAGGTCTAAGCCTCTAATAAAATTACCAACATCTGATTTCAATTTAAAAGATACAATACCACCATATCCATCCATCTGTTTTTTTGCAATTTCATAACCCGGGTGAGAGGGGAGACCAGGATAAAATACTTCTGAAACTTTAGGATGATCAATTAAAAACTCAGCTATCGCTATAGCATTTTCTGCGTGTTTTTTCATTCTAAGTGGTAGGGTTTTTAGTCCTCGAAGTATTAACCAGGAATCAAATGGTGCTGCGTTCGTTCCCATCCCATTTAACAGGAAATGAATCTTATCTGCAAGTTCATCTGTGGTGGTCACTATTGCACCACCTATTACATCACTGTGGCCGTTTATGTATTTGGTTGTTGAGTGAAGTACCAGATCTATTCCATACTCTATTGGACGAAGGAAGTATGGACTTGGAAATGTATTGTCAGCTACAGTTAAGAGCTGGTTTTCCTTGGCTATATCAGCTACCAATTCAAGATCTGTAATGTTCAACAATGGATTTGATGGTGTTTCAATCCATATCATTTTAGTGTCTGGTTGGATGGCTTCTTCAATGTTTTCTCGGGAGTTTAGTCTTGTGAAAGTGAATTCAATACCATATTGGGTCATAATTTCACTGAAAAGTCTATGTGTACCTCCATAAATATCATCTCCTACGACAGCATGGTCACCCGCTTTTAATAGATGTATTGCAGTTGATACTGCTGCCATTCCACTTGAAAAAGCGAATCCTTTGTTACCTCCCTCAAGATTTGCAACAGCATCTTCAAGAGCATTTCTGGTTGGATTACCAGTTCTAGAGTAGTCGTATTCTCCTGGTTGTTTGTAATCTTCGAACACAAATGTTGATGTTTGACATATCGATGTTGATATAGCTCCAGTTGATGGATCTGGTTTTCTTCCTGCATGTATTGATCTTGTGTCAAATTTCATTATTGGTCCTCCATGATATTTAATTAAATTTCTCTTAATACAATTTAAGAAAAAGGAAATTATTCTTTTATTTTATATAATAACAATATATTTATTTAATTCTCAAACGATCCAGTGGATATTATTGATTAAAATTTGATCGAGATTAATAGAATATATTAACAATATTTATATAACAATCGTTATATGATCTTATATAAATATATTGCGGTATCACTACAATCTGACATATTAAACCAAGTTATCAACTATTAAAGAAAGGAATAATAAAAAAATAATACTTAAAAAAAATAATTATTATTATTTCCTAGCTTTCGCAACCTTTCTAGCTATTACAAGCTCTCCTATAGCAATAAGACCCACAAAAAACTTTTCAAGACCGCCGGTAGCCCATATTGCTTCTCCAAAAGTTGAATTTTTAATTCTCTGTTCATATTCCTCGGCTGTTACCCGTTTGCCTGTTTCTCTTTTTGTAACAATTGCAGAGGCTTCCATCAGTTCTTCCCATGTAACTCCCTTGAGTTCGCGTACCATGGCCTCAAATATTTTGTAAACTTTGATCTCATAGAGGCTGGAAAGAGTTTCAACGATGTCGAAAGTTCTTATTACACCAACCACCCTGTCTTCAGTGTCTAAGACAGGAATACTAACCACTTTATACTTTGAAGCAGCTAAAACTGCTAAGCGTGCAGGTTCGTCTTCGTGTAATTTTACGATATCATCCTTTGAATGCATAATTTCTGATACTTTCTTATGATTATCTCTTAGACCCCTTGTAACATCTAGAGATGTAATCCATCCAATTAATCGTTTCTTATCGTCTAAAACAGGCGTTGCAAACTTTTTATGAGATTCCATCTTTATTGATGCTTCAACAATATCCATATCCGCGTTTACAGCTATAAATTCCGTGTCCATAATTTCTTTAACTTTCATTAGGCAACCTCTCAAGTTTTAATGCACCCACAGGGCATTTTTTAGAACAAACTTCGCAATTAATACATTTATCTTTGAAAAAAACAATTTTATCATCTTCAAGCTTTATTGCTTCAACGGGACAGTTTTCCTCACACACACCACAAGCAACACATATATCCTCATCTACAAGAAGTTCTTTGGTTTTGAAAACATTTCCTAATCTTCTTTCAAGTGTTACTGCATCTTCTCCACACACATTTGCACATGCACCGCATCCAATACAAGCATCCTTATCTATAACTGCTTTTTCACCTTCCTGTACTGTTATTGCCCCTGTTGTACAAAATTTGACACAATTACCGCATGATGTGCACTTATCTGAATCGACATAGATCTTTTCCATTCTAAGTGTCCTGTGAGGTACCTTTATGGTTTTAAGCTTGTAGGTTAAATCATCATCCAAGTCAGATGTGCTTTCAATAACTTTTATTGAATTAACAGGACAAGTTTGAGCACATATCTCACATTTAACACAGTTATCGAGTATTTTTGCAGGTTTCGTTAATTTAGCACTATCTATTGCATTAACTGGACACTCTTCTGCACATAGGTTGCATCTCACACATTCTGGGGAAACTGTTATAAACTTCTGTCCAAGAAAACAGTTCTCAATTTCTGCTTCAAAATCTTCAACACCATGCTCTAGATCATTTGATTTGGCAATAACATCACCTACCAGAGCATCTTTCTTTTTTTTAAATGTTATATCCATAATCACACCTTTATAGAGTTAATTAAACTTTCTAACATAAATATTAAATCTAATGAATAATCACTATTGAAACATAATTTACGGTAGAAACTGGAATTAAATGTTAATTATTTTAAATTAATTTTCTTAAATTACCAAGTTTTCACTTCAATATATCCATTAATTTCTATATTATATGAGTAATATTAACTTTCACTATTAACATTTGATTTTATTGAATCGATATGTTAACTAAATAGATAATAACTAATTCTTTTAACGATTATACAAGCTAAATTATAGATTATCTTTTTTTAGAATATTTTCAAGTTTTGTAAGATCTGGAAGACCGTCTGTGGTACCTTTCTCTGTTACACAGCATGATGCAACGTAGTTACCCTTTATTGCCATGTCTTTAATATCATCATCCTTAACATAGCCGTGAAGAAATCCTGCGTCAAAAGCATCGCCAGCTCCTGTCGTATCTACACATAAGACATCAAAGGCCTCAGTTAAATGGGATACACCATTATATGTAACATATGATCCTTTATCTCCCATTTTAACTACCACCATATCTATTCCATATTCCATTTGGATTTTATCAGCACTTTTCTGTATTTCAGCCAGTCCAATGTCTTTTCTTGAATTTTCAATTTCTCCTGTTGTTAAAATATTTAGCTCGGACTGGTTTATAAGAAGGATATCTGTTCTTATTAAAAATTTTTCTAGGAAATCAATACCCCTTTCTGTGTAAAGACGTCCTGGATCAAAACTTACATCAACATTGTTAGATATTTCATTTAGAACTGTTTCCTGTGTTTTAATAGAGTTATCATCGTGCTTTCCAACAAATGAAGTGATGTGCAGAACTTTAGCAGAGTTGATATAATCCAAGTCAATCTCGTCTAGTCCAATACTATCGTTAACACCTGGATCTACATAGAGAGCCCTTTGGCCATAGGCATCTACAAAACCGTTTACAGTACCGCTTCTACCATTATCAGATAGAAGAACGCCGCCGGTATTAATGTTTTCGTTTTGAAGATTGTTATGAAGAAGACTGCCTTCACGGTCGGTTGCAACCTTTCCTATAAAGCCAGTTTCTAAGCCAAGTCTTGCAAGCCCCACTATTGTGTTGGCTGCTGAACCACCACATGATTCAGATTTACCTGTTATATAAGATTCCTCATCTTCGTGGGCTATTCTATTCACTTGATAGAGTTTGTCAATATTCAGTGCACCAAATCCAACAACATCCATTTTCATTTAAACAACCTTCTTAGGTCAATCCGGTACTCTCCAAGTTTTCCCTGATAATTTCCAGCTGAAACATGCAGAACATCATCAAAATCAACTACGGCTTCTATCCCTGTTTTCATACCTTCCTTGAGTACTTTTTGATCGAGTCCGTTTATAACAATTTCCGGGATGTATTTTACACCATCAGGGACTTTAGAAGCATCATTTAATATTTCCCTTAGTGATGGGCAGTAAGGATGGTTCGTTGTAGGACCGATCCAGGGATAGTTTGTCTCTGGCTTGCTAGCTGCAGAACATATGTCAAAAGGAGTAATAACTCCTTCAACATCTCCTATTGCATTTAGAGCTGCGCTTCCTGCATCTGTAACCGTATTTTTGTTACTGCACATGTACCAGAAGTTTGCACCCATAATGCCATTCATATATCCCAACTCCCTTTCTATTTTAAAGTCCGGTATTGCAATGGGAACAACTATCATCTTTCGTCCGTACAACTCTTCCTCCCATTCATATCCATCTCCACAGTGTCCAATATACTTCATGGTACCCATATGTCCTTGTGGATTAATTGACGCATCAAAAAGGCTTGTAAATGGTTTTACTAGTATGTCCTGTCGAATCCTGTATGATAATTCAATATTAAATTTTTCTATATCATCGGTATTGTACCAGAATTGAAGAAGAGCACCATATCGTTGGTCCGGTGTTTTATGCTTATCAAGCCAGGCTTCAATACCACCTTCAACCCTCCCAATAACCGTTCCTGGAGTTGATGTAGCATCATATGCTGCTCTTCTAACCGTTTCAATATCCTCAGCAGTTACAATCACCCTGCAGCATGTTCCTTTAAATGCCTCGCAGTATGTATCTTCAACCTTCAATTTAATGTTTTTAATGGTTTCTGTCATGATCATCTGGCCAATAAAATCCTTTTTTTATGAAATATAATTAATAATAAATTAGACAAAAAAATTTACTACTTATCCTAATCCTCCTATGGATTCTCCTCTTAATTTTTTACGAAACAGTGAGCTTTTTTCAATTATACTATCAATGTCGTTGCAGGTGACTATTTCAACCTGCGGGAGGTTGTTTTTTAATATTTGACTTGCAAGTAACTGATTAACAAAACGTGATTTCAGAGCCTTTTCAGGATCCATTTTGTAGTTTAAAACAAATTCAAAGACATTGTCTGTTCCATACTTGTTAAAAATATCCGCAATGATCGATGTAATGGTGGTGTTGTCTGCCATCACAGCAATTTCAGCCTCTTTAATGGCATATTCATTACCGTTAAATGACACTCCAATACCTCCGTTATCATTGGCAAATCTAAGTGGTTGAACATCCGTGATACTGTCTCCTATATAGAATAAATCCTTTCTTTTTAAATGGTATCTGCTAATAATATCCTGAACAACTTCCTTTTTACCCTCTCCACCAATGGGTTTTACTGTATCCATTAATCCAGAAATTTCTAATTTAGGCAGTTCTTTCCAGAATATTTTATCTAAAAGTTCAAATTCAGGGTTCTTAACTATTTCTGTTTTATACTCTTTGATTTTGTCCCTTTCACTAGGTTTTATATCTATAAAGTCCATGTTGAGTTTGGTTGAATAGGTATTTTCAATGGGAAATCCTGTTTTATTACACAGTGCCTTAATGTAATGGTAATAGCTGGTACTCACAATAAATGAGGGCATGATAGAATTAACAAATTTCAATGTTTCTAATGCACCAGATATTAAATGGACATTATCATTGGAAAATTCGATAATGTTTTGGTTATTGGCACCGTAGGCTTTGAGAAATGGTAATATAAGTTTTAGTGTTCCCCCTGCATTGTAACCCTGTCTCTTTAACACGTCTGCAAGTACATCGTCGTACCTGCTAATAATCTTAAAAAATTTATCCCCATCATCTATAAAATGACTTGAAAGTTCGAATGCATTATCATTCAACGATATGGGGCCTTCACAATCAGAAACAAAGAATTTTTTCCCCAATTTCTAATCCTCCTGATTATAAAATAAAGTTCTTTTAAACAAAATTTATTCCACTTGTTCAGTTTCAGTGGAATCAGTATTTAATCTGATAGCATTTACTGGGCACAGTGTTTCACATTCACCACAGAGAATACATTTATCACTGTCAACGACCACTTCATCTTTTTCAAGTTTCAAGGCGCTTGTAGGACATTTATTAACGCAAACTCCACATGCCATACAAGCATCCACATCGGTGACAATTTCTCCTTTTCTTGGGCCCAGCAGTTCTTCCCTTACAAAAAAGATCCTGTCCGCCTTTACAGTGAAATATTCTTGTCCAAGAGTGATTGCATCAAATTGGCATTTGTCAACACATTTTCCACAGAAAACACATTTATCATCTATATGTATCGGGGAGGGAATTTCAAGTTCGATGGAGTCAACTGGACATTCTGCAATACATTCTCCACATCCAATACAGTTATCTTCAATAACTTCAATCTCCCGTTTAGGAGTTGTAGCACCTATTATTTCATGTATATCCTCTATTTCAAGGTCAGAACTAATCATATCTTTAATTTCATCCTTTATGAATTCTGTTACATCTTCTTCAAAGTGTTTTTCAATATGTCTAAGTTCGATTTCTGTTGCAATGGTCTTGAGAATACCGTTGATCTTTACAGCGTCGGATGAAAGCTTACCTGCTTCCTTTTCCATGAGTTCAGATACTATTTCCATGGTTTTTATTTTACTGAAATTCTGGTAGGCTCTTTTCCTTGATGAATATTTGATAGCAGCTGATGGACATACATTCATGCATTCCTCGCATCTGGCACAGTAAGATGGGTTTATGAATGGAAGTTTGCTTACATTTCCAACATTTATTGCTCCTCTGGATGGACATACTCTTGTACAGGTCATGCAGCCTATACAGTTCTTCTGGTCAACTACAATGGCCTTACCACCTACAACTGATCTTGGGAGTATTTCACCATATTTTATGGCTTCAGTTGGACATACTCTTGCACAGTATCCGCAGCGTACACATGTGTCTTCATTTATTTCACTGTGGGCTTCTTCTGTGCCTGAGGATATGAGCTGTATTGACCCTGTTTTACATGCTTTAACACATGCACCGCACTGTCTACACAGTTTTTTGTTGATGTTAGGAACATTTTCACGTATAGGTTCAGATAAGGTTGTTTTCATTTTTATTGCATTGTATGGACAAGCCTCTCTGCATAAAACACATCCTACACATTTATCATTTATTTCTATTTGACCCATGCTATTTTTCTGTATGGCGTCCACTGGACATGAGAATAGGCAGGGTTTCTCTTCACACTTTTCACATATACTGTGATCCACCTTATAATCTACCTCTACTTCTCTGAGAGGTTTGCTGTACTTTTTAATGTTATTTGTGGTTGTTGGAATATTATTCAACTCCTTACAGGTAAGTCTGACGATTTCAGAGTAACATGTATAATGTTCTCACCATCGGTGGATGGTTTAAAGAGGAATCTTGCAATATAATAACCTATAGCACCAAATGGACATGTTTGATAACATATGCTGCATCTTAAACATTTATCCGTATCCCTTACTACTCCTTCTTCTGGTGTGTACTTTATTGCATGAGAAGGACATTCATTAACGCATAATCTGCAGTCTGTACATTTATCTTTGTCCCATGTAATAACCCGTAGTTTAAGCCTGTCAGTTATATTTTCGATGATGTCTCCTATTAATTCATCGTCTTGAAGTATTTCCCGTGCTTTCTCAATGATATCCTCGGCAGAAATGTCAAATTTGAAAACTTCACTACCATTTATATGTTTAATTTCATCCTGTTTTGCTTCTATTTTAGCTTCTAAAGTGTCTACAACCAAGTTTATGATCTCTTTCTGTTCTTCAATATGGGAGATGTGAATTCCCTTGATTGCACCCTTAACAGGACATGTTTTAAGACATTCTCCGCATGATATACATTTTTTCTGGTCTATCAAAATCTTGTTATCTTCTTCAACAATTGCATCACCGACTTTACAAGTCTTCATACATTTTTTGCAGCGTATGCACAGGTAATCATCAATAACAAACTTCTTATCTACGGGGAGAATGGTAAAATCTTCTCTTATAAGATGATTTTCACCACAGGTAAGTGTTTTAGGATCTGTTGGACAGACCTCTGCACAGAAACCGCACCGTATACAGCCCCTGTTATTTATGACAGGATAGGTTATACCTTCTTCATGGGCCTCATCCTCATCCCTCACAAGCTTAATTGCCATAGGGGCAGGACAAGCTGCTGTACAAGCACCACAAGCTATGCAATTCTCCTTATAAACTTTTGGATAGTCTCTGAACCTTGATGGTGTCTCCATTATTTCAGAGTTGCTTTTGGCTGCTACAAAATTTTCAGCCCATGACTTTCTTGCAAATTCGTATAAATACCATATCACCGAAGACATACTACATCATCCTTTTAACTTAGAATTTATATTGTGGACACCATGGAAATCCAGGTTTCTTCCTGATTCATCTAAAATTATAACCCTTTCTGTACATGCAATACATGGATCTGAAGTTGCATATGTAGCTACAGCATCTGCAACTGTTGCAACATCGTTAAGCATGTACTTGGCACATGCATCTATGTTCATGATACTGGGGGTACGTATTGAAACATTTTTTATGAGGTTTCCATTGGTTTCAATAGAGTAGGTAACCTCACCCCTTGGTGCTTCATTTCTCCATTCAGCAACACCTGCAGGTATTTCAATTTTTTTACGAATATCACCAGGTGGAAGATTTTCAATTACCTGTTTTATTAGGTTTATGGATTCCCATATCTCATCAAATCTGTTCATTGTACGTGCAAAATTGTCTCCTTCCTTCCTCCATACAACCTTCCAGTCCATATGATCTCTATAGGTATGATGCTGCTCCCTAACATCGTGCTGAAGTCCTGAAGCCCTTCCAATTGGTCCAACAGCCCTTGCCTTCAATCCTTCGTCACGTGTCATTTTTCCAACATCGTGGGATCTTAAACCAACCAGCGGTCCCTGTTCAAACATCTCAACGTATCTACCATATTCAGATTCTAATTTATTCATTATCTCCATTATAGAATCCATATGAGACTGTTTAATATCCATCTTAACTCCACCAACAACGTTCCAGCCCATGTTAACCCTGTTTCCAGTTAGAAGTTCAATTGCATCCATAACTGGTTCTCTTAAAGCCAACATGTACATAAAGAGGGTTTCGTGTTCCATTGCCTTAAAATATGTTGAATTGGCGAGTAAATGGCTCTGAATCCTGTCGAGTTCGTTGGTTAAAACCCTCAGGTACTGTGCTCTTAGTGGGGCAGTTTCTCCTGCAATCCTTTCAAAGGTTTCTGCAAAGGTTTGTGTATGTATGTAAGAGCATATTCCACAGACCCTTTCAGAGAGGAATATTCCCTTCTGCCATGTTTTGCCCTGCATAACCCTTTCAATGCCTCTGTGAATGTATCCGTAATCAATTTCGGCGCTTATTACTTTTTCGCCTCTTGTTTTAAGTTTTAATCGTAATGGTTCCTTTAAACCCGGGTGTATTGGTCCTATAGGAAGTATCATAATTTCTGCCTCCCTCTTGCTGCTATTGCATCTGGCCCCACAGCTAAAATAGCTGTTAATATCTCTGATGGACGTGGTGGACATCCTGAAACTTCAGCATCCACCGGTATGAAGTCGGA
>Ga0182010_10001718_pt1 | contig 11417 bp, 7 predicted proteins | sample 611E1MmetaG_FD_120488 | JGI IMG/M metagenome (GOLD analysis project Ga0182010, IMG submission 120488) | Permafrost microbial communities from Stordalen Mire, Sweden - 611E1M metaG | ecosystem: Environmental > Terrestrial > Soil > Wetlands > Permafrost | place: Sweden: Stordalen | collected...
CACCGTCCCACCGTTCCCATATTGTAGTAGCTCCCATTTTTACAGGATACAGCCATGAAGGATAAGATTCCTGAAGCAACAGATCATAAGCTGTTTCGGTATAACCATTGTCTGATAAAACGTGGCACAGATAAGGAGTTCCTAGAAAACCTGTAGAAAGGTGATTATTCCTGCTCTTTATGTCACTTGCCAAGAACTCTGCAGCTTTACTGCGAAGGTCATCGGGCAGCAGATTAAATTTGAGAGCAAGCACATAAGATGTCTGTGAATTGGTTCCGACTCTGCCGGCTTTAGTGACGTATTCATTAATAAACACTTCTTTGATCCTGTTGAATAGATCTGAATAAATTTTTGCATCATCTGTCTTGCCAAGAGCTTTTGCAGCTTCTGAAAGAATACTGGTGGAATATGCAAAAAAGGCAGTAGCAATAAAGTCGTGTTCGGTATAACCATCAGGTTCAGTATGATTATTTACAGGAGGATGATAGAACAACCAGTCTCCATATTTGCTCCCACCTTTCCATATATAACTTTCTCCCGCTTTTTTTCTGATATATTCTACCCATGCTTTCATACTTGCATACTGATTCTCAAGGAATTTTTTGTCACCATATACCGTATACATGGTCCAAGGCGCAATTACTGCAACATCACCCCAGCCGGCCGAAGGCTGAGCAGATGTGGCACTCTGTTTGTTCAGGATATCAGGTATTACATCAGGCACTTCGCCACCTTGCTTCTGATCGGCAGCTATGTCTTTTAACCACTTTGTAAAAAATGATGATACATTGAGATTAAATGCTGCTGTTCTGCAAAATGCCTGAGCATCCCCGGTCCATCCCAGACGTTCGTCTCTCTGAGGACAATCAGTGGGAACATCAACAAAATTCCCTTTTTGACCCCATTGTATATTGTGTTGTAATTGATTTATAAGTTTATTTGAACACTCAAAGCTTCCTGTAACCGGCATGTCAGAATGGACAACCACTCCTGTCAGATTATCTGTGGTCAGCTCACCGGGAAATCCTGTGACTTCTACAAACCTGAATCCCATGAACGTAAATCTAGGTTCATAAATCTCTTCACCTGTTCCGGCAAGTGTATATGTCAGCTCACATTTGGCAGCACGGAGATTAGTTGTATAAAATTCCCCGAATTTATCCAGTACTTCCGCATGACGCAAAGTAACAACAGTGCCTTTATTTCCTGATACCTTCAACCTTAACCATCCTACCATGTTCTGGCCCATATCCACAATCAGTTTACCTTTAGGAGTCCTAAATATTTTAACTGGTTTTATTTCCTGGATCTTTCTTACCGGTGATCCTTCAGAAGCTATCAGGTTGTCATTTTTATAACTGCTAATGTTTACATTTTGCCAGTTCTTATCATTATATCCCGGCTTGCTCCATCCCGTCAGATTTCTTGTAGCATCGAATGTTTCACCGTTATAAATATCGTTCATCCTTATGGCACCTTCACTAGAAGCTTTCCAGGTTTCATCGGTTGTTACTAATGATTCGGAACCGTCTGTATAAATGATTTTTAATTGCAAAAGGAGTCCAAGTTTCTTGCCATAGACTGCCCAGTTATTTCCCCAGGCAAGTGTTCCCCTGTACCAGCCGTCACCAAGAAGAGCTCCGATAGCATTAGTTCCTTTTAGAAGCATATCTATTACATCATAAACCTGGTATTGAAGTCTTTTTCCGTAAGATGTCCATCCCGGTGTAAGCACCTGGTCACCAACTTTTTTCCCATTAAGCTGAATTTCATAAAAGCCATGTGAAGTCACGTAAATTCTTGCACTGGCAACTGTTTTTGTCAACTCGAATTCCTTTCTGAATTGCGGTGACGGAGAATATCTCAGGGTATCACCTCCCAATTCTATCCATTTAGCTTTCCATTCAGAAGGAGACAGAAGTCCCATTTCGAAAAAGGCAGGGGTACTCCATTTTGATTCCTTTCCTTTATTATCCCATATTTTTACCTGCCAGAAATATCTTTGTCCCGATTTAAGGTCTGAACCTTTGTATAACTGAAGTAGCGATTCATCAGATTCTACCTTACCTGATTGCCAGACTATTTTAGACGTTGAAAATTTTTCATCAGAAGCAACTTTTATAGAATAAGCAGTCTGCATAATATTATTTCCCTTTTCAAATATTTTCCACGAAAAACCGGGTTTCTTATTGTCGATACCCATCGGATTTATTTTATGATCCAAAGTCAGTTCCTTTAAGGAAAGATCCTGCGCAGCGGCGATTGCGAAAAGAGAAAGAAAAACCAATATAAGTTTGAATGATTTCATAGTATAGGAATATTTGGTAATTTAGATCAAGGTTATGAAAAATTGTCTGAATAAAAAATACCATTGTAGTCTTTTTCGTGGCTGAAAGTTTATAAATTGCAGATCACTCTTATTAAAAGAATTATCATGAATCCATTGGCAGGTATTCTTCTGATAGCACTGGGAAGCATTGGTGCGGCAAGCTTTTATGTTCCGTTTAAGAAAGTCAAAATATGGGCATGGGAATCATATTGGATAACTCAGGGAATAGCTGCATGGATAATAGCACCTATGCTATTTGCATTAGTTTTTGTTCCAAAAGGAGAATTGATGCCGATAATTCATGAAGCCCCGTCTTCTGCAAAAATGATGGCAATATTTTTTGGAGCCCTCTGGGGTTTTGGAGGACTTACATTTGGTCTAAGCATCCGATATCTTGGTGTAGCATTGGGTCAAAGCATTGCATTAGGTCTCTGCGCAGCTTTCGGAACCTTAATTCCCCCGGTGATAGCAGGCGATAACCTCTTTTCTACCACCGCAGGAATCCTTACTATCGTAGGGGTATCAATTACAGTCGTCGGCATTGCTGTTATTGGTTATGCAGGGTCATTAAAAAGCAAAGAAATGACAGAAGAGGAAAAAAGAGCAGCAGTTAAAGAGTTTGCCCTGAAAAAAGGTATTTTTATTGCTGTCTTCGCAGGTATTATGAGCGCATGTTTTAATTTTGGATTCGAATCAGCCAAACCAATAGAAACTGTTGCACTGGCTCATGGGACAAATCCTCTTTTCCAAAAAAACCCCTCTCTGATATTTATCCTCTTTGGCGGTTTTATTACAAATCTTGTTTATTGCGGTTACCTGAATATTAAAAATAAAACCTACAGGGACTATTTTTCAGTCTCCGGCAGAGTACTGCTGAATAATCTGCTATTTACATTTCTGGCCGGTTTTCTATGGTTCCTTCAGTTTCATTTTTTCGGAATGGGATCAAGCAAACTTCCTCACGGAATGGCGGTTTTTGGCTGGAGCATCCTCATGGCACTCAACATCGCAATAAGCAATATCTGGGGTATCTTGCTGAACGAATGGAAGGGAGCCAAGAGAAAAACACTGGCTGTGCTATCTGTCGGAATTATTATTCTTATACTGTCAACGTTTGTTGTTAAATTAGGTTAGAAAAATGGAGACAAAAAGATTTGGCTTTAAAATGAAAATGCTTCCGGGTTTTAAGGAAGAATACAAAAGACGCCATAGCGAAATATGGCCCGAACTGAAGCGTTTGTTAAAAAATGAAGGCATTGGGAACTATTCAATTTTCCTCGATGAAGAAACAAATACACTTTTTGCTTATCAGGAACAATCAGGAATAAGCTCTTCACAGGATCTCGGAGATACTGAAATTGTAATGAAGTGGTGGAAATTTATGGCAGATATTATGGAAACAAATCCTGATAATTCTCCGGTCACAATTCCTCTTGAACAGGTGTTTTATATGGAATAAGCGGTTAATATAAAGATTAAAACATTAAATGAAAATGTCCCCATGGCTCAAAAATCAATTTATTTACCCCAACCTCAAGGGGAGTAAATTGATTTTCTTCGCTCCCCTTGGGGACGGGGTAAACGAAGAAAATCAATAAAAAAAAGTTAAAAACTATAACTTATGAAAAAGGAAATCATTGAAAAAACGTATCAGCTGGCTAAGGAACAATATGCCGAACTGGGAGTTGACACCGATAAGGTTATCTCTGAAATGGACAAGATAGTTATCAGTTTGCATTGCTGGCAAACTGATGATGTTGGAGGCTTTGAAAAGCCCGGATCTGTACTTGGAGGAGGAGGCATTCAGGCAACCGGTAACTTTCCCGGGAAAGCAAAAACAATTGAACAGATGAGATCTGATCTTGATAAGGTGATGTCTCTTCTTCCCGGAAAACTAAGATTAAATCTGCACGCAATATACGGGGAGTTCGGCGGCAAGATGATTGATCGCGACCAGATAGAGCCAAAACATTTTCAGGGCTGGATAGACTGGGCAAAAAAAAGAGGCATTGGACTTGATTTCAACTGTACCTGTTTTTCTCATCCTCTTGCAGATGAAGGCTTTACTCTTTCCAGCAAGAATGAAAAGATAAGAAAATTCTGGGTCGAACATACCAAACGCTGCAGGGCCATAGCTGCTGAAATGGGCAAACAACTTGGCACTCCTTCCGTACATAATATCTGGATACCTGATGGAATGAAGGATATTCCGGTTGACAGGAATACGCTTCGAAAACTGCTTAAAAAATCGCTGGATGAGATATTTGCAGTAAAATACCCTAAAGAATATCTGAAAGATTCTGTAGAAAGCAAATTATTCGGGATCGGCTCTGAAGCGATGGTTGTAGGGTCACATGACTTCTATCTGGGTTACGCAATTAAAAACAACATTCTCATAACCCTTGATAACGGTCATTTTCATCCGACAGAACAGGTAGGGGATAAAATTTCTGCCATTTTGAACTTCGTTGATGAGCTTCTCCTTCATCTGACCCGTGGTGTTCGCTGGGACAGTGATCATGTACTTACCTTTAACGATGAGCTCTTACTGATTACTCAGGAAATTGTCAGATCTAAAGCGCTGAACAGGGTTAACATTGGGCTGGATTTCTTTGATGCTAGCCTCAACCGGATAGGAGCCTACGTTATTGGAACGCGATCTGCTCAAATGGCATTTATGTATGCTCTTCTTGAACCTTTTAATACTCTTCTGAAGTACGAGGAAGAAGGAAAAAACTTTGAACGACTCGCATTTCTTGAACTTCTGAAAACAATGCCGTTTGGAGCAGTATATGATTACTATTGCATGAAAAATGAAGTGCCTGCGGGACGGGAATACATTGAAGATATAGTGAAGTACGAAAATGAAGTGCTTCGAAAAAGATAATAATTCAATTTAAGGAATAGAATATTTTACTGTTATTAATCATTTATTACCCCCTTTTGTTTTCATAAAGAGGAAAATGATTCATTCCTTTCCCTTTGGAGGAAGTCCCGATAGCTATCGGGAGGGAAGGGGGTTAATTTGATATAAAAGTGAAGAAATATTCGACTCATAGTAAGTCTTACTAAGACTTTTCGGGCAAAATATTTTAAAAATGAAAGAGACAGTTCTTGCTATTTATGACATTGGAAAAACGAATAAGAAGATAATTCTTTTCAATGAAGACTTTAAAATAGTATCGGAAATTGAAGAGAAATTTGTTGAAGTTCAGGACGACGAAGGTTTTGAATGTGATGATATTGAGCATATTGAGCAATGGGTTAGAGAATCTCTTAAAAACCTGGCACGTTCAGATAAATATGAACTTAAGGCAGTGAATTTTACGACCTATGGGGCATCGCTTGTTTATCTTGATGACAATGGGAAGAGATTAACCCCTGTTTATAATTATCTCAAACCGATGGATGAAAAGATTCCGGAAAGCCTGTATAAGAGGCATGGAGGCAGAGATGAGTTTTGCAGACGAACAGCTTCGCCGGCCCTGGGAATGCTGAATTCAGGTCTGCAGCCACTTTGGCTGAAGACAACTAAGCCTGACACATTTGCCAAAATAAAGTACATTCTTCACTTTCCTCAATACCTTTCATACATTATCACTGGTAAAATTTATTCCGAACATACCTCTATTGGATGCCATACTGCTCTATGGGATTTTGATAATATGAATTACCACCCATGGATTAAGAAACTGGGACTGAGTCTGCCTGAACCTGTACCTGTCGATACGTTTAATGAAGTGGAAATAGAGGGCAAAAAGGTACTTATTGGAATTGGCATACACGATAGCTCCTCCTCACTTGCTCCTTATTTTTCGGGCAGCGAAGGAAAATTCCTTCTGATTTCTACAGGTACCTGGTGTATCAATATGAATCCCTTTAATGCTGAAAAACTGACCGCGGATCAGCTCGATAATGATTGTCTGTGTTATATGAGTATTAACAGGCAACCTGTTAAGTCTTCAAGACTATTTCTTGGTCATTTGCACGAAACAGCACTAAAACAGATTAGCGATCACTTCAGAAAACCGGAAGATTATTATAAAAAAATCAAGGCGAATAATCAATTATCAAACCTTTTGAAGTCAAGATACAGCGGAGAAAAAATATTTTTCCAAACAGGTGCTTATTCCCGTGAACTGAAAGAGTATATTGATATGTATGAATTCAGCACAATTGAGGAGGCTTATCATCAATTAATGAATGAATTGGTCGATCTCACTATTGAGGCAGTCAATCTTGTTCTACCAAAGGATGATGATACTGAAAATATATATATAACCGGAGGCTTTTCAAAAAATGAATTGTTTCTGAGACTAATTTCAAAAGCATATCCGGCCAAATTTGTATACACTTCTGAAATTGCCAATGGATCAGCTCTTGGCGCTGCTCTGGTTATATCAGGTTTAAAATCTTCATTGAATCTTGGCCTCACCAGATGTAAGATCTAATCAGTAGATCAGTTTAATTATTAATAGATCCTTTCTCCCAGGGCTGCTTTAAGCTTATAAACGCTTGTAACGTAATCAATTCTTGCCTTAAGCAGCATTAAGCTGGTTTCTGAAACTGATGTATTGGCATCGAGTAAATCAAGATTTGTTATGACCCCTGACTGAAAACTTGTCTCAGCAAGCGAGTAGGCCTTTAAAGCTTGTTTAAGCTGGAGTTCGAACTGACCGACTTTTTTATTTGCAGCATTCATTAATGCCTCTGCTTCATAAACCTCATTGGAAATATTGCGTTTCGTAAAATCAGATTCATATGACAAGGAATTAATGGCTGACTGAGCCTGGGCAAGATTATATTTGTTTTTCATTCCATCAAATATCGGAACCCTGAGTCCAACTCCAATTACATAATTTGGCGTAATAGTGTTAAGATCGGGTATATAACCATTTTTTAAACCTCCCGATGCTTCGAGATTCAGCATAGGTTTATTCTGCAATTTCGTCATTCCAAACCGCAACTCTGCCAGTGATGTTTTCTTCTCATTAATAAGAACTTCATCCCTGTTTCTGAATGCAAATGATAGGACAGAATCCGATGGGATTACCGGAGGCTCAACTGAGAGTTCGCTTTTATAAACGTAATTGGAACCCTGACTATTCCCAATTAGCGAATTCATAGATGACTGCTGTGAAGTCAGTGCAGCAACAATATCTACTTTCTGGCTTTCAACAGTTGAGATTCTGACTTTTGTTGAAAGGAGCTGATATTCCGTTGCCGAACCCGTAGCCATCATCTTTTCAATATACTGCAAATGCTCATTTAATGTGCTCAGCTGCTCATCCTTTATTTTTATGGCAGACTGCAGATAAACTAGATTATAAAAATTATTTACTGTTAAAAGTGACAGTTTCTGTTTTGTTTGTGCCAGTGCCTGTTCTCCTATGATCTTATTTTCATTTTCAATCTCGACGTTCTGATGTGTTCTGCCAAAATCATAAAGAAGCTGTTCATAGTTAAGTGAAGCTGAATAATTGTTTGCGGGGTAAAGCTGAAAAGTTCCAAGACCAGGGAAACTTAGCTTGGTAACAGGAGCGAGGTTGGCAAAACTGGCTGTAATATCAATAACAGGATTATATCCGGTTTTTGCCAGTGCTATCTTCGAATCAGCGTTCCTGATTGCTTCTTCAGCAACCTTTACAGAAGGATAATTAGAAATAACCTTTTGGATAACACTCCCGAGTGACAAAGAATCAGATGAAGCCTTCTCTTTTTCAAACGCACCCTGTCCGTAAGTAATACTATTTAAGAATAAAATCAGTATAATGCCTGAGAAAATTGTTTTTTTATTTATTGGATTCTTCATTTGCCACAAGATTTTTATTTTTTAATTTTTTTGTATGTAGAAAAATTATTGGTATTCCTCCTATAAGAGTTATAATACCTGCAAGCAGGAAATCATCATCGATACCCTGTATATATGACTGTTTACTAAGATTTGAAAGAAGAAGCACCTGGCTTTGCCTGGCTGCATTGGTTGGAGAACTTCCTGCATTATTTTGAAGATAATATTTTATTTTAGTCGAAGACTGCTGGTAAATCTCTGAACCTGATTTTACAGCATTTCCGAAGACTTGAGAATGAAAGTTGACTCTTGTTGTCAGCAATGTCGCAAGTAATGCTACACCCAGACTTCCTCCCAATTGCCTGATTGAATTGGTAATTGCTGATGCCTGGGCCATTTTTTCACGGGGTATCTCCGAAAGTGAGACAGTTGTCAGTGCAGTAAACATCAGTCCCATTGCAAATCCTCTCAGATACAATGACAACATTATGAAGTGTAGTTCAGTAAGCCACGAGAGATTAGAGTTGAGATAGAAGCTGAAAGCAAACAATACAACTCCAATAAAAAGCGGCAGTTTTGGACTTACCTTATCTGAAATCCTACCTGATATAGGAGCAACTATACCCTGTATAATACCTACCGGAAGAAAAACTGAACCTGCCTGAAGCGCAGTGTAACCCAGAGAATTCTGAAGATAGATAGGCAACAAAAAGGTGCTCCCAAACATACCCAGACTAAATATAACCAGAATGATATTGGCTATACCAAAATTATGATTTTTGAGTAGTCTTAAATCCAGAAGCGGCTCCTTGACTGTCATCTCCGCGGTTATGAAAACCGCAAGAGCAATTAAAGCGATAGCTCCGTAAGCAAGAATATAAGGTGCATGCCAGCCGGCTGAGTTTGTAGCTGCGTTTCCCTGCGATAATATATAAAGTGTCAGAGGAAGAAAAATCGTAACGGAAATGAAGCCAATAACATCGAATTTGCGTGTCTTCCTGTTTATATATTCGCTTTGAATAATTATTGTGAATATCATTGCTAAGATTCCAATAGGTATGTTCACATCAAATATCAGAGGCCAGCTAAACCGGTCGATCAGAAAGCCGCCAATAAGAGGTCCGAATGAAACAGATGCTGCTGCAGAAATACCCCAGAACCCAAGAGCAATACCCCGCTGGTGAGGTGGAAACTCACGAGTTATAATTGCCATACCTAGCGGTTGGATCGTACCGGCTCCCAAACCCTGAATTACCCTGGAGAAGATCAGCATATTCTCATCAGAAGACCTGCCGCATAACATTGAGCCCAATGTAAACAAGAATAGCCCGATGAAATACAACCTCTTATAACCGAATTTGTCAGCGAGCCATCCTGATGTAGGAAGTGCAACCGCCATAGCAAGCATATATGCAGTTACGACCCATTCAATTTTATCAAGCCCGACTCCAAAAGATGCCATGATTTTAGGTAAACCTACGTTAACTATAGTAGCATCAAGCACCGCCATGAATGTTCCAAGCATAATATTTGCCAGCAGGAACCATTTGTACGACAAATGTTTAGGATGAAAGGCAGAATTGCTGTTCCTTACAAAGTATCTGATACGGTGAGATGGGGTTCTTCGTCTTTCCATCATGTTATTTTATAATCTTTACCACAGCAGACATTCCGGATAAAATGTTTAATGATGACAGCTCTTTATTATTCATCGTTCCGTCAATCGAAATCCTTATCGGAATTCTCTGGGTAACCTTAGTGAAGTTGCCGGCAGCATTATTAGCCGGTATAAGGGAAAAAACCGATGCCGTGCTTGACCCGACCAAAAATACTTTACCTTTAAATCTTAAATCGGGAAATGCATCAATGCTGAACCTTACATTCTGGCCGGTATGAATACGTGAAATTTTTGTCTCTTCAAGGAAGGCAATTATCCAGAGGTTTTTGCTGATAGTAATAGTAAAGACTGACTGGCTGGGCTGAACTACATCACCGGAAAGTAACCATCGTCTGGCAACAATACCATCTGCCGGAGCATATAGTCTTGTATTCCTGAGCTGTGCATCCAGAACTTTAATCTGAGAACCTGCTGTCTCAACAGAAGCCGATGCACTTAAAATCATCGATTTTGAAACCAGTAGCTGAGCTTTTGCTGCCTCAAGTTGAGCTGATGCAGTTTCATATGTTTTCTTGATATGATCGAACTGTTCAGTGGTAATAACACCTCCCTCAGATTGTTTTTTTGCTCTGGTCATATCTTCATTTGCCCGCTCAAGGCTTATTTCCAATACTTTAATACCCATCTGATCAGAACTATATTTAGCTTCCGCCTGGGCCAGGTTGGCTTGAGACTGAACCCTAAGTGCAAGTGTCTGGTTTCTCTGGGCAACCAGATCGGTGCTGTCGATGTCGGCCAAAAGCGTACCTTTTTTCACGATAGCCCCTTCATCAGCATAAACAGAAGCTAATCTTCCCATGATCTTTGATCCTACACTTACATTGTCAGCATCCACATGGGCATCATCGGTAGTTATGTACATCGAATAATCCCTGTACCAGTACCATGCACCGGCTATAACGATAATAAGAACTATTGCTAACGGAATGTAGACTCTGAGCCTGTTGTTTTTTGTTTCTTCTTTCATAAAATTGTACTGAATTTATTTAAATGTTAACTGTCCTGTTTCTAATGTTTGAATTTTAAGCCGTTTATGAAGATTTTTGTAAAAGCATTCGTGTTCTCGAGTAGCTTTCCAAACTCTTCCTGTTCAATGAATAAGGTTTTTTTATCATTAACCACAGAAATTCTGAGCCCCTTAAGCAAATCGAGAAAAAGAGATGCAGTTGAATCGGGATCATTTATATAGAATATTCCTTTACTCATGCCTTTCTCAAAAATCTTTATAATTATCTCCTTTTCCTTTTCTTTAAAAAGAAGTATTGTCTCCCTGAAAGCAGGTCTAAGATCAGAATAGTCTTCGAATCTTAATCTGCTCAGGTTCAGTAGTATTCTGAAATAGGAAAGGCGGGCATTCGCATATTCAAGCAGCAACTGTTCAGGTTCGTGAAAACTTAAAATCTTCTCTGAAATCTTATCAAGGAACTCAGCCTGTTCTTTCCTTACTACAGCACTATAAAGGCTCTCTTTATCGGGAAAATAGTAATATAGTGACGCTTTTGATAATTTAAGATCATCAGCAATTTCACGCATCGACGTTTTCTCAATCCCATATAATCCGAAGCGTCTTTGTGAAGCTTCGATTATCAGCTTGACTTTATCACTTTTATCTGAACCGG
>Ga0182010_10001719_pt1 | contig 11410 bp, 8 predicted proteins | sample 611E1MmetaG_FD_120488 | JGI IMG/M metagenome (GOLD analysis project Ga0182010, IMG submission 120488) | Permafrost microbial communities from Stordalen Mire, Sweden - 611E1M metaG | ecosystem: Environmental > Terrestrial > Soil > Wetlands > Permafrost | place: Sweden: Stordalen | collected...
CAAGAACCGTTGTAAAGTAGGGCGTGGCTCCCCTCGGACTTTCTCTCATCCTCTACGCCGTGGCGGTGGCGGGCGCTTTGGCCGGTGCGCTGGCACGCAAGCAGATGATCTTTTGCATTGGCAAGCCCATCGCCACGGTGCTGTTGTTCGCGGTCTTGGGCGGGATGCCCACCGACCTGTTCGGCTACCTGGTGTTCAACGGCATCGTCTTGTCGCTTGCCGCCGACATCACCCTGCTGGCCGAGGGCAACGAGGCGCTGGTGGTAGGGCTGGGGCTGTTTCTGGTCGCGCATCTTTGCTACGGGCTCGCTTTTTTTGTCGCAGGGCCAGGCGGGTGGCTGGTGCTTCCGGGTCTGGTGGTTTTTGGCGCGTGCGCGGCTTGGCTTGTGCGGCGGCAATGGCGCGGGATGGAACCAGGACTGCGTGCCCCTGTGGGGGCCCACGCCCTAGGTCTGATCGTCATGGCGGCAGGTGTGTTCTCCACCCTTGCGGGACGGGCCCCACTTGAGTTGGCCGTGGTGGCGGCCATGGGGGCAACCCTGCTCTATTTTTCGCAGGCCCTGCTGCCCTGGTCGCGTTTGCGGCGCGCTTCCGTCTGGGCGCAGACCGTGACCCTTGCCCTTTACTGGGCGGGGCAACTTTGTCTCATGCTGGTGGCGCGCTGGGGCATCGGCGTCGAGGTCGTGCCATGGTGACCTTCTCTCTCATTCTGTTGCTCGCCGCCGGCGATGCCGCCCCGCCTTCCGCCCAGGCCAAGCCGGCGCGGCTTGAGCTGCCGGCTGTGGTCGCGCGCGTGCAAAGCCGCTACGATCAGGCCAAGGATTTCCAGGCACGCTTCACCCAGAAATACAGTCGGTCGGTGGTGGGGCGCGTGAGCGTCTCTGCCGGCCAAGTGCACTTTAAGAAACCGGGGCGTATGCGTTGGGACTACGACAAGCCCGAGGCGCGCATGTTTCTTTCCAATGGGCAGCTGCTTTGGCTGTACGAGCCGGAGGAAAAGCAGGCGTTCAAACAGGATCTCAAGACCTCGCAGTTGCCGGCAGCCCTGGCTTTTCTCATGGGCAAGGGCCGAATCGCCGATGAGTTCGAGGTGGCGTGGTCCAGCGACACGCGCTTCGGCAGTACTGACGACTATCGCTTGTCGCTGCGGCCCAAGCAGCCCCAGTCCACCTACAAGTCCATCGTTTTCGTGGTGGATGCCAGTGACTTCTCGGTTCGCGAAAGTGTGCTCGTCGATCAGCAGGGCAACGCGAATCATTTTGTGTTCTCTGAACTGAAGATCAACGCCAAGGTTTCCGACGAGGTTTTTCGCTGGAGCCCACCCGCCGGGGTTCGGGTGATCGACACCGGCAAGATGGGGAAGCCGTGACGGGGGGCGCATTGCCGACGCTGCCGGCAGCGCCTGTGGATGCCCTATTGAACGACGGCGTGCGCGACAATCCCCATGGGCGTGGCAAATGCCCTGTGGGATACTTGAGGTCCGTAATGACGCACACGGGAGCAGCCGCAGCAGCCTTGCTTGGCTTGTGCCTGGCATCGCCCGAAGTGGCGGCCCAGATCGACAAGCCCCGCTTCGTCTTCATCTTGGACAACTCGAGCTCGATGAGCAAGAACGTCCCCGGGACGCTGACCCATGGAGATGGTTCGGCGAGCCAGCCGGGCTGCGACCTCGACGGAAAGTCCACCGCAGGCTGGAAGTACGACGACAGCAGACTCTATCAGGCCAAGGCGGCCATCATCGACACCATCTCAGCCTTTGGCTCGGCCGAGTTCGCGCTTGCCGCCTACGCGCGCGTGCTGCTCGGGCAGCCCTGCCAGACCGACAGTGACTGCGCAGCCCTTGTGACAGGTGCCTCCTGCGTGGACCTGCCCGAAGACGCCACCACACAGAAGTACTGTGTCCGGCACATGGGCGAACCCTACTTGGAATGCTCAACCGGTGCAGGCTGCACAGGATGCGCCAACCCGGCGGACAGTAACGACCGCATCTTTGAGTGGCGCCAACTCGATTGCAGCACTCCCTGTGCCTATTCCAAGACTTGTCCCGGGGCGCAGGTTATCGTTGGCTTCCCCACCGTCGGCTCAAATTTCCCTGACATCTACCGCTGGATCGACGGGCAAGAGGACCTGCCTCCTTTCACCGCAACCTCGAACCGCGAGATCCGGGCCGAAACCTGGACGCCCCTGGCGGGCAGCATCTACTCCGTGCGTGACTGGTTGACCGACGGGAGCCGAACCGACGTGGGGCCGGGCGCCGGATTGCTTTCCAGCAATCCCGCGCTGCGGGATCCGCGTGCCTCGTGCCGACCGTACAATATTGTTTTGGTGACTGACGGGGAAGACGACTGCAGCCTCGACACGCTCAACGATCCTGTGACGGCGGCGGCGGCGGCCTACAAGGCCGGCATCATGGTCTACGTGGTCGGATTCGGTACCGGCAACCTGAACTCGTTGAGCCAAATGGCGTCGGCTGGCTCGGGCGGCAAGAAGACCGCGTATCTCGCCAACAACCGCGCCGACTTGGCAGCCAGCCTGGGCGACATAATCGTGAATTCCATTCCCGTGCCCAAGTGCAACTGTGACGCTACGTGCTATGACGAGGCAGTATATTTCCCGCAAAAAGGCAAGCCTTGCACCACGGGGGTTGGTCGTTGCAAGCGACAAGGAGTTTATGCGTGCAACGCGACTGGCGACGGAGTGATGTGTGCCGTCGCTGCAGCCTGCGGGGCGTCTCCGCTGGTTGCCGGAACACCCGCGCAAGAGGTCTGCGGCACCGCGCCTGGCTGTCTGGCGCCTACCGCGGCCGACTGCGCTGACGAGAATTGCGACGGGCAGATCGACGAAGGCTTGTCCTGCGCGTGCGCCTATCAGCCCGAAATTTGCAACGGGTTGGACGACAACTGCAACGGGATCGTCGACGACGTCCCCTCAGTGAGCTGTGGAGCCAGCGTGGGCGAGTGCCGGCCGGGGACCACGGCCTGTGTGAGCGATGGCGCGGGCGGAAAGGAGACGGTGTGCCAGGGTGCAGTCGGACCCCAGCCGGAAATCTGTGACAACAAAGACAACGATTGCGACGGCGTGATCGACGGCTTGGTGCAGGCATGCTTCCCGGTGGGCTCGTCGGGGTGCACGTTTGACTCCAAGGCGGGGACCTGGACCTGCAAGGGGATTTGCGCGACTGGCATGCAGTCATGCGTGGCTGGGGTTTGGCAGAACTGTGTGGCAGCGACCACGCCCCAGACGGAGATCCCGTGCGACGGCAAGGACAACAACTGCGATGGACAGGTAGACGAAAACGACCCTATTGCGAGTACCCCATGCTATCCCGCCGGAGCCGTGGGCTGTGACGTGGCGACGGGGAAGTGCGTCGGCGTTTGCGCCTTTGGGCACCAGGCGTGCCAAACCAATCCCATTACGGGCAAGAGCCAGTTGGGCTGTGTGGGTGCGGTGACGCCCACTGCGGAATTATGCAACGGCAAGGACGACGACTGCGATGGCAGCGTGGATGAGGACTTCTCCAACCTGGGCAAGCCATGCAACACGCAGTCGTGTCAGGGGGCGGGACACTACATCTGCAATGCTTCCGGGACGGACGTGGTGTGTACGGTCAACTCGCTCGGCCCCACGCCCGAGATCTGCGACGGCATTGACAATGACTGCAACGGTATTATTGACGACCCGGACGCGAACATGCCTGGGGTTGGCATCACCTGTGGCAGTTCGGTGGGCGAATGCCGGCAGGGCCGGAGCGCCTGTGTGGACGGGAAGATCGTGTGCGACAATGCGGGGCCCACGCCCGAGGTGTGCAACGGGAAGGACGACGACTGCGATGGAATTATCGACGATGGCGTCGTCCCGCCGGCCACTGAATGCAATCCGCCCGGTCTTGCGCCCGGCGCCGCCATTCAGGGCGAATGCCGCCCGGGGTACTTTGCCTGCAACGGTGCGGACGGCTGGGTGTGCACCGGGGGCGTGGGGCCGTCCACTGAGATCTGCGATGGCAAGGACAACGACTGCGACGGCCAAATCGACAATAACGCAGATTGTGGTCCAGCCGCGGTCTGTTTGGACGGCGCGTGCGTACCGATGTGCCGAGAGAACGAGTCGCCATGCAGTGCCGACCGATATTGCGAAAATGGACTCTGCTTGCTGAATGCCTGCCTGGTGAATCCTTGTCCTGCCGGTCAACGGTGCAGCGACCAAGGCGTTTGCTACGATCCTTGCACGCGGGTCACCTGTCTACCGGGCGCCACCTGCGAGAATGGCGTGTGTCGAGATTGCTACTCGCGCGGCTGTGCAACTGGGCAGATCTGCCACAATCGGCAATGCCAAGCCGATCCCTGCCTTGGCGTGACCTGTGCGTCGGGCCAGTACTGTTCAAACGGAACCTGTGTGCGGAGTTGCACGAGTTTGACGTGCCCCACGGGTCAGAGTTGCCAGACGGGTCAGTGCGTGGCCGATGCTTGTGCGGCGGTGACTTGTCCCGCGGGTTCCTTCTGCAATTCCTCGACCGGGACCTGTCAGAAGCGGGTTTGTCAGAGTGTCGGGTGCGTGGCTGGCACGGTGTGTGTCGAGGTCAGCAGCAAGTGCGAGGCAAATCCCTGCGAGGTGGTTCGCTGCCAGAACGGTGAGGTATGTGTCGTCCAACCTGACGGGCGGGCAGAGTGTGTTCTGCAACAGAGCGTAGATCCGTGCCAACTGATTAGCTGCCAGAGCCCGGAGGTGTGCGTTGCCCTACCGGACGGGACTGCCCAGTGCGTTTTGAGCCAGAATCAGCCGGAGGTCCAGGTCAAGCCAGGGAGCAGAGGCATGTTCGGCTGCACCGTAGGTGGCAAGGGTGCTGGAACCGGACCTGAGGTCGGAGCCTGGATGCTGGCCTTGCTTGCTCTGGGGCTGGCGCGCGGGCAGCGGCGCAGGCGCTAGCCTTCCTCAAACGCGCGCGGAGCTGCCAAGCAGTACTCGATGGCGGGCTGGATCTTTTCCGGCGGCAATCCTCGCCAGAAGACGTGCCATTCGGGAAAGCGCGCCAGGCCGTCGCACTGTTTGGCGTACCACGAGCAGATGGGATTGGAGGGCTGCGTGCGCCAGAAGAAGGTCGGATAGTCACGCGTGAGCAGCGACCAGATCTCGCCCCCGATGCCTTCACCCTGGGCTTCCCGCTCGACCGCTAACTTGGACAGATAGGGAGCCACCGGCTTTTGTCCAACCAGCGCCGCACCCAGGTAGCCCTCCTCTAGGTAGATGCGCTCGGCGTCGGCTTCAATCAGCCCGCCCGGGTCCATGGCGCCCGCAACCAGGGCTCGACCGAACGCCGATTGCAGAAGCCCCTGCAGCCGCTGGCGGTCTACCCGCGCCAGGCCGTCGTGGGTTTCGATGCGCGAACCACGACGAATCATCGTCCCAGCGCCGTTGACCGTGAACAGCTCGCGCAGAAGTTGCAAAGGATTGACCACCGCCACGCTCATGCGCTGGGGAACCCGATCGAGCAGATTCTTGACGTGGCGGAGCAGCGAGGCGTGGCGGCGTGACAGGTGGCCAGTGGCCATCAGTCGTTCGTAGTCACTCGACAGGTTGACCAACGAAATGGAAGGAGCACCCTCGCGCTCGAGGCCGGAACTGGTGGAAAGAAACACCACTTTGCGGGTTTCCAGGCCGGTGGCCAGGCTGTGCAGTAGGCGAAAGCGGTCCTCGATGTCCAGTTCCTTGGCTGCGTCCAGCGAGACGATGGGGATGGTGTTCTGCTGCAGGGTTTCGCGCACCGACTCGCGGATTGCGGCTGGAAGATCGGGCCCCGAGCCAATGGTCCGGGCAGGAACCTCATCTTCCAGCAGCCATTCCAAGATACGTTGCGACTGCCGATCGGCGTCGCGCGCGTCGAGCAGCCCGACCAGGACCACGGGATTGAGGCCCAGGCCGGCCAGGATGCGCAGATCGAAGTGAAAGGGATCGAGGGCGGCGCGCACGATTTGGGCGTCGGCCACGATGATGGCGAAGCTCTCCTTGCGCTGGGCGCGGAAGAGCTTCAGGTAGAGGTCCACGTCGGCCTTCTGGCCCACACTTTCGAGAAAGCGTTGGATGACTTCTGGTTCCATCGTTGAATAATCCGCTGGGTGCCAACATGACCCCAGCATGGCGGCGCCGTCAATCGTCGATGTGGCCGCGGCTCGCGGCAATGGTACTCTGGCCGTCGGCAACATGAGCGACCGAGGCATGGCCCCCACCGAGATGGCGGAAGCTGCGCGTGATCCGCGCGTGGGCACCGTGGTTGGGGAGCGCTACCGCGTGCTTGGGCGCATCGGCGAGGGCGGCATGGGAGCGGTGTTTCGGGCTGAGCACATCTTGATGAAGAAGGTGGTGGCGCTCAAGCTTCTGCACGCCGAGATGGGACAAGTCGAGGAGGCGGCGCGGCGCTTCGAGCGCGAGGCCCAGTCGGCTTCGCGACTCAACCATCCCAACATTGTCTCGGTCACCGATTTTGGCCGCAACCACACCGGCGAGTTGTTCCTGGTCATGGAGTTCGTGGCGGGCGAGTCGTTGGCGGACGTGCTCGAACGCGAGGGCCGGTTGCCGGTGCCACGCGCGTGCCGGCTGGCGGGCCAGATTCTCAGCGCGCTCGAGCACGCGCATGGGCAGAAGGTCGTTCACCGCGATCTGAAGCCGGCCAACATCATGCTGGTGCAGAGCCCAGACCCGCGTTTGGGCGAGACCGCCAAGATCCTTGACTTCGGAATCGCCAAGATCACGGAGAGCAGCGAGGGTGAACAGCCACTGACCAAAGGCGTGATGATCTTCGGCACGCCCAGCTACATGTCGCCCGAGCAGGCCACTGGGCAAGAGGTCGACAGCCGATCCGATCTCTACTCGTGCGGGGTCATCCTGTATGAGATGTTGACCGGAAAGAAGCCCTTCGAGGCCGAGGATGTGGTCAAGCTGATGGCCATGCAGGTGACGGCGCCGGCTCCGGCGTTCGCCAAGGCGGCGCCCGGCGCAAGCATTCCGGCCTCCCTGGAGGCCGTGGTCATGCGGGCGCTGGAGAAGGATCGCGCGCGTCGGTTCAGCACCTCAGCCGAGTTTCGCGCGGCTTTGGAAAAGGCTCAGGCCACTGGCGTGGGCGCGCGCATGGACGGGGCGCCAGCGCGCCTGGGCGCAGGCGTGTGGGCCAGGCGGTCGATGTTGTGGGCCGCTCTCGGCAAGCTGTGGGTCGCGCTGGGTTGGGCCGGATGCCAGACGGCTAGGGCGGGGCACTCACTCATCGCGCGCCTACCCGCGCGGGCACAGCCGTGGGCCAAGCCGGCGGCGGTTCTCATTGCCGCGGCATTCGTGGTGGCGCTGCTCTACGGCCACCGTCACGGTGCGGCCCCGCGTCTGCCGCCACCGCGGCCCCAACCGGTGGCGCAGGAGATGCAGTCGCCGATCAAGCAGATCGAGGATGCTATGGCCAAGGCGCACTTTGCCGAGGCCCGCATCCTTATCATGCAGCAGATCTCGGAGCACCCTGATGTAGCGCGAGTGCGCTACCTGCTGGGAAACTTGGAGCTCGCTGACAAGAATCCCGGCGCTGGAGTGCAGGCCTACGAAGAGGCGCTGCGCATGGATGCGGGGCTGCGCGGAGATGCCGCGCTGCTGGTGAATCTGCGCGGACTGCTGCCCGACAAGAAGCTCGGCCGGTCAGCGCTTGATCTCATGATCAAGCAGGTCGGCGTCCCTGCCTGCGGCACGCTGGCCGAGATTGCCAGCGACGACCGTCGCATGGACTTCCGGCAGGATGCTCGTTCGGCCTGCGACAACCTGGGTTGCGCCGAAAAAGTCGACCGCGTGCAGAGCTTTGCCCTGGACTTGGCGCAAGCAAGAAGCTGCGCCGAGAAGCGCGAGGCTGTGCAACAGCTCGGCGCGAGCAAGGATCTTCGCGCGGTCGAGCCGTTGCGCAAGGCTCGCTACGGCGAGCGCGGGGGCTTCCTCGGCCGGGTGCTCGGCGGTAGTGGCAACGCCTGCATCATCAAAGATATCGACGCTGCTCTCAAGCAGCTCGGGGTTGAGCCGCCGTCGCGCAAGAAGAAGTAGTCACCTGTTCCACACCGAGAGCGCCGGGCGCCCGCATCCGACGGGCGAGTTATCGCACGGGCTGGGCAAACGGATTGACCACGAGCAGCGAACCGAACCTCTGACCCGCGTTCAAATCCTCCGAGTACAGCCGATCGCATCCAGCGTCGAGATCTCAGGGGCGAGCGTACGAGCGGTACCCTCGCGCACCTTATCCCACCAGGTTGACGGACTCGCGCCTTGGGTGGACACTAGCTGTTCGTGCGCACCGCGATCATCCTGTCGATGACGATCGTCGCGATCCTGGCTATCTCCTGTTCGGGAGGCAGCGCCGTCGAGCCCGATGCAGATGCCGGCAAGCGCGACGGACCGGTCGCCACGGATACGAAAACCGGCCCACTGGCCTGGGAGTTCTTCGATGTCCCCGAATGTGGGCAGCAGGCGGGCTACCAGACAGTGGCCGCAGCGGCGGGCGGCAACGTCGCCTTCGCCACCCTGGCGCAAACCAGTGGCCAGCTCACGTGCGCCATCGAAGCTCGTACCGCCACCGCCCCGGTCTTCGATATCTGCGTCGTGCTTCCCTCTGCCAGCGGTTTTGTCGGGAGCATCGCCACCTCGCAGCCCTACGCTGCCATGATGGGCGTGGGCCTGGCTTTCGACAACACGGGCGAGCCGGTGCTGGCCTATACCGGCGGTCCGTCGGCGAGTTTTCGCTGCGGGGCTTCGGATCTCATGCTGGCCAGCGTGAGCGGCGGGGTCTTGGGCACGCCGAGCGACATCGCAGCGAATTCGCAGTCGAGCGGCATGCCGGCTGACCAGGCGGCCAATTGTGCGGCCCAGAACGTGTGCAATCAAGGCGATGCCACCGGCTACTGGCCTGCGGTGGCACTCGATCCGTTTTCGGGCAATCTGGCCGTGGCGTTTCGCGATCTGCACTTTGGATTTGCAGACACGGACCTAAACAGCTCGGATGTGGAGTTCGCGATCGGTGGTGCGTATTCTATCTATACAGTGGACGTGGCCCGCGGCGGCGGCAGCTATATCCGTCTCGGCTTTTCGCCAACCGGCAAAGCCGCAGTTGTCCACTACAACATGACCAAGCCGGCTATCTGGCTGGACCACCAGACCGACCAGGGTTGGGAGTCGCAGCAGCTATTCGTGGGAACAATCCACGAGCAACTTGGCTTTGCTGTCAGCAGTCAGGGTCTGCACGCGCTGGCCTACTGCGATGATACGCGCCAGCTTCTGACCTACAGCGAATCCAGCGACGGCAGTACCTGGACAGCCCCAGTTGATGTAGATCGCGATGGAGTCACCGGTTTCTACCCATCGCTAGCCTTCGACGACAACGGCAATCCTGCCATCGCCTACTATCGCTGCAACGACTATGGCGTGGGCACGGGCTGCGACATGAACAAGGATGGCTTGTATTTGGCCCGTCGGAGCGCCGGGATCTGGAATACACAGAAGATCAGCAGCGACAGTGGTGTCAGCGACGGACAGTACACCGCACTGGCTTTCGTGAACGGCAAGGCCGTGATTGCCTTCCAGTCGAGCTACACCGATCTTGTTGCAGGTGCCAGCAAGGCAATCCTGCGTGTTGCCAAGGAGCCCTGATGCGCACAGCTCTTCTTCTGGTTCCTCTGCTTTTCCTCGCCAGCTGTGGCGATCCACCCAACCGCCTGTATGGCAGCGTATCCCAGGTATTCAGCCTGGACTTCGACCAGACACAGATCATCCGGGCGGCGGACGATGAGGTCTCAGTCGAATACCTGCGCATGTCCGGGCAGACCGTGCTGGCCAAGGTCGTGAAGGTCACCGTGAGCATTGGCGATATCCAACCCGTGGCGGGGACGGACATCGACATGACCGCGCTGCTGGCGAACGGGCTGCCGCGCGGGGTAGTCCAGCGCGTGGAATCCACCACCACCGACTTCACCTTTCAGGTTGGCAAGATCCATTTCGACCAAGAGCCGGTTGCCGACGCGGACATCACGGGTTGGTTCCGCACCACCCTGTCGGATCCCGCGCCGGGCTGCACCCTGAATGGCAATTTTCATGACAAGGTCCAGGCGCAGTGACAAGACAGATCGCCCTGGCGTTTGTACTGCTCGGGCTGGGTGCCTGCAGCAACGAATCGTTCTTCACCATGGGCCGCGATCCCATGGTCTGCGAAGACAGTATTCCCACCGCCTGCGGAACCACAGCCCGCTGTGTGCTCGACACAGGGCACTACCTGGAGGGAGATTTCCCCAGCGCCCGCCGCTTCATCGTACGCACCACGGCCGAATCCGATCTGAAGTTCGAGATCTACCTCGACGATCGCCATGATCCCGGCACGTCCCTGCGACTGGAGGTTTCGGAACCGAGCTGTAACGAGAAGGAACTGTACGACAGCGCGGGTGTCGACATCTTTCAAGTCGCAGGCGATGATGGAATTATCGCCATGCCTATCCACGCCGTCCAGCCGGGCGATCATTTGGTCGAGCTGTCGAGCGACGCCTACTGCTCCTATGTCCTGCGGTTCAGCCTGACCGAGACGGCGATTTGAAACTGAAGCCTTTTGTGGTCAGTTGCATCGTTCGCTAGTCTGCAAATGCAGCTGTCTGTATCGATGCCCCTGAGTAAGGCAATGTCGGTTAACGTGTGGAAAAACAAGAGGAAAATTGGCAATCTGGTTCCGCTAGACATGTTAAAATCAAGCTGTCCTCATGAACTGACGAGGTCCAACTTACTGGCCACGAAAGGAGACATGCGATGACAAAGTCGGGGTTCTTTTCGGTAAATGTCGTGGCTGGGGTCTTGTTGGTGGCGTTGCCTGTGACGGCGCAAACTGATGGTGAGTGCGGCACCGGTTTCTGTGGCACACCCAAGAACAACGGTGGCGGCGGTGGCGGCGGTGGCGGCGGCTCGGTCCTGGTGAACAACACCGACATCGGCCTCACCTATTCCACCTCGGACGACTATGATGGCGACGGCTACGAGGACGATTTCGACAATTGTCCATTCCGTCCAAACCGCGATCAGGCCGATTCCGACGGCGACGGGGTTGGGGATGTATGTGACAACTGTCCGCATGTTGCGAACAAGGATCAGCTCGACAACGACGGGGATGGGATAGGCGATGCCTGCGATCCTGACATGGACAACGATGGCATTCCCAACGCCCAAGACAATTGCCCGCTGGTTCCCAACAAAGCGCAGACCGACACAGATGGGGATGGCATAGGCGACGCCTGTGACGCCGACATCGATGGCGACCTCATACCCAACAAGGACGATCCCTGTCCCTTCCTGGCCAACGTGACCACCTGCCCGAACGGCGATGCCGACGGGGATGGTATTTTGGACAACGTCGACAACTGCCCCC
>Ga0182010_10001723_pt1 | contig 11400 bp, 12 predicted proteins | sample 611E1MmetaG_FD_120488 | JGI IMG/M metagenome (GOLD analysis project Ga0182010, IMG submission 120488) | Permafrost microbial communities from Stordalen Mire, Sweden - 611E1M metaG | ecosystem: Environmental > Terrestrial > Soil > Wetlands > Permafrost | place: Sweden: Stordalen | collected...
CGGCGCGGTGATCGGTGCATGCGCGCGACTGGCAGGTCAAGGTGTCCCGATGCTCGGTGCCGGCGGTCTGCACCAAAATGTGTGCGCCACGGTCGGCCTCGCTGCGCGAGTTGCAGTCGAGCACCTGGCGCAGTTTCTTGCTGGCGCCGGCTATGGCATCGTCGTAGGGGGCGATGCCAGTCTTCTTCACGGCTGCTGCGCCGGCCAGCAGGGCCAGCGCCTCTTGCAGGGTCAGTCGCGGCGGCTTCTTCAGTCGGCAGACCGTGTCGGCGCCGATGCGCGCGTTCGCGCCGCTGCCTTCTATCCACAATGTGAGGTACTGGCCGGGATCGCCGTCGGGCACTCCCACCTGACTCAGACGGTGGACGTCGTTGCGAAGTTCCTCGGGCGTGGTGCCGATGGCTGCGGCCGCCTCGGACACCAGCGCACCCGCGTACCCCTTCTTCGCCAGGTACGGCACCATGAACAGAGCGCGCCGCAGCCGTTGCTCCAACTTCTTCATGGCACGCTCCCTTCTGCCCGGCACGCGGTGGCGACGGCGCCTGCAATCTGCCGCACTCGCGCGCGCAGCTCGGGCGGCGCGACGACCTTCATGTTGCCGGCGGCATCCAGCACGCGGGTCACGATGTAGCCTGGATTGCCCGAGCGGAAGCGCACGCGCACCCAGCCGGACTGGCCTGCCTCGGCCTCGGGCAGCGGCTGCACAGTCGCGTCGGCGCCGAAGTTCTCCTCGGCCATCCACGCGCGCTCGGGGCCGACATCCAGCACGACGTCCAGGGTTGCGCTGCCTTCGCCGGCCTGGAACACCCATGGCGAGCGGCTTGCGTACGCGGCCAGGTCGAAACCGGCCGGGGGATCGAAATCAGGCGTGCCGGGCTTCGGCGCGACCTTCAACCTCACAATGCGGTCCACCCGGAACGTGCGCTGCGCGTTCCGCAGGTGGCACAGGCCGACCAGTTGCCAGTCGCCCGCCGAGTAGATCAGACCGTAGGGATCGACCTTGCGTTCGCTCGGCTTGTCGGTGTTGCCAGCGGCGTAGGTGATGGTCACTTGCTTGCGGCCGTCGACGGCGCCGGAAAGCTGGGCCAGCGTGCGCCGCATGCGCGCGCCTTTCTCGCGCGAGGGCAGGGAGATGCCGACCTGCGCGGGCGCGTACGCACGGTTGAGCCGTGGCGCATAGAACGACAACTTGCGAAGCGCATCCTCGGCCAGTTCGCGGTACGGCAGGCCCTCGGCCGCGCGCAGGGACTCGGCCGCCAGAATCAGGGCGACGCGCTCGTCGTCGTCCAGTTCGATGGGCGGCAACTCGTAGCCCTTTTGGCTGATCCGATAGCTGTCCCCTTCCTCGTTCGACTCCTCGATGATCACCCCGAGCGTGCGCAGGTCGTCCTTATCGCGCTCGAACTTCCGCTCGCCAGCCTCGGGCTTCTTGGTCTGGTAGGCCCTGATGCGCTCGAAGATCTCGGCGCGAGACATGGGGACGCCCGCGTCCAGCAGCAAGAGCAGCAACTGCAAGATCCGCTCGTCAGCCACATCGGCGCGCGATGTGGCCGGCTTGGCTGCGGCAGCCCTCGATGCCTTCCCCTTTTGCGCTTTCGAGTTTGGCACAATCATTACGGTAGGCGTTGTCGGGTGGCGGGTCAATCGCTGGCGTCGTCGCGGGCGTCGTCGCGCATCTGGCGCGCGGTCTCCTCGGCGCGCCGGCATTCGATGAACGCAGCCTCGTCGAACGGCTGGCCTGCTTCAGCCGCCTGCGTGCGGGCCGTGACCGCCGCGCTGGAGAAGCTGCGCAACTTGAACCTGCTCGCCTATTCGGAAAAGGGCGGGTTCAAGGTGCAAAGCTCGGCCGGGCAGGAATGGGAGCGCGAGCGCAGCGAGCTTCCCTTTGGCCTGGAATCCATCAGCGAAGTTGTTCAGCTCACCCTGAAGACGCTGGTGGGCGAGCTGCAAGAACGTCCCCGCTACAAGGGCCGCAGTTTTCCCTGGACGCTCTGGTACTCGGATGGCCGCCAGGCCCACGATGCAAAGCTGATGGACGCGCGCGAAGACGCAACCTTCGCCGTGGATTTTCGCCTGTCAAAGGGCGACCGCGAAACCGCCCAGTGGCTCCAGCGAAGCGCGCAAGAGCCGCTGCTCAACCGGCTGGTTTGGGTGGTGGGCGGGGGCAGCTTCGAGGGCGCTTGCCGCGAATTCCTTCGCTCGCAGAAAATGGTCGAGCGCTACAAGCCCCGCTGGGCTTCCCTGCCGCGCGCCAAGCAAAGCCTGGTGCTTGAGGAAGAAACCCGCCTGGAAGAACTGGAGGGCGCCGCCCGCAAGGCAGTGGCCGTCGCTTTTCACCAGGGCAGCTTCTACTTTCGCGGCCAGCAGATTCGGCCGCAGGACATGGGCGCCGTTTTCGGCACGGCCCTGCTCGCCACGGCCAATCGCCTGCTGCCCGACTTTTACCCCTACGCGGCCGAGATGGTCGCGGTCACCGACACTGAGATCCTGCAACTCCTCGAACCCGAGTTGCACGGCCCCTCGCCCAAGTTCCTGGACGATGCCCTGGGCATCCTGTCGCTGGATGACCGCAAGTACGTGCCCAACTGCAAGGGTGAGCACCCGCGTCGCATCGAGGAGGAAATCAGAAAGACCGGCGGGCTGTCCGGGCAGTCGCTGATTGCGACCTTCGTGGGTCCGCCCTACGGCTACCCGCCCGACCTGGTGCGCGCCTGCGTGGCTGGGCTGCTGCGTGGCCGCAAGCTGCGCATCCGACCTGAGGCCGGCGACGAGATCACCTCGTACCGCGACGCCGGTGTGCGCGAGCTGTTCACCAAGGATCGTCCTTTCCGCAAGGCCGAGATCTTCCTGCCCGCCGAAGACCCAATCACGGCCCGTGACCGCGTGGCGATCCGCAAGTTCTTCGAGACCTTCGTGGGTGTCAGCCTGGAACAAGAAGACGAGGCATTCGCGGATGCAGCCTTCAAGTACTTCCCGCGCGAGCGCGACGATCTGCGCGAGATCGAGCGCCGACATGAACAGCTCCCTGGCCGACCCGCCTTGCCCGAACGACTGGCCAAGCTGGGCAAGGGCGCTGGAAGACTGCTGTCGCGAACGGCCGGTGCAGAAGATCGTGCTGGAACTGAAACGGCACCTGGAGGTTCTGCGCAACGGGATGGAGCAGCTTCGCATTCTGAAGTCCGAGCTGGGCTCCGAGGCGGTGGCGGGCGTGTACCAGGCGGCCCGCATCCGCGACTTTGAACTGGCCCAGCTTGACGAGGCAGGCGAGCTATCCGGCATGGCCACCGAGGCCGAAGCGATCCGAGGCCAGCTTTCCAGTGCGAGCCCCTGGCGCGGCATCCACACCATCGAGGGCGCTTTGGAGCGCGTTCGCCAACGCTATGTGGAGGTCCGCCAGCGCATCCTCGGCCAGCAAAGCATGGCGGCCGAGCAAGCCCAGGCGCGCATCAAGACCATCCCGGGCTTCGCCACATTGGGCGCGGACCAGGCCCACCGGGTGCTGCGCCCGATCCTGGACGCTCGCGTGGACACCACCCCCGACGCGATCTCGCCGACCCTAATGGTGTTGCGCGAGACCTTTGTCAGCCGCATCGGTCCCGCCGAAGATCAGGCCCGCGACCGCCTGGACGAAGAGCGCAACAAGACCACCCCGCAGAAGGTGGTCAAGGTCGAGGCCCACCTGCGCGGCCGCGAGATCGCCAGCCGCGAACAACTGCACGCCGTTTTCAACGAGTTGGAAGAGCGCATCGGCCCTCTCCTGGACCGCGGCGACAAGGTGAGGATCGGATGAACGAGGGGATACCGAGCGAGCACAGCGACTACATCGTCTACGTGGACGAAAGCGGTGACCACGGGCCGGTTTCTCCCGAATTCCCTATCTTCATCCTCGCTTTCTGCGTGTTCAAGAAGATCGAGTACGCCCGCCAGGTAACAACGCTCATGCACGAGCTGAAGTTCAAGCACTTCGGGCACGATGCAGTCGTTCTGCATGAGCGCGAGATTCGCAAGGCTCTTCCACCCTTCTCATTTCTGCAGAATCCGGCACGCCGGACTACCTTTCTTGCGGACCTCGCGACCATGGTTGAGCGCGCACCTTTCGTTTTGATCGCGGCAGTCATCGACAAACACGCGCTCTGGGGGCGGCACGAGGATCCTGCCAATCCGTATCACCTCGCTTTGCGCTTTGGGCTGGAGCGTATTGAGATGCACAGAACGGCGGCCCGAGATCATGGTCTTGTGCATATCGTCTTCGAGAGCCGGGGGAGACAGGAAGACCAGACGCTGGAACTCGAGTTCCGGCGGGTCTGTGACAACAACGACCTGAACCGTCGCCTTCAGATGGAGCCGCTGTTCGCGCACAAGCAAGCCAACCACTGCGGCCTGCAACTTGCGGATCTTGTGGCGCGGCCTATCGGAGTCAACGCTCTTCGGCCACTGCAACCCAACCGCGCGTTTGAGGCGCTGAGGTCCAAGTTCTGCCCGGCGCCAGACGGGAAGACCCAGGAGTGGGGGATCAGGCGTTTTCCATGAGTACGGCCCAAATAGAAAAACGCCTCGAGTTGCCCCGAGGCGTAATTCCGACCGAGCATTCCCAGTCCTGCGAGAAAGTGTGCGACTTTGGCGACCCCAGGTCAAGGGCTTCACGCCCCGTTCTCCGGGGCGCACGGATGGAGGCGGCTCGTGGCTGACGCGCTCCAGCGGCTCACCCCCGAGGCCAAGCAGGTCCTTTCTGCGACCATCCGATCGTTGCGGGAGCGGTTGTTGCGTGATCTGGGGGACGAAGCTGAGAGGCGGTACTGGATGTCGGTGTCGATCGCGCAGGCTGGCCTGGCCGAGGCACCCCGGCGGCGCCGTGAGCGGCTGGAGGCGTGGCTGGATGAGCGGGCGCGGTCGAGTGGCGCGAAGAACGACAAGGATAGGAAAGCGGCGCGCGATCGCTTTCTGTTGCAGGCGATCAAAGAGGCTGCCGCCACTCTGCTGAACCGGCTGGTGCTGCTGCGCCACCTGGAGGCGATGGGGCTTTCGCGGCCTGCCGTGGTGATCGGGTGACAGCGGAACAGCGGAAACCTGAGTGGATGCGTTCTCGACACATCGAGGAAGTGGCACCAGAGCTTGGTCGCGCTGGCTATCGATGGGTTGGCGGCTGCGACCACGTCACCCGCGACGAGAAGGGCGTCGACAGCCTCGGTCCCGATCGTGTCGAGCAGCCAGCCGAGGAAGAGGCGATGCTCATACTCGCGCTCGACCCCCTGGAAAACGTGGCCAAGGTGCCAGTCACTGGTTTGGAAGATGCGCAGGCCCATCGGGGGACATCATACGGCGGTGACCGACAGGGGAGCAGGACGGAACGCTGGTCCGGTCACGGCTTCTTGGAAAACACGTCGAAGTCGCACTTGTAGAATCCGTGTGTCTCGAGTTCGACGCGAATACCGATCTTCGTGGCCTTGGCGTCGGTCGATAGCAGGGCTGCGCACGCGGGAGACGTTTCAGCTTTTTCGTATCGCTCCGACGAGGCGCGGGATCTCGCTGACCAGATAGAACGGCACCGACAGCAGGGTGAATGATCTCGGCGTGCCAATGGGCAGGGCGGTCTGTACTTTGCGTCGCTGTAGTGGCGCCGAGCTGACCCGTACGGCGAGATCGAGTTTCTTTTCGGCCACCATCATGTGCAGACTGCGCAGTGTTCCCGTGGCCCCGGCTTTCACCTCGACGGGAACGATGCGGGTGCCAACCTGGATCACGTAATCGACCTCTGCGTTGCTGCTCTTGGCTTCGCGGACCCAGGTGAAAAGCGCCGGCCCGTCGTTGAACGGGCGGCACGCACGCAGCTCTTGCCCCACCAACTGCTCTGCAAGCTGGCCCTCGTTTACCAGCGTCAGGTCAGGCTGGATTGCGACGGCCGCAGCGTCGATCCCGGTCTGGGTCGCGTACAGGCCGGTGTCGAGCAGACACACTTTTTGATACCGCTCATCTACCTCGGCGGCGAGCGGTATTCCGTTGGCGGCGCTTCGTTGCACGGGGGTCACGATCCGGGCCAGCGCCAGCATGTGGAATGCGTCCCTGATGGACAGCGTCTTCTCGTCGGCATCGACTTGCCTGGGCTGGAACTTTCGTCCGACCAGCCGAGGCAGGGCCGCAAAGACCTTCGCCACGCGCATGGTGTGTACACCGCGTTTGTACTTGGCGAAGTCGTCGCGAATGGTCTGCAAGAGGTCGCGGTGGATCTCGGAGGTGTGGGTGAACGAGCGATGTTCCACCCAGTCGGCCACCGCGGCGGGCATGCCCCCGACCAGCGCGTAGGTGCGCACCAACTCTAGCAAGCGCGGGTGCAGAGCGTCCGGGACTCCGCCGTTGGGTGTGCAAGCGCGAATGGCCTTGAGCAGCCGTTCCTCGCCGGCGGCGAGGAGAAACTCGGCGAATGTCATCGGCTCGAGATGCCCGTAGGTGATGCGCCCCACCGGCATCGAGAACGCATGGTCGGCCAAGGCAAAATCTAGAAGCGAGCCGGCCGCAATGAGGTGCAGGTTCGGCAGCTCCTCGGCAAACCAGCGCAGCTTGGCCAGGATTTCCGGAGCCGCTTGGATCTCGTCAAGGAACAGAAGGGTCTTGCCCGGTGTGATGGTCCGCCGAAGTCGCGCCTCCAGCAGCCCAAGGATCGCCTTCGGATCGTTGGGGGCGAAACAGGCGGCAAGGTCTGGTTCGCGCTCTAGGTTCACGTAGGCCAGTTCGCCCGGGAAGCGCTCCCCGAATTGCTTGACCAGCCAGGTCTTGCCCGTCTGCCGCGCGCCTCGCAGCACCATGGGTTTGCGGTTCTTCTGGGCTGCCCAGGTGGTGAGGTTGCTTTCCGCATTCCGCTGCATGGTCATAATACTATTGTATTTTGACCGGCTTTGGTTCGACAAGTTTGACGCGACGCCGGTGCCAATCTGCGCGATAGTCGCTGCAGATGCCAGCGCGCCTGTACCCGAAGGATGGACCACGCAGCAAGGTCAGCCATGGCGAGTGCGCGGTGTACCGGGCGCTGGCCGCTGGCGGGCTTCCTGATGGTTGGACGGCGTGGCACTCGTTGCGCTTGCGCGTGGGCAACGGCTGGGAGGGCGAGGGCGATTTCGTTTTCGCCAATCCGAAACGCGGCCTGCTGGTGCTGGAGGTGAAGGGCGGCCGCATCGAGCTTGTGGGCGGGCGCTGGTTGCAGAACGGGCACGAAATGGAACGGCCGCTCCGCATGCAAGCCGTTGCGTTCGCCAAGCACCTGGGCGAGGCCATGCGTGGCCGCGGCATGCTGGTGCCGGGCTACGGGGCTGCATGCGCGTTTCCCGACGTGGATTTCGACAACGGGCCAGGGGCCAGCGATGTTGCCGATCTGGTCATCGGCCATCGCGATCTGTCGTACCTGGCGGACATCCTGCCGGGCTTGCTCGACCGAGCGGTCCCCGCCGACTATTTGCTGCCACCGGGCGACTGGATTGGTTGCCTGACGGGATTGTGGGGCGAAACCTGGGTGCCCAGTATCAACAGAACCGAAAATAGTCGTAACGAGCTGAAATTACTGTGGAGGCGCCGGGTACTGCCCCGTTCCGTGGGTCCGAAAAGACTGAATGGGGACGGCACGTTGGCTCGTAACTATCGGATATCATGGCAACGGGCAGTCCCCTGCGTCCCCCACAGTTCCGTCTGATTCCGTTCGTGGCTGCAAAGTCACGGCAACAAAATGGCAACAGAAAAAATCCAGCAGGCGCCGGGATGGCTACCCGGCACAACCTGCTGAAATGCCGCCAACTCTCTGCGGCGTTCAGGCTGCTGCGTTCGTTATGTGCAATATCGTTGCCTTGAGACCCGCATCGATTCTGCGATGCTGAGCGGGTGAAGCTGTGGTCCTATGCCGACCTGATAGGCCTCCGAGTCATCTACTGGCTCCGCCAGCGCAAGACAACAACCCTCGGCAGGGACATTCCGCGAACCAGCATGCCCACCGTGCGCCGCGCGTTGAGAGAACTTCGCAAGCTGGGTACTCCCCTATGGCAGCCCGGAAGCGAACCCGCGCTTTTCGTGGACAGCGTTGGTCACATCTATCTCAAACGCCCCGAGGGCCTGCAAACAGTTGACGGCCAGCTGGGCCACGAGGGTCTTCTGGATCTCGTCGCGCCCTTCGAAACGCTCGAAGGAACTCGTGGCCCCGACCTCGTCAGGCCTCGCCCAGATCTGCGGATCGTGCCTGGCAAACTCGGCGGCTCGCCGCATGTGGTCGGTACGCGAACCGAGACGTGTGCCATCGCGGCCCTCGCGAAGGACGACTTCAGCACCGATGGAATTCACTCGCTCTACCCGTACCTGACACGGGAGCAAATCGAGCAGTCCATCGACCTCGAGCGCCAGCTCGACAACAACCTGCTCCGCAAAGCCGCCGCCTGATCACAGTCGGAGATGACACCCCGACGGCTCTTCGCGCTCGACCAAAACTTTCCAGAGCCCGTGCTCGCGGCGTTGGAGTCGGTGCTTCCCGCCGAGCTGGTGCCAGTCCGGAAGATTGACCCGAAGCTATCCGAAGTCGCCGACTGGGAGCTCCTGCTGGCGCTGCACCGGCATTCCCGTCCCTGGGACGGCCTTATCACCAACGACGATGCGATGCTGAAGCTCCCCAAGGAGCTGGTTGTTCTCTCGCAGACAAGACTGACACTCGTCGTCGCGAAGGGCGAGGGACACAACCCCATCCGAGCCGTCGGAGCGCTCCTTTGCCACCTCTCGCACATCCGCCATCAAACAAACCCTCAGGCGGCGCAGATCTGGACCCTGCGTGTCGCCCAGAAGCCCACCCGCCGATGCCGTCGATGCGTACCTAGAAGCCATCGCCAAGACACAAGGAACGACAGTTCAGAATCTCATCGCCGCGAACCGTGTTCCGGTTGTGGATCTTCAGAAACCAAACCACCAATGACGGACACATCGGGCCGTCCCCGCCTGCGCGAGAGCGACCGCGCCTTCTGGCTCGTCTTGTCCCCGCTCTCGTGAGTCTCGACCATCACCAAGGGAGATGATCTCGCAATAGCGTCAGCTTCGGCCGCGCTAAGCGCGGCTGTCATTGCAGTATAGACGCAACGAAATCGAGTAGCTCGGCAAGAATGTCGCCGCGCTCATCGGGATTGCTGACCCGCCGTCCTCAAAGATTGGTTCAATTTGTGCGGAATGTCTGCGCACACAACTGCGTCGACCAGACGGCGCTGGGCCACGACCGATCAATTTGTCAAGGTGAAGTACTGGAGCGCACTCGCCCAAGAAACGACAAGGTCTTCGGCATCCCAAGCCCAGACTACCCAATAGTACGTTCGGCCGCGCGCGAGGGGAACAGGTGCATTCGCAGCTAAAAGATCACCATTTAGAACGGACACGCCTTCCGAGAACAACACGTCCCCCTCCCGTCCACGGCCAAGCCCTGAATGCCAGAGCCAACGGATTGACGCGGCGTTTGTGATGGAGCCGTTGCCCATCTCTGGGGCCTCGCTGAAGACAGCGAGCATCACAGCACCCTGGCCGGTCTGCTCCCAGGTGAACCGTGGCTGATCTGTGGACACCAAGGCGGCCTGCTTGGGCAGAAAAGTGTTAACCAGTTTGGCGTCCGGAAAAACAGGCGCATCGGTCGCAGGGGCGTACTGATAGAGCACAGCGCCGGAGGATGTGTTGGCGATGGGGGTGCCGCCCGAGCAGATCGTGGCGGCGTTGATGAGTTGCACGTCCTGGTCCCACGAGTTGTCCAGCGCCATAATGACGCTGGGAGTTGCGTTCTCCACGCCGCAGGCATGGTTTCCCGTAAACGTGTTGCCGCCAGGGTCATCTACGGTTCCTAAGTCCGGAAGAGAGCTATTGGCCGCAAAGACGCCCTCGTCGTTGTCCACGATCTCGTTGCGTCGCAAGCGGGGGGTGCACTCATTGAAAGTCGCGACGCCCGCAATACCGTTACCATGAATATCGTTGCCAGTGAGACTAGGCGAAGTGGACGCGTCTCCGGCCACCACGACACCGTAGTCAGAATCCTCCATCGTGTCTTCGCTAGCAGTCATCACGGAGCAATTCTCCTCACACCACAGCCCGACTCCGCCAGCCGCGTGAATAACAATCCCAGTGAGCGTTGCACCCTCCGCACCAACTATCGCAACATTATGCACTCCAAGCGAGGGGCTCTCGTACGACCCAACGCCCTCTACTAGTGTAGGTACTCTTCCGCCGTCAGAAACTGACGGATCGCCCGCGACCTCTACTCGGGCGCTCAGCCTTAGCGGAAAAATCTCTCCTCCGTCGGCATTGTAGACTCCTGGCGCTACTCTTATCGTGTAGTCTGTCTTTGCGGCGACCAATCCCGCTGTAATCGTGCGGAACGGCAATGCTGACGTCCCGTCTCCGGTGGCATCGCCCCCATTCTCGGCATCCACGTACACGGAGCCAATCATCCCAGAGGAGGATGCGCCACCACAACCAAAACAGATGCCCGCGAGGAGGCTCGGAAGCAATGGAACGAGGCGAATTGCGTGGGTCATGACCATGGCTCCGCTAGAAGAAACCACCAGAGACCGCCAACCCTGGCGCGACTACTGGGACCCAGGCTTGGGGAACGCTCACTGCCGCCGAACCATAGGGATTGAATTCCACCTGCTTGCGTTCGAGGTGGTAGTAGCCGAAGGTCAATTCAACTGCAATTCGCCAAGTAGCCGTGGGGATGGCAACCCCTCCACGGAGGAGCCCTAACCAGCCGAAGTGCCAGTCGTACCCCGGTTGGAGAAGAATCCCAGGACCGAACGCAAGGGAAAGGTGGACGGGATCCCAAAGAAGCCAGTAGGCCTTCACAGTGGTATCCAGATAGCAGAAGCTGTTCTCCTGGGTATAGATGACTGGCAGTTGTCCGGGCAGTGCGGAGTACTGACGTTGGGGCCTCCACCCGGCATAGCCAGGATTGATGTTGACTGAGAGCGGCCACCCGGCAAACAGTCCCGCCGGTAGGAGGAACTCAAGATTTCCTCCGAGATCCCACGCCCACGATTCACGAGCTGCCCAAAGGGCCGAGAGTTGTGCACCCAGCAGAAGATGCCACGACTGCAACTTGTGGGTCATGAAGGCGGCCAACATCTCACGCATTTCGAGGAACTCGATTTCTAGGTTGTTCAGGCGCTTGTCTAGCTCCTCGAGCTTACGGTCGAGTTCATCAATTTGCCCATCTACGCGTTTGGAGTATTCCCTCAACGCGCCGTCGAAGGCCTCACGATAGGATGTCAGCTCTTCGTCGAATGACTTAAGGGCAGGGTTGACGTCAGCTAGCTGTTTTTCGTTTGATTGTATTCGATTCCAAAGCGCCTGTATTTCCTCATTGGAATCGAATACAATCAAACGAAAAACAGCTAGCTGACGTCAACC
>Ga0182010_10001724_pt1 | contig 11399 bp, 8 predicted proteins | sample 611E1MmetaG_FD_120488 | JGI IMG/M metagenome (GOLD analysis project Ga0182010, IMG submission 120488) | Permafrost microbial communities from Stordalen Mire, Sweden - 611E1M metaG | ecosystem: Environmental > Terrestrial > Soil > Wetlands > Permafrost | place: Sweden: Stordalen | collected...
AATTTTCTGCAATTCTTTAAGACAGAACTAATTCCGCATATAAACAAAAACTTCAAGACTGAAGCATTTAATGTGTTGATAGGTCACTCCTATGGCGGAGTATTTGTAATGCACACACTCTTAAATGACCCCGATCTTTTTGACGCCTATATCGCAATTGATCCCAGTTTTTGGTATAAAAACCAGATGCAGGTAAAAAGTGCACAAAATGATTTTGTAAAAGTTAAAAACTGGAATAAACCAATTTATATTTCGGGACGTGAAGGAGAAGGAATGAAAGATATGGGTATCACAGCCATGGAGAAGGTTCTGAAAAGCTCAGCTCCGGCCGGATTGAAATGGAAGATAGTTGCTTACCCAAATGAAGATCATGGCTCTGTCCCCTTCAAAAGCGTATATGACGGCTTACGATATATTTTTGATTCCGGCGGAAACATCTCAGTATTCCCTATTTCAGGCATTATGCCTAAAGGGACCACTGCATTTGCACTGATTCAAAATGTGAATCCAAATCTCAGGTATACTCTTGATGGCACTGAACCGACAATTAATTCCCCTGTTTGCAAAGAAAAAATTGAAATAAACAGACCCTGTACTTTAAAGGTCCGCAGTGTAGTATCAAACTATAAGAATGTCCCGACTGTCACGAGTGTTTTCTCCGAAGGTGATTATCTGAATGGGCTGAAAACTGTTGAAAATCTTAAACCTGGTCTGAAATACTCATATTTCGAAGGATTATGGGATTCAGTTCCTGACTTTTCAAAACTAACTCCAAAAAAGACCGGTTCATCTGAGACTCTTGACTTGAAATTCTCGCTGAAGAAAGATAGTTTTGGAGTTCAATTTAAAGGATATCTTCATATAACAAAAAAAGATCTCTACTATCTCTGGGTTACATCCGATGATGGTTCTAAAGTATACCTAAATGATGAGTTGCTTTTTGACAATAATGGTGTGCATTCTGCCGATAACCCTGTAGTTAAACTTGTTCCGCTTAACCCCGGATATTATCCTATAAGAATAGATTATTTTGAAAGGACCGGAGGCGAAGCCATCACCTTAGGAAGGGCAATTATCGGGAAAACGACTCAGGCAATGCCTTTACCGAAGGAGATGCTGTTCTATAAAGAGTAGCTACCCCCTAAATCCCCCATATGGGGGACTTGAAATCCATTTGAGTTTTCAACCCCCCAACCCCCAAATGGGGGGCTAATAAACAGGAAATAAGATTTTACTTCTTTATTCTGAATTAGTATGTTTGCTTTTCCGACTTCATTAAGTCCCCCAAATGGCGGATTTAGGGGGTAAAAAACACGGAATTTGACATTTTAGACCCAGCTATTATTCGGAATAAATTCCTATTTTAAAAATTAAAACTATTTTAAGAATGAAAGGTGTAAGTGTCGAATATCCAATGTACTTTGGTGCTAAACCGGATATTTTTAAGTTGGCTAAAGAATTAAGGAAATTGGAGACAGTGGCAGAAAAATTATTATGGTCACAACTTAATAGAAATCAATTGCTGGGATTGCAATTCAGACGACAACATCCAATTAATAGATTTATTGCTGACTTTTTTTGTCCAAAAATAAAATTGGTTATTGAAGTGGATGGGAGCATACATGATATACCTGAATATCAAGCCCATGATATCGGAAGAAGTGAAGTCCTCAATGATTTTGGTATTACTGTCATAAGATTTACAAATGAACAAATACTTAATGAAATTGATTCTACCATTAAGCAAATAGAAATAACAGCAAAAAAATTGCAAAGTGAAATCAGATAATCTCCTTATTTGTGAAGATTGGTAAAAATAAAAGTGAAAAATAAAAAGAAGGAGGATAATAGCCCCCCATTTGGGGGGTTGGGGGGTAAAAAAATGAACAATTTCGCTACCACATTAAAAACCGAACTCTCCAAGGGTCTTCCCGGAACTGACGTCCAATGGCAGATGGCATCTTCGGATCGATTTGTCAGAGATTTCCCAAGGGTCCCTGGGAACGACGCCCGTGTTGCTGCTGTATTGATACTTCTTTTCCCCGAGAAAGGATCTGTGCACACCATCTTCATGCAACGTCCTGAATATGAAGGTGTTCATGGTGGTCAGATAAGTTTTCCGGGTGGGAAGCAGGAACCGGAAGATGAGAATACTGTTCAGACCGCCCTCAGGGAAGCATATGAGGAAACAGGCGTTGACACCTCCAAAATTAAAGTTATCGGAACACTTACACCCCTGTTTATTCCCGTAAGCAATATGATTGTAACACCTGTAATTGGATGGATGGACAAAAAACCTCTGTTTAAATACAGGCCGGAAGAAGTAGTCTTCCTGATTGATGCCGATTTAACGAGGCTTATTGATCCTTCTATCGTAAAAACAAAACCAATTGAATTAAAAGGTGAAATGGTGGAGGTGAAATATTTTAATTATGATGATAATACGATATGGGGTGCAACAGCTATGATTCTACAGGAGTTACTGGTCATTTTTAAAAGGGGAGGATTTATTCCTCAGGAATGATATTCTTATAACGCTCAAACCTGGTAAGTACCTCACTTACAAATTTCACTGATTCAACCCCTTTAAAATATCCGTTTTTAACAACACTATCTTTGAAATACCTGGGGTCTGATTTTTTCAGTAGCCATATTGCCACATTCCCGTCCCAAACCTGCGGATTCATACCGTTTTTCTCAGCAAGCTTCATAGCATCAAGCACATGACCCGGACCTGCGTTGTATGAAGCGAGGATAAAATTAATTCTCTCTTTCTTGTCGGGGATCTTTGAATCAAATATTGTATGCAGCCACGCTATATAACGAATTCCGGCTTTCAGATTATTTTCGGGTGAAGATGTAATATCAATCCCGAAATTTTCCCCTGTATCCGGCATGACCTGCATCAATCCAAAAGCGCCGGTATATGATTCAACAGTCGGATCAAAATGCGATTCCTGACAAATAAGTGAAGCCAGCAACCTCCAGTCCCAGTTGATGATGGCGCTGAACCGCCTGATCATCTCATCGTACTCGGAGACTTTTCCAGTATTCAGGGCATAATAGTCACTTCGGACAATTGAGCTGGAGCGGTTGTTTTTGAAATATTTTGCATAGAGCAGAGCGTAAGATCCGGTCTTAGTATAAGATGTTATCCAGCGGTTAAGTTCAGCCAGGAGAGCATCAGAATTATTTTTTCTTATGCCCCATGCAGTGTTCTGAGATGTACCTACAGTGGTGCTGACATCAATGTCAGAATAATATGATGAATTCACAAGGGCAAGATTTTCGTCACATATCGTGTATTCAATTTCTCCCTTGGCCACATTTTGAATCAGTTTTTCCGATTCAAAAGGAACCTCAATAATATTGACAGAATCTCCCTTTTCCCTGGCATTAGAAATAAGTTGTTCAGCCATTGATGATCCTGCTTGCACGTAGACTGTTTTTCTCGCCAATCCTGACTGATTCCTTATTAATTTTTTATCCAGTGCCTCTGCAGATAATGCTCGCCAGTTTCCGGGTTTTCGTTGAACCAGAACCTGTCTTGTCTTACCAAAGGGAGCTGTAAAAAGCACATCCTTTTTCATCGAAGAGTTAGCATCAAGACTGAATGCAAGAAGATCTGCTTCACCGGATTTTAACATTCCGAAAGCTCTATCAGGATGATTTTCTGTTATGATTTCCAGATCAATTCCTATATTATCTGAAAATGATTTCAGTAGCTCATAATTAAACCCCATCGGTTCACCCTTGTAGATGAAATAGTCTGTTGAATTAAAGTCAGTCACAGCAATCAGCTTCCCTCTTTTCCTTATAGAATCAAGATCACAGGAAACTAAAGTGTTGTTTGAATTTTTAGAAGTCCGGGGGCGATTCCAACAGTAAATAAAAACTGTTGTAAGAACAACGAATAATAATATTAGCTTCTTTACCAAAATACCGTTTTAGTTAAACATTTAGTTTATAAAATGGGTGCAAAGATACAACAATATTTTTAATCGTAAAACGTCCAGGAGAGGCCATATCGTAACATCCTCATATTCATAGGGTATGTAGGTACCATGAAGTAATTGTATCTTATGCTCTGTCCCATAAGGTTGGCATTTACATGATCAAACATTACAAAGACCCTGGTTCTTTTTACCTTAAAATTTAAAAATACATTGATATAAGGATAATCCCCGGCGGTCACCAGTTCCTGACGGTAAAATCTTCCGGTTGCAGGCATGTAGGAGTATGGATGATAAAGTGTATTATAGGTGACATCAACACCCAGCTGTGTATTCAACCTGCCTCCTGTCTTTGCAAACCGGAAAAGATGTTCAAAATATCCGGCTGAGCGAACAGTAGCCAGAGGAAGGTCAAGGATTGAAGAATTTGTACTTTGCTGAATTATCAGATCAGTAGCAAGGTGAAATTTCCAGAGCCTCAGTTCATTTTTTAGTGTTACGGCTGCGACTGATAGTCCTCCGGAATATTGTGAGGGATAAGCTGTTGAATCAAAATCCGTATAATTTTTAATAATGGCATAATTGAATTTCAATTCGGTCTTTCTTGCAGGAATTTTGAAGGAGGTTCCCAGATCAATCCTGAACACCTTCTTGAAATTATTATTCCATCTGAAATTGTTGCCTCCCCATTGGTCATACCAGAAGGAGGGCTCTGTGCTCGAAATTGAACCATTTATCAGCCATGTTGCAATCCCTTTTTTCCAGTTAAATGACTTTGCTATTTCACCATTCAGATCAAAATCTCCGGCTCGGTATCCGGTCAGATATAATTCCCCGTTTGCAACCCATCCGAATTTTTCTCCGATGCTATTATATAACTTCCCCAGAAGAACATTACTGATTCTATGGGTTATTGACGGAGTTGCCTGAAAAGGGAAAGGAATCGGTATTATATGACTAAAGGTAAATATCTCATTTCGTATTCCAAATCCTCCGCCAAGCCTGAACTTCCTTGTTTCATCAGTAGTAAAGTCGAACCTCACGGTGTTCTTAAAACTCCTTTGGTTTACTGAATCAGCAGTTATTACAGGAGTCACGAATATAGTATCATAAAAACCCGATGCAGGCTTGGCGTCTTTATAGGTTCTTGCATTGGACTCAAATATAAAAATATGTGTAAAAGTTCCGCTTAATCCAAAAAATCCTGATTTTTTATGCGCTGCTGTATCAGTTTTTAAAACAGGTTTACTGATTAAAGAATACCTCTGCACCAGTAAAATATTCCGGTTTTTTAAAATGCTGTTTGCTAAATTCAGGGCACCAAGATTTGTCCTGACATCACGTGTATTAGAGAGGGTCAGATCATTTACACTGACTATCCCACCGTTTTCAAAAGATGTAATATTGTTTACTCCGATTGAAAAGTATGCTTTGTATTGATCTCCTGTATAAGAAGAATAGAGAGTGAATGTTTTAGCCACTGCTCTCTGGTAATTATACTGTCCGAGATCGAATACAATGTCATAAATTGCTCCGAAATTCAAAAACCTGTTAACATTTTGAGAATGCCTCACCCTGAATGTTTGTTCTGAAGTTTCCTTTGGTCCCGCAAAGGTCCAGTCAAGTTCAGTAAAAGGAACCTGGGTATTCATAAAAAGTGATTTTGATGGCAAGCGCATCAGCGGGTAATAATATGCATATAGGAATTTATCCGGATCTGTTATCCTGTCAAAAAAACTCAGCTGGTAAGAAGGCAGGCCATAATTGCCCAGGCTTGCATTTACCGGCGAGTATTTGTCAGCCGCTCTGAATCTGTTAGACAATGAGAAAACTGTATCGATCGGTATGCTTACCTCTTCAGTATAATCGGATGAAAGAGTCCATTCTTTAAGTATCCGTGGTTTTTTTATAGTATCCTGTTTATGAGTATTTGATCTTCCCGGAAATTTTGTAGAATCCTGTTTAAACCCTTTTATTCCAGTAGGAACAGGATGTTGTTTCTGGGCATAAATACCTGAAGATATTGCAAGAAGCAGTATTATAAAAATGTTTCTGATCATCAGGTGCAAATATAGAGATTATGAATAAAATTAAACCTCAAAGATGCAAAGGTTTCCGGGAAGAATGTAAAGAATACAATTTCCTGTTTTAAGAGGAACGGAATTATGACAATCAAATTATATGAATTAGGGCGAAGTTGCAACCTTCGCCCGGATGAGAACCTGCACAAAATTGCACAAAGAATCACAGAATATTAAGGATCGCTCTCTGGCGCTTTGCCCTGTGCCCTGTGCTATCTAATCTACATTATCATTCAAATACGCATTGTTCTCTCTTAAAACAGGTTCGTCATTATCATCGGAAGTTAATGTGAACTTTGACAGCTTGCTATCAGCTCCGCTTTCAGGTGCAGTTAGGGACATGTTTCTTCTTACGTAGGCAGGAACATCTTCGAAAGTGTCGATATTCTCTTTCATGGTCTTATTTGAAAGGCCTTCCCTTTTAAGGAGGTTTTGCATATGTTTCACTTTCCTCAAAGTCGCCTCAGGTTTTTCTGAGGGTTCATCATTTTCTACTGTCCGTCTGCTCCTGATCTCATCCAGCTCGAGGCTGTTCGTATGACTGAAGTCAATAACACCCTGGGATTCTTCTTCAAAATCGGTAATAATTGACTTTTTGCCTTTTTCGTGGACAGAAAAAACATCATCGCCGGTTTCAGGTATTATTCTCGGGGGAATTGCATTCTTATTTGGCATTAATTCAACCTTACTCGGTTTTTTTGGCTTATATGGCTGGAAAATGCTGTTTGATTCAAACCCTGTGGCGATGACGGTCACACTGATCTCATCCTTAAGATTTTCATCCTTCGATAATCCTCTGATTATAAGAGAATCGTCGGAAGCGCAATCATACATATAATCAGTTATTTCACCTAGCTCATCCATTGTGATCTCATGTTCACCAATACCTGAAGAGATATTAATAAGAATGCTTTTTGCACCGGTGATATCATTAGAATTCAGCAAAGGAGAAGAAAGAGCATCCTCAATAGCTCTGGTGGCTCTGTTTTCCCCAGCTGCTTTACCCATACCCATTATTGATACACCTGAATTTTTCATTACGGTCTCCACATCCGCAAAATCAACGTTTATATAACCTGTGACTGTAATAATCTCCGCAATTCCTTTTACAGCTGTGGTCAGAATGTCATCAGCCTTTGCAAATGCAACTGAAACCGACTGGTTTCCATATATTTCCCTCAGCTTCTCATTATTTATCACCAGAAGGGAATCCACATAATCCTTAAGTTCTGTTACCCCGTCAATTGCCTGTCTGATACGCACCTTCCCCTCAGATTTAAAAGGGATTGTTACAACTGCAATTGTAAGCAGTCCGGCTTCCTTGCATGCCTTTGCAATAACCGGTGTGGCTCCGGTGCCTGTTCCTCCTCCCATTCCGGTGGTTATGAAAACCATCTTGGTATTTCCCGACAGAGCATCCATGACGTCACTTATGTTCTCAACGGCTGCCTGCCGCCCAATTTCCGGTCTGCTACCTGCTCCTCTTCCTTCAGTGAGTGATTCCCCGATCTGCACTTTTATAGGTACCTGGCTTTTTATCAAAGCCTGGTGGTCAGTATTACAAATCACAAAATTCACATCCGTGATGCCCTTTTCAAACATGTGATTGACAGCATTATTGCCGCCACCGCCTATTCCGAGAACTTTTATAATCGACGACCTCTCAACGGGCAGATCAAAGTTCATTATATCGTCTGACATAGCATATTTATTTAATTGATTATGAACAGCATATATTTAAAAAATAACCATATTTATTTGTTAATAGGCTGATCTTCAACCTCAAACATCTTTGAAAGCATAATTTTGAGTTTATCAGTGAATGAGACCTTCTCCTCTTCATGAACCGGAGGCATTGATGCTTCAATTGCCACTTCTGATTCTTCTGTTTTATCTTTCTTAATGTTCGGGTCAGTGATCAGGCTGCGAGGCTGAACAAATTCATCAGAATTCCCGGCATTGAATGTCTTCTTATAGGTTTCAAGATAATCAAAGCCCCTCATTATCAACCCTACACTGGTTGCATACATCGGCTGGTTAATTTCATTTTTTGCTGAACCGGCAAGATGCTCATTAGGAAAGCCGATTCTTACATCCATGGCAGTTTTGAATTTCATCAGCTGCGGAAGATGTTTCAGCATGGCTCCACCACCTGTAATAACTACACCAGCAGCCAGTTTGTCTGCATAACCCGAATTCTGGATTTCAAAATTTACCGCATCGATAATCTCTTCCATCCTCGACTGGATAATATAAGCCAGACTCTTGAATGAAATTTCTTTAGGTTCTCTTCCGCTTATACCGGGAATCGATACAACCTTATCCTCGGGAGCAATATCTCCGAGCGCTGAGCCGTACTGTATTTTAAGTTGTTCTGCATGCCGCTGCAAAATTGCACAACCCTCCTTAATATCTTTGGTTACTACATTTCCTCCAAACGGTATAACAGCGGTGTGACGGATAATGTTATCATAATAAACAGCGACATCTGTAGTTCCTCCACCGATATCCACCAGCACAACCCCAGCCTCTTTTTCGTCCTCGGTAAGAACAGCATCAGAAGATGCAAGTGGCTCAAGGATCATATCCTTAACTATCAGATTTGCTTTCCTGATACATTTTTCAATGTTTTTTGCTGCGGCAACCTGACCGATTACTATATGAAAATTAGCTTCCAGCCTTCTGCCGCACATGCCAATAGGACTCTTGACGCCAGTCTCATTGTCAACAATGAAATTCTGAGGAATAACATGAATTATCTCTTCTCCTATATCAATATGTATTTTATGCATATCTTCAATAAGTTTGAAGACCTCCTCTTTCTGAATTTCATCATCGTAGGCTTCCCGAATTATATAGCCTCTGTTTTTCATACTTTTGATATGTTGACCAGCTATCCCGACGAAGACCTCTGAAAACATAATTCCAGACCTTTTCTGTACATCCAATACGGTTGTCTGAATGGCGTTGACAGTCTCTTCGATATTAAGAACAACGCCTCTCTTTACTCCTTTTGAAAGAGCTTTACTGAGTCCAAGAATTTCAATTTTTCCATTCTCGTTTTTCTTACCGACAATAGCCACAATTTTTGTGGTTCCTATGTCGATGGCTGCTACATACTGTTCCTTTTTGTTCATAATTGTCATATGGTTATTTCTGATTATCTCTTCTTTTACAAACTATCTGATCTTTAAATTCAAGATTTATTACTGAATATTTGTCCCAGCCTACCACAGGCAGGACCTTATCATAGAAAGTCTCAAGGTTCCTGAGTTTGCCTTCATAGTTTTCGGTTGACCCAAGATGTATCACCTGGTTTCCGGTTCGCGGGATGAGATCAATTTCATCGTTTCCGTCAACGTAGATCTGGTCGATCTGTGCTGACCAGAAATTATCATCATTAATATAATTCACCAGCGGATATATGTCTTTAAGTATCGAGTGCTTGATGCTTGTGTCAAGTACACTCACTCCGTTAAGCATAGCCGAGCTTATATTTACATTTCCTTCAACTATATGCAGTCTCGGGTTATATAGATTTCTTCTTCTGACAACAACCCCTTCTTCATCCACAAAAAAGTCTCCGCCGTCACCCGGCATGACTCTCATGACTGGGGTACGTTGTTCAAGATAAACATGAACAACTCCGTCGATTGATATATATACTTCAGCCTTTTTCAATTCATGTAATCCATTGATCCTGTTCTCAATTGCCGATATCGATACTTCCTTAACCGGCTTTCCTGCAATTCTCGAAGAATTTCCGTATGCAAGACTTAGAATTTGCTTTTTTGTAACAAAATGATAATCAGACGAATCACTAATCTCAATAACGATTCCTCCGCATGGTCTGGAATTTGCAGAGCTTGCAAGAAAAACCGGTATTATAATAAGGTATAATACAGGCACAATCAGCAATATTTTCAGAAACTTCCTCATCCTCCTCTCTCCCTCCTGAGTTTTTCTTCAATTGGTGCAACGAGCAAATCAATATCACCTGCTCCGATAGTCAGTAAAACATCAATTTTAGCTGAATCAAGATGACCGGGAATATCAGATTTTTCCAGCAACCTCTTGTTGGTGGATTTCATCTTATTGAAAATCATCCCTGAAGTAACTCCATCTATAGGTTTTTCCCGTGCCGGATAAATCGGAAGAAGTATTACTTCATCAAGCTGATCGAGAATTTCAGCGAACCCTGCAGCATGATCGCGGGTACGTGAAAAAAGATGCGGCTGAAATATACCCGTTATTTTACGACCTGAGAAATACTCCTTGATACATGTGATGCATGCCCTGATCTCTTCAGGGTGATGTGCGTAGTCATCAACAAAAGCCAGCCCAGGGATATTAATCCTTATATCAAACCTGCGTCTAACCCCCTGGAACAGCATGACTCCTTTTCTTATTTCCTGTTCAGTAACTCCGCACATTAGTGCGACGGCAATTGCCGCAGTAAAATTTTCAATATTAACTATACCCGGGAATGCGAAATGCAGATCTTCAATAATTGCTGTTGGTGATCTAAAACTGAAACTGTAATAATCCTTGTTATGTTTTATGTTGTATGATATGAAATCTGCATTGTTGTCAAGACTGTAGGTATGACATGTAACTCCTTCAGGAACAATAATATCTTTTCTGATTTTTTTGTTAACAACAAGGTCGCCTCCATGTCTGATTTTTCCGCAAAACTCATTGTACGCCTTTATCATTGTGACCTGGTCTCCGTAGATATCGAGATGGTCAGCATCAAGAGAGGTCACAACTGCTATAAGAGGACTGAGTCTGTGGAATGACCGGTCAAATTCATCAGCTTCCATTACAGTAAATCTGCTGGCTCCCAGGAGAAGATTTGAGTTGTAGTTCTTTGAAATTCCTCCCAGGAAAGCCGAACAATCGATGTGTGACTGCTTCAGCAAATGAGCTATCATAGTCGAAACTGTTGTTTTGCCATGCGTTCCGGCGACGGCAAGAGTGTCGGTGTTCCGTGATATCTCACCAAGTATCTCTGAGCGTTTGTAAATGGTATAATTGTTATTCCTGAAGAAAGACAATATCCTGCTTTCTGCAGGAATGGCCGGAGTATAAACTATTATAATCTTACTTTTTTCAGTCGTGTCGCTGAACAGAGCAGGGAGCTCATTAACATCATCCTTATATACTACTGAACATCCGTTTTCAGTTAATGATTGTGTAATACTGCTTTCTGATCTGTCATATCCTGCGATCGTAAAACCTCCTTTAGCAAAATAAAGAGCAAGAGCACTCATCCCGATACCTCCGATACCGACAAAATAGATCCCCTCTGTATTTTTAAAATCAATCATTTCCCAATAAGTTTAAATACCTCTTCAGCAATCCG
>Ga0182010_10001726_pt1 | contig 11395 bp, 14 predicted proteins | sample 611E1MmetaG_FD_120488 | JGI IMG/M metagenome (GOLD analysis project Ga0182010, IMG submission 120488) | Permafrost microbial communities from Stordalen Mire, Sweden - 611E1M metaG | ecosystem: Environmental > Terrestrial > Soil > Wetlands > Permafrost | place: Sweden: Stordalen | collected...
CGGAAAGCTATTGATGGCCTTTTTATTATGATTGCCAAAGAGGAAATCAAAATCCGTAAGGATCCAATGGCCAGAACATCTGAACTTCTTAAGAAAGTCTTTGGAAATTAATGACTCAGCTGTAAGCAAAACTATATAATCTTACACCTTATAATATTAAAACTGACTTTGGTCAGAAAGATCTTTTAGTTCTTTTCTGACTTTAAATATTTTTTAATTGCATCCCAGTAGAATTGTTTCCACCCTTCTTTGAGAGATTCTACTTTATGCTCAGGAACTTCACTCTGAATAAATCTCAGTTTTGTTTTATCGCCGAACTTCTCAAACTCGAAATTACATATGCTGAAATGATTGTCTGGCCATCCATCTTCCTCAAAATGCCAGGCCTGAACAATCTTCTTTCCTTTAACAAGTTCTATATTATAGCCCTTGCAATAGCCGTCAAACACGCTGAATTTGCCATCGGGTTTAGTACTCAAAGTTGCTTTTGAGCCCGTAAATTCTGCGTGCTTTTTCTCATCCATAATCAGATCATAAATCTTTTCAGGAGATGCATTGAAAGTTGCGGTTTGTCTGATTGATTTTGTCTTCATGGTCAATTTACAGTAAAACTGATAACTAAAATTTCATTGCAGTTAAAATGCCAATTTTCAATTGTATTATATCCGTAATAAACCAGAATCAGACTAATTTGTTCAGGAATCATGATTCCGGATAAAGGCGTTTAAAAAAAAGGCTGCTTATCAGGCAGCCTCTTTTGAATACGGTTACTTTAGGATTTTAAATCCTGACGGAAGTTGTTCAGAATCAAAGATAGCAGGAAGATAACCAGCTTCCATTTCAGTGAAGCTTCCGGTAACCTCAATCTCACCCTTATCAATAGCCGATTTCACAACCGGCCATGAATATACGCAGTCATCAATTACTATGGCAATAGCTTTGTTAAAATTGCTTTTTGTGGCCAAAGCAAAAATACCGATTGCAGCCGGTTTTAACCTGATCTGTATTTTCGGCTCTTCCATATCTTTGCTTTTGATGATTTTGACAGAATCAAAGTCTGACCTTACAAGCAAGGCCTTTCCATCTGCATTGGTCTTCAAAGCAAATAAACAATATCCCGATTTTTTTGATTCCGACCCCCATGCTAATTTGCAGTTACCGGTTGATTTGTAAGAAAGGAGATATTCATCCACCTTTTTGCGGTTTTCAGTAAGACTGCAACCTAACCTGGGATCGAAAGGTTTTTGTTCTTCGATCGGGGATAAAAGTTTAAAAATCTGATTATCAGACCTGAATAATCCTGCGATTTCATCCCGGTCAAATGTTTCATAGAACGATACCTCCCCTTTCAATGTAATCAAACCTTCAATTTCCGAGGTTGATGTATTTTCCGGTAAAATAAGTACCAGCTCTCCTTTGTCGGCTAATAATTTAACCTCAAAAGAATTCAGCCCATAAAGTTTAAGCCGGGCAGAAATAATTTCTGAAGAATGTTTTAGTGATGTTAAACTGATGCTTTTACCTGTTGCCTGAAGTGTTATACTTTTTGTCTTTTCAGTGTTTTTCTGAAGAGCGGATGTCAGAGTCAGTGAAATAATTATAGAAATTATTAAATATATAATGCTTTTCATAATAAATGATTTTAAGTTAACAGAAAAAGAAAATTTTCCGGAGAAAATACCGGACAGGAATTAACTTAAAATAGGAAATTCATCAGTCTCCGGGGGAAACAGATGATACCTTAATATGAATTGCGGAATATGTTGAGAATTTTTTCTTATGATATGAAATTGTGAGACTTTTATACCAGCCTTTTTATTTTCAGACAAAGGATTTCTGTTAAAAGCAAGCAAACTGAAATTATCCTTGTTTGATATCCATTCTTTTTGAAAAATCTTCAACCGGATACATGGAGTTGTAATCCCGTTTTTTTCACTTACTGACAGACTGGATGATACCGGTTTACTTTTCAATCCGGTATTAACTTTTAATGAATTGTTATAAATCAGTAAACCAAAAAAGAGAATCAATACAACAAAAATTGCATCAAGGTGAACTATTCTGTTATTGTCCCTCTTCTCAGTCATTTAACAAAATTAACTCATTTTCATCTGAAAAGCAAAATAATCAGGGTTTTCTGATTCTTACTGCAGCTTTACAATAAACATAATGAAGAACTATCTGTTATAAATTTAGAGAATTATAAAAGTTTCATAAAATGGTTTTTCAGGAGCTTTCATTTGGTTTAATATTTCGGGCCTCATCTATTTTATTTGTTTAACAGATTCTGTATGGAAAAAGAATTCCTCTATGACTTTATTTCAAATCACAGGTATGCAGTACTTTCAACTGTTTCTTCCGAAGGCAACCCCGAAGCAGCACTGGTGGGTTTTGCAGTAGCTCCCGATTTGCGGTTGATAATAGATACTGTACGCACTTCAAGAAAATTTAAAAATCTATCTCAAAACAGTACCGTCGCCCTGGTAATCGGCTGGGAACATGAACAAACACTCCAATATGAGGGCAGAGTAGTTTTTCAGGCAGGAAAAGAATTTAACAAAATGCTTGATCTTTATCTGAAGGCATTTCCTGAAGCAAAGCTGCGGGAAAAATACTGGAAGGATATTGCACATTTTATCGTTGTGCCGGAATGGATAAGGTATTCCGACTTTAACGATCCTCCTGCAATTGAAGAAACAGATTTTTTACCATACAAGCTTAAATAAAACACCTTATATTCATATTTATGCTTTCAAACCAGAGAATAAAGGCTTTCGTTTCTACGGCACAACCGTCAGTTGCCCGTGAATTTTACGAAAAAAAACTTGGATTGAAACTATTATCGCAAGATAATTACGGAATGGAATTTGAAGCAAACGAAGCACATATAAGGATTTCTGTTGTTGACAAACTGACTCCACAGCCATTCACTGTCCTGGGATGGGATACTGAGGATATTACCACAACAATCTGCAACCTTACTGCAATCGGGATAAAATTTGAAAGGTATAACTTTATAGAGCAGGATGAAAATGGGATCTGGACAGCACCAGGTGGTACAAGGGTTGCATGGTTTAAGGATCCGGACGGGAACCTGCTTTCTCTCTCAGATAAGCAATAACTGGTCAGTTAATCAATAATCTGAACCTTGGAACCTCGTATCTTTCGCTGCTTTACCACTGTTATTCCGGTCTCTCAGGGACCTGTAAAAATCTATGAACTAATTAGTGTATTAAGCTCCGTACCATAGTCGAACTGCAGATCTTCATGCAACAAGGCTATCTTTTTCCTGATTGTATCTATCTGCCTGTTGTAAAAACTCTGATGCCCTGTATTCCTGCTTATGGATGGAGTAAATTTTTTGAGCTTTGTGCAGAAATAGATCAGCAATTCGACTTCTGTTTCTTTCTTCTGCGAGTATCTTCCATATTTCTTTATAACACGTAATATCTTTCTGAAACTTTTCTTTATTAAGTACGGGCTTTTTTTATTGATCTGCTCAAATTGCTCATCAACTTCACTTTTAATGTTTAGTATATATAATGATTCGTCTGATGATTCAAACAACAGATAAGTTAGCAATTCCTTATTCTCTTTTTTGAATCTTGCCAGACGCAGACAAAGTTCTCTAAGCTCTTTTGGTGAATAATTTACTAATTCTTCTTTAAGTTCTTTCAGAGTTACCGCCTTCATGAAATTAATTTGAATACAAAGGTATCAATTTAAAATTCAATGGCGCAACGGCGCAAGGGCGCAAGGGCTCAACGGCTTTAAATTGTCTGGAGGCCAGTTATTATGTCTTTCAGGTTGCTATGCCTTTGTGCCTTTGTGCCTTTGTGCTTTTGTGCCGTTATGCCGTTATGCCATTTTGTTACTATTCGCGACAATTTGACGTATAAAGACGCTACTTATACCAACACGCTGTCCTTAAGTACGATAGATTGAATATAATATGCATGATTATGCTTTCAGATTCTTTTGGCTTCAATATTGCAGTATTCCTTATTATAAATGAGGAGGTATTATGGATGTTTTTTCTGAAATAATTGTTACTGCTGTAGAAAAAGCAAAAAATGCAGTAGTTAAGATAGACAAGTATACATCAATGGGGGGTAATGAAAGACTTACCGGAACCGGATCGGGATTTGTATTTTCAAGTGACGGACTGATTCTTACAAATGCACATGTAATTGAAAACTCCGGCAGGCTTAATGTTTCACTTCTGGATGGTAATGAATTCTCAGGCGAAATAATAGGCAGGGACAAAGATACCGATATTGCAATAATAAAAATATTCGGCAGTGGCTACACACCTGTTAAACTTGGTGTTTCAGGCGATCTGAAAATAGGACAGCTTGTAATTGCTATCGGTAATCCGTTAGGTTATCAGCACTCTGTTTCTGTTGGTGTACTGAGTGGTGTGGGACGTACTATGCGAACTCCAGGCGGACAGCTGATTGATGATATACTTCAGTCGGATGCAGCAATGAATCCAGGCAATTCAGGCGGACCGATGATAAATACAGATGGTGAGGCAATCGGAATAAACACTGCAATCATTCCAAGTGCGCAGGGTTTAAGTTTCTCAATAGGGATTGACTCTGCCAAAGAGATTGCCCGTTATCTGATAAGTGAAGGTAAAGTGACTAAGGCTTATCTTGGATTGATGACCCATGAAATTGAGATTCATCCACGAATAAAGAACTTTTACAAGCTAACCTCAAAAAGAGGATTAATGATTACAGGATTGGAAAGTGCGTCACCAGCTTCAAGGGCAAAATTGCATGAAGGAGATATTATCATAGAATTTGACGGAGGAATCATTACCCGGTCTGTTGATCTGACCAAGCATCTGATTGGCAGTAAACTTATCTCCAGATCTACAGGAATAAAAATACTCCGGCAAACGAAAATTTTCGAAATAGATATTGTGCCGGTTGAACGGCCAGCGGCTTAAAGTTTCTCCACCTCAGCCTGAGGTGCTTTAGTTCCTTTTTTTTGCGGATATGAACCGGGCAGTATTACGTTTATGAGTTTTTTACCCCAGAGACCTAGTTGAAAACCGGCTCCAAGAGACAGGATGCTTAATACTATTGTCAACCCTTTAAGGTTCTCCTTCGGTGCTACAAAAAAGAGGGCGATAGATAATATAAGAATGATAATACTAAAAATAATTTTAACCCTTAAAATGGGTGTAGCAAGTGTCTTAAATCGGGTAAGCCCGTCAGTTATTCCCGTTATGATTGCAAGAATAAGGGTAAATGGAAAAACAAATACTGAAAACGTCAGTACATTCTTCAGCATTTCTGGCTGAAATTGTTTAAAAAAACTGGTTAATATCACCAGAAACGGTATTGCAATAACAAGTGCCTGAGATAGATGTATGGCAATGGGATGAAAGTCAAAATTAAGCAATACTAACCTGTTCCGGGACACTCTTTCCCTGTATGGTTCAAAAACTTTTCGTGGCATTCCGCATGCAGGGCAAACATCTCCGAGCTTGTCTGCATCCATTACAAATCCGCAAGGGCGGCAACGTACAAGTTCTTTCATAAAACGTTAGAATTAATAGTATCTTCCAATTGATTTATCTTCCACTATAAGCTTTTTCATATTGGCCGGATTGATCATATCCTGCTTTTTATATATAATCTTGCCTCCGGGTTCAACAACCATAGTATAAGGTAAAGCCCCCTGCCATTCAGGATCAACCGCTTCTATCATCTGGTAAACATCCTCTTTATTGAAAATATAGTTTTTGTTTGAAGCCTGCTGTTTTTTCAGAAAGTTCAGAACATCAGTCTTACGTGCCTGCTTATCAGCGCTTATTGTTATGAACTCGAATGGACGGCCGCGATACATCCTGTCGATGATTACAAGATCCGGAAATTCAGTAACGCATGGACCGCACCAGGTTGCCCAAATATTGATTAATCTTAACTTACCGGATGATGGATTTTTTACCAGGTCCTTTATTCCCTGTACATCAATATCTTCAAGAGTTACCGGCAATTCCGCCCATTGCTGATATAGTTTTGCAGTATATTCATCCTTCCAGGACCATTTGACGGAACAACCAAAAACTTTCGTAACCGGGACTTTAACCGCTGTTCCGGCCAGAACCGAATTTATTGCATTTCTGATATCTTCGCCTTTACCTGTACCCGGTTTCTCCGCACCATCTACACGTCCGCAATAGCATAAGATCCTGTTTTTGTCAAATACAAAACAATGAGGTGTAGCCGCTGGTCCGTATGCAAGTGCCGTTTTCTGTTGTTCCCCGTCAAATAAGTAAGGAAATGGAAATCCTTTGTCTGCAGCCCTTAATTTCATCTCTTCATAGCTGTCTCCCATATCGGTATAACCAAGCTCTGCAAGATTTAAGGCTTTTATCGAGTTAGGTGATATCACCACTACAGCTACACCTTTTGATTTGTAATCATTTGTGAGTGAAATGATTCTGTCCTCATATGCCTGGGCAGTCGGACAATGGTTACAGCTAAAAATAATTACGAGAACGGCAGAATTATTAAAACTATTCAGATTGTACATTTTGCCATCCACACCAAGAAGGTTAAAATCGGGTGCCTTTGCACCTATTTCCAGTGTTTTCGGTTCAGGATGCGTTGCCTGTGCGATCCCGGTGTGTGTATAGATCATCAGCAGCAGGAAAACTAAGCATATGCGCAATGATTTCTTCATGATAAGCAAATTAATTTTTTAAAGGCATTCAAATATAAAAAAATTATCAATCGGTAAATCACGAACATTAGCAATCGTCATTTGTTTATTTATTGGTCATTTGCAAATTGAAAATTCTATCGCTTGTACTAAACAATAAAGAGCTAATAATAAAATTGTTAATCGAACTAATAACAACAATATCATGCCAAAATATCTCATTGAAATTCCTCACGGATCTGATAAAATTGAATGTCTGAGGTCAGTAGAAATATTGCTTAGTTCAGGTTCTCACTTTCTTACTAATGCTGATTGGGGTTGTATGGACGGCGTACATAAAGCCTGGTTTTTTATGGAGGCAGAAAATAAAAATGAAGCGCTCATGGTGGTACCACCAGCATACAGAAAAGATACCAGGATCTCTCAACTCAACAAATTCAAGTTGCAGGATGTAAAAGAGCTTCTCAGACATCATGAAGGTTAACTTTTTAATAATCCCGAATAGGTCTTTAACCGCACAATGTTTCTATCTGATTTCCGTTTAACCTTTTTTACGTTTGATTGTTCTAGTTTTCAATATTAAACGGAATCAGAAGCAGAAATGAAAGTATTTATCCGATATCTATTTACTTGTTCAATAATTCTTTTTTTCTATTCATGTACTGCTATCGTATACATTGGAAAGAGAATTGATCCTGAGATAATTCTCAACGATACCCATCATGACATTCTATTTGTGAATCTGTTTGATTACACCTTAGAACAGGTTGTTAAAGCTAAAGAGAAGTATTGCTATTATGATGGTGTTATGAGTCTCGCAGACGGATTATCATCATTTTTGAATGACAGTTCATATAAATTTATTATCGGAGACACATTAAAAAAAGGGATTAAAAAGGAACTTCTTACAACGTTATTGCCTGTCGATTCTGTTGTTACAATTTGTTCCAGATACAAAACAAATCTGTTACTCACCCTGGATTCAGTAAATCTCTTTTTTGACTGGGAAACAGTGACCAATAACGAATATTACGGTTATAGCAACAAAACCAGAAATCTTTACCTGAACTGTAATTTTTATATATCTCTCTATAATTCTTCCGGCGATCTGATTGACAGAAGAGAACTTGATCAATCTTTATTATACAGATCAATTCCTGCCCTTTCAGGAGTTCTGGCCCTTCAGCCTTCTCTCTCAAGAGTCACGGAAGAAATCTCCTCATTGTCATTTCAGGCCGGACAAGACTATGTGGCAAAATTCTATCCGCAGTTTACCCAGGAATCAAGACAGCTTTACACAGGAAAACCATTTAAGGAATCAAATGGATACATCTTCTCAAAAAACTGGAATAAAGCCAGTGAGCTTCTCGAACAACTTGTCAAAAGTCCTGATCCCGGAATATCTGCTAAAGCACAATATAACCTTGATGTTGTGAAAGAGGCGTGGGATGCGAACACAAATAAATAAGACCCTTGGACGCTCTGAAACACCAGGTCTATAGTTTCCCGGGGGCTCTTTTCCAATTATTTCCTTTTAATAAAGACAGAATTTTCTCTGTAGAAATTATCATCAGCGTATATAAACAGACAACTCCCATCAGAAATCTTGTCAATAATTTCTTTTGAAAGATCCGCAGGCAAAGCAGGACATCCCCAGCTTCTGCCAAGCCTCCCATACTTCCTGATAAATTCCTCACTTACATAGTCGGCACCGTGAATAACTATTTCCCTTACTCTGGCATTATCATTTATTCCCTTTTCGAGACCGACGAGTCTGAGCGAGTATCCATGGTCACCTTTATAAGTCTCTCCGGTCAGATAGAATCCAAGTGAACTTTTAAGAGATTCCGTTTTATTAGAAAAGTCTTTTGCATATATGTCGCCTGAATTTTTTCCATGAGCAACCAAACACCTGTAAATAAGCCTTTTATTCTCAATATCAATTACATAAAAGCGCTTTTCGGTTGATGGCTTTGAAAAATCAATTATTGTTAAAATGCCTTTCTTTCTGATATTATCAATCTTACGATATCCCAGAATTGCAGTATTAAAAACATCAAATGACAATACTCCGGAAAGATGACAGTCAATCCATAACTGATTTATCTCGGAATCTCCCTTTACCGAACTGTTTGTCAGAGGAAGCATAGGGAAAAAGAATATAGCAAGGAATATTTTTACCCGAATTTGCATTTAAGACTTGAAGTTTATATCTGAACGGATTTTCAATAAAGATAGTTTATTGAAATTAAATGCTTTTTTTGAATCTCTTAGTATCCAGAAAATGACTCCGCTGATTAAAGCAGCGAAAAAACACCATACTGATATAAGATATTGCGTAAAGAATAGCGCTGTAATCAGACAGGAGATAAACATGAGTATGGCCATTAAATGAGTTCTTTTTATACTCGAAACAAAAAGAGGAGTTATAGTAACAATAAGGTAGACAATAAATGCCGGAATGGCAAACAGATCAGGGAAATTGGTGGTATAAAGTATGTGATAGCCCGTAATTTCAGGAGTAACGTTAAAAAATATCAGACAAAAAATGTAATACATAGATAAGGCTAAACCCATTGCAAGTAATATACGCATCAATCTTTTTCTTTTTCCGGATTCCTCCATTAAAAGAACCGAAACAGGTATGAGAGTCGGCCATAAGACCTGGGCTAAAATTAAAAATAAATATGTTGTGACTTTTTGAATACTCAAGAAGTCAAAATTTGGCAATGTCAGCCATAAACAGCCTTCTACCATCTGTTGAACACCAAAGAATATCGGAATAGAGGCAAAAACCAGTTGCGAAGGTTTGTGAACCTCTCTTATAGTTGCTACTCCAATGGCAGAAATTATAACACCTCCTGCAAAACTTGCTCCGGCTGAAAAACACATTTTAATTCCCTTCCTTAAAGTAAGTTATTAAATTTCAATTCGTTAAAATCACGATCAGAAATAATTATCAGGTAATGATACAACAATTAATCGGACAATAGATTTAAGTTAAGGATTATAACAGTATGAGAAAATCTTTTAATCGATCAACCGCATTGTGTAATGGAAACAGCATATCAAAATAATTTTCCGACAGGAAAGAAAAAAAGTTGGTATAAGTTTTGTTATTGCTATATTGTTCTAACTTGTTCTTTTAATAATTATTTTATGAAAAAATTTGTTATCATCTCAATTCTGGTGGCTTTATTTGCCGCCGGTTCGACGCTCATGGCACAGGATAAACAGGAAGATTATCTTGGTTTGCCAGGCGATAATCTTAATCTTTACGCTGTTATGAAGCTTTTTCAGCAGTCAAAAACACTTGAAGAATTTGAGAGGAACCTTAACGATCCAAACTCCAATATCAACAATCTTGACCTGAATGGTGATAATCTGGTAGATTATATCAAGGTATTTGACGATGTGGATGGCGATGTTCATAATATTGTTCTTCAGGTAGCCGTCAGCCCGAAGGAAAATCAGGATGTTGCTGTTTTTACAGTCCAGCGTTTTAACAATGGACAGGTTCAGATCCAGCTAACAGGTGACGAAGAACTATATGGTAAAAATTATATAGTTGAACCTATTTATGATGACAGGACCAATGCAGGCACTCCTAATCCGGGTTATACGGGGACTTCCAGGACAGTTCAGAACATTACTTATGTCAGGACCAGCCCTGTGGAAATCGCAGCCTGGCCTCTGGTAAGGTTTATGTTCATGCCTTCATATACTATCTGGCATTCATCATGGTACTGGGGATATTATCCAACTTACTGGCATCCCTGGAGACCATTTTCCTGGAATTATTATTATGGGTATCATTATAATTGGAATAATGACTATTATGCTCATTACCGTCGCTGGGACAATCACCGGTATACAAGATGGAACGACTTTTACTACAATGGCAGACGTTCTTACTCTCCTGATATAAATCACAGGCTGGAATCAGGATATTACAAGTCAACCTATTCTCATCCCGACCAGAGAAAAGATGGAGAAGAAATGTTCGCCAAAACGCATCCCGATCAGTACAGGAGATCTTCGGCAATGTCATCTCCTAAAACCTTGGAAAGGAGAACCGATAACCCTTCACGAAATCCGGGTCAGCCGAACAGTAATGTTGTCAATACCTCCAGGAGAACAAATACTACTATTACTAATACTAATACTAATAAACCAGCAGTTAATCCATCTTATAACAGGAATTCCGGGACAATGGGAAAATCTCCTGCCTCATTTAATAACCGGACTACAGTAAATAAATCAAACGGGAACGGCAACATAACAACAAGCAGGTCATCCACTACCGTAGTCAGAAGACCTGAAAACAATAATGCTGCAGGACATAACGAAGGCATTAAAACAACTACTGTCCGGCAGAAATCTACTACAGTGAGCTCCGCTAACCGCAGGACTGAGAATAAAGCAAAACCTGCAAATACGGTAAAAAAAGATAATAACTCAAAAGAAACCGATAACAAGGATTCTGCCCGAAGAAGATAGTTTTTTCGAAAAAGATATGATCAAAGCGAATTCCTGAAAAATCAGGAATTCGCTTTTCATTTTTAAAATTATTCTCATTTTGAGAAACTTTTTGTGTCTGAAAATATTTTCAAATAAATAATTCAATTCTTAATGGATTAATATTTAATCATATGCAGGCTTATTTCACTTCAGTTAAATAATCTGGCACATTTTTGGAATAACTTTAGTCTGA
>Ga0182010_10001728_pt1 | contig 11392 bp, 10 predicted proteins | sample 611E1MmetaG_FD_120488 | JGI IMG/M metagenome (GOLD analysis project Ga0182010, IMG submission 120488) | Permafrost microbial communities from Stordalen Mire, Sweden - 611E1M metaG | ecosystem: Environmental > Terrestrial > Soil > Wetlands > Permafrost | place: Sweden: Stordalen | collected...
TACTGCTTCCTTCCCCCTTGTCCTCCCTTAAAATCGGTGTCATCCCGAATTTTTACACAAAAAAAGTTAATTACTTAACTGAAACACTATCTGTGGAAAAATGAGGGATCTCTCAGGTCTGAACAAATTGTCGAAAGTATTATTGCAAATAAAGATGAGTATAAAGATTAGTCCCCTCCAAGGGCAAGGTAATGAGATGGATTTTAAAGTCCCCCTTGGAGGATTTAGGGGTGAAAAGATTGAGAATTGCAGGGAGTGGCTAAAAAATCAATAAATTTGTAATAAACGTCCTGAATTTTACAATAATATAATTATTATGAAAGTACTTGGCATTAACTGCAGTCCCCGAAGAGGAGGAAATACGGAAATACTCATAAAAGAGGTTTTCAAAGCTCTTGAAAAAGAAAATATTAAGACAGAGTTCTTTCAGCTTGGAGGGAAAAATGTCAACGGATGCATAGCCTGCATGAAATGCAGAAAGAAGAAGGACGGATTCTGTCACCAGAAGAATGAGGTAATTAACAAATGTATTGAAAGGATGCTTAAAGCCGATGCAATAATTATAGGATCACCTGTATACCATGCCGACATCACAGCAGATTGCAAGGCTTTTATTGAAGTGGCAAGTTATGCTCTTGGTGCAGCGGGAAAACCATTGAAACATATTCCGGGTGCAGCAGTAATAGCTGTTCGGCGCGGCGGGGCAATACATGCTTTCGACAGTATAAACCATTTCTTTCTTATCAATGAGATGATTGTACCTGGTTCATCATACTGGAATATTGGGATAGGCAGGGAAAAGGGAGAGGTCCTTAAAGACGAGGAGGGAATGAGTACAATGAAAGTTCTTGGTGAAAATATGGCATGGCTGATGAAGAAGATAAAAAGATAATTAATATAAAAAGATAGCCGGCAAAAGATGCCGGCTATCGCGTTTCAGGTTAGATCAGTATAGGTTAATACTAATAGTTTTCACGTTCTGTATAGTGTGTATGAAGAAGTTCATGAGACTTATGGCTGTTGGGCTGGTCGAGAAACTCCTTATAGATTGCAATAACCTCCGGATTTAAATGTGATTTACGGAGAACCATATGTTCATCTTCTGAGTATATTGCTTTCATACGTTTTTGTCTGATCGCCAGGTTTGTAGGAATTGGCTGTCCGCCTCCGCCGATACAACCTCCCGGGCAGCCCATAATCTCAACGAAGTGATATGAGGCTTCTCCGTCCCTTACCATTTTCATTATCTTATTGGCATTTACAAGTCCGTGAGCAATGGCAATTTTAAGTTCAGCACCTTCGAGAAATTTCCATGCTTCAACACATCCCTCTATCTTGATAGTGGCTTCTTTTACCCCTTCCATACCTCTTACAGGAATAATATTAAGATTGCCAAATGGAACTTCACGTCCGGTAACGATTTCATAAGCAGTACGCAATGCAGCTTCCATAACACCGCCGGTTGCACCGAAAATTACGGCAGCGCCGGTTGACTCTCCCATCACCGAATCGTAATTTGCTTCTTCAAGATTTCTGAAGTCAATTCCGGCTTGTTTTATCATAACAGCAAGTTCGCGTGTTGTAAGAACATAATCAACATCTTTAAATCCGCTTGCCCTCATTTCAGGTCTGTCAGCTTCAAATTTCTTTGCTGTACACGGCATTATTGAAACTGATACGATTTTTGAAGGGTCAATATTGCGTTTTTTAGCATAATATGTTTTTGCCAATGCTCCAAACATTTGTTGTGGCGATTTACATGTTGACAGGTTCGGAAGGAATTCCGGGAATTTATGCTCAACGAACTTAATCCAACCCGGGGAACATGAAGTAAACATCGGGAGAGAAATCTTTGAATCTCCGTCAACAAGAGCTTTTTTGAGTCTGACAAGGAGTTCAGTACCTTCTTCCATTATTGTAAGATCGGCACTGAAATCAGTATCAAGCACTGAATTGAATCCCAGCTGTTTGAGAGCATTCACCATTTTACCGGTTACTCTTTCACCAGGATCATAGCCCAGATCTTCGCCCAGTGCAACTCTCACGGCAGGTGCTGTCTGAACCACTACATGTTTTTCAGGATCATATATAGCATCCCATACCTGGTCGATGTATGTTTTTTCAACCAGAGCTCCCGTAGGACAACGGTTAACACACTGTCCGCAATTGGTGCAAACAACCTGGCTCATAGGCCTGTCGTGAAAAGATGAGATTTTCTGATGAGCACCTTTATTGGAAACAGCTATTGCAGATACCGACTGCAATTCTGAACATGTTCTTACGCAACGCTGGCAGCGTATACACTTGCTGTCATCCTTAGTAAAAGAGGGAGAAGATCTGTCAATATTATATTTATGATCCTCAACAAGATCAAGAAATACATGGTCGCCAAAGGCAAAATCATTTGCCAGTGACTGAAGTTCGCAATTCTGATTTTTATAGCATTTGGTACAGTCAGACCTATGTTCGGAGAGCAGCAATTCAACAATATGTTTCCGGGCATTACGTACCTTAAGAGTATTGGTATGAATCTCCATTCCTTCAGCTGCGGGAGTTGCACAGGAAGCAATGAGTGTCCTTGCTCCTTTCTGTTCAACAATACAAACACGGCAATTGCCGGCAACACAAAGATCGTCGTGGTTACAAAGGGTAGGGATATTAATTTTCAGCATCTTGGCAGCTGCAAGAACTGTTGTTCCTTCCTGAACCGAGACCTTCTGGTCATTTATAAGTAGATTTATCATGATTCGTCGTTTTTGTTTAAGTGATTAATAGATGATCTCTTCCTTAAAATTGCCAACTATCGATTTAAAAGCATTACCGACTGATTGTCCGAGACCACATTTAGCAGCAATCTTCATTGTATCTGCCAGTTTCATGAGTTCGATAAGATATGTGGATTTTGCTTCGCCCTTTTTAACTTTTTCAACACCTTTAAGCAACTGCTGGCATCCAACTCTGCATGGAGTACACTGACCGCACGATTCCTCTGTGAAGAAATCAAGATAATTATGCAGAACATTATACATCGAACGTGAACTGTTGAACAGTTTCATCGATCCTCCGGTAGGTACACCTTCAAAGCCGATGATTGTTTCGGCAAATTTTTTCCTTGGAACGCAGAATCCTGATGCTCCTCCAACCTGAACTGCCTTTGTATCACCATCACCAAATTCATTTACAAACTGCTGGACTGTCATCCCTAGTTCAAGTTCAAATATTCCTGGAGTTGGCGTATCACCTGATATCGAGAATACCTTTGATCCTCTTGAGTCTTTTGTTCCGTATTGTATGAAGTTTTTAGCTCCGTGCTGAATAATCATCATTGCGGTAACCAGAGTTTCCACATTGTTGATGGAAGTTGGTTTCCCGAATACACCTGATACTGTAGGATAGGGAGGCTTATTCCTTGGTTCTCCCCTGAAGCCTTCAATAGATTCAAAAAGAGCACTTTCCTCACCGCAAATGTATGCTCCGCTGCCCATCCTGTATTCTATATTGAAGTCATAACCAATCTCTTTTATCATTTTGTGAAATGCGTCCAGCTCAATCATAAGTTTTGGCAAAAGGTATCTGTATTCACCTCTGAGATATACTATTCCTTTTTTAGCACCGATTGCTTTGCCTGCAATTGCCATTCCTCCGTGAACTTTATTAGAAACTCTGTCAAGGATCTCGCGATCTTTAAATGTTCCTGGTTCACCTTCATCAGCATTACATACTATATATTTATCGGGACATTTCTCAGCAGCGGTAAATTTCCATTTCATTCCGGTAGGAAATCCTGCACCACCCCTGCCTTTAAGACCCGAGTCAAGCATTTCCTGTATGATCTCGTCTCTGCTCATCCTGAATCCTTTGTCAAGGACCTCACGATTATCTATTTTTTCGAATATTAGGTCGACTTTATTTAATCCTTTATTTTCCATGATTTTGGCGGACATTTATTTTTGCATGTAATCTTTAATAATATCACTTACCTTCTCGGGTGTAAGCTCGGTATAAGGCAATTCATTTATAAGAATAGCGGGAGCTTTATGACACCAGCCTATACAATTGGTCTCTACAAGGCTGAATTGGCTGTCGGGTGTGGTTTCTCCCACCTTTATTTTAAGTATCTCTTCAAGGGTATGAATTATATCGCTCTTCCCTTTCATGGAGCATGTGATTGTTTTACAAACTCTTATAACATATTTACCTTTCACCTGGGTGTCGAGAAAAGTATAAAATGAAGCTGTCCCGTAAACTTCAGCGGCTGAGATATCCAGTTCTCTCGCAACTTCAACCATAGCTTCATCTGTCAGATAATTGTGTTTTTGCACAATTGCCTGAAGAATTGGCATTAGGCTCTCCCGTGCATGACCGTGCTTCGCGGACAATTCCTTTACAAGATTTCCTACTTGATACATATCTGTTTGTTTTTTAAGTAATTAAATAATTTATAAATCAAAAATTGTCACTTTTAAAGTACTGTTAAATTAATAACAATACTTTTTAAAAAAAGCTTATATATATCATAATTTATAATTTAGAATGAAAATAAAGAAGAAGAAAATGTTCCAAAGGCACAATGGTCCTGCGGATTAAACATTCGGGTACATCTAATCCGTCATAACTCAATAGTTAATATTTTTCAGAAGATATTAGGCCCAAATCAGGTATTCATACTATTTCACAACGCTTATTTTGCTCAGAAGTGTAATATTCTTCACATTGGAATAATCATACTGATAAAGGCCATCATCGCCAATTAGTACAAGTACCTTTCCAATCGGAATTACATCAAATGCATTTATACCAGGATAGCTGAACATGAGATTGTCCAAAATCAGTTTCGGATCAGCTGTATTAAAAACCTTCAGACCGGCAGACCCATCACATACGAATAACATATCGCCATCCTTACCTAATCCGTGAGGGTTGTTCATAGAGTAGGAAATAATAGATTTTGGTTTGGTAATATCTTTGATACTTACAATATCAAGCAAGTTGAGATTACCTCTGCAGGTAGTTCCTGTCCTGAGTGTTATATATGCAAGAGTGTCATCTACGATGACCGGATCGCAGCTGTTAGCATGAGAAAAAAAGGTAAGTGCGAAAGGTGAGAAAGGGCTGGTTATATCAAAAATTGACATCCCTGTGCTTGTACCGAGAAACATTTGATTTCCATGAAGAAACATAGTTTCCACATTCCAACCTACAGGCAGATCCATGACCTTTAAGGGGGTTGTCTGGTCTGTTATATCAAATACTCTGAGTGTACTATTATCAACAATATAAAGAGCTTTGTCTTTTATCCCAAACCTTGCCATAGAACCACCCATCCCAACTCCGCTCCCGCTTACACCTGAGGAAGCACCCGACGAGTTAGACTTGTCATAATAAGCCAGTCCCCCACCATTATAGTAGACAGGATAGGGAACCGGATCCGGATTTAAGTCGACCTTTTCCTTTATGGTTCTCAGTTCCCAGTCAACAACTATACCTTTGTCCTTATCGACAAAACCCAAAGGAAAATTGTTGTTACTCACAGCAGGGACTGTGTAAGGCAGAAGATCTTTTAACCTTCCTACCTCACGAATATTATCAACATTTTCGACGTTGAGAACTACAAGATCAATATAACTGTCGGCATACATTATATTACCAGTTATTGATATATCAACTACACCGGGAAGCTTGATAAATGACTTCTTTACAGGAGAAGAAGGGTTTGAATTGTCATAAATATGGATACCCTTAAGTTCTTCGACAATGAAAATATAATTATCCTTAAAATATATCTTTCCGGGATTTTTAAGATCAACATTCTGTTCTTCCGTTACCGAAGCTCTCAAATCCTTATAGGACAAATATACAGGTGCATACCCTTTGTATTCCTTCAAAGTATTATCTTCACATGAAGAAAACATTATTGAAAAAAACATAATCAAGGTTATGATTGGAATGATTTTTGCTTTCATAAAGGTTTAGGTTTGGTCCAATTTTACTAAACAAAAATCATGCTAAACTATATATAACCTTTACCTGAAATACCATGAAAAAACTTTTTCTATGCATTTTAATGCTGATATTCATTCTTTTTCCAATGACGGCTCAAAAGTCAAAAGATCTCCTACTTCTAAAGAATGGAAATATGATTTATGGAAAGCTAATTGAACTTACTGATAGTTTGTATAAAATCCAGACCTCCGATGGCAGTATTTATATTTACCCGGTATCAGTAGTGCAAAAAATTGAAGTGGCGAATTCATTTTTTGACGGCAGAAAAAAGAATGGCGGAGGATTTTCTATTGAGGCAGGGATAATGGCTGGTGCACAAAGCAGCAAGTATAAAACACCATTCAGTTGTAATTTTCTTATTAGTGTAACAAAAAACACCAGAAACATTTTTAGTGCAGGATCAGGCGTCGAATATCTGGGTCAGCCTTTTATGCCTGTTTTCGCTGAGTACAAGGCTCTGTTTTCCGACAACAAAACTGCTCCATTCATCTTTATCCGTGGCGGAAAATTATTCCATCTGAATGGAGACTTTGGCGGTTCTGACGAGACTGCACAACAATATAATGTTCCCACTTCTTATAAAGGAGGAGGATCTTTCACTATCGGCACCGGAATCTCATGGGTCAGAGACTGGGGTGAAACTTATCTTAGTTTTGCCTACAGGAATCTGCACATTAGTTATGAGGAAACAAATTATAATCTTCTTATAGCGACATATAAAATCGCCTATAACAGGTTAGAAATAAAATATGGTTTCAGGTTTTAATTTCAAATATCTTTCATATTGGATAATCTGAATAATAAGTAATTTGAGTATCAGGAATCACTAATATACCCTAATTGATTTTCAAGCGTTTATGAATTTTGTATGTATCATTACCGATTGTCATAATTAATAATACGTATTCATTTATGAATTTTCAAAAAGAGTTACAGAACCTGAAACCGGAACATGAATTTTTTATCGGGATCGATTCTGACGGCTGCGTATTTGATTCAATGGAGGTAAAACAGAAAGAATTCTTCATACCTATAGCATTAAAATATTTCAGTTTATACGGAATCTCCAAAGTATTACGGGAAACATGGGAATTTGTTAACCTTTATTCAATTTACAGAGGAGGAAACAGATTCATATCAATAATTAAGGTCTTTGAATTGCTCAGCGAAAGGAAAGAGATCATTGAATCTGGCTATAAATTACCCGATCTGACGTTACTTAAGGACTGGGTAAAAACCGAGACCAGACTTAGCAATGCAAACCTCCGAAAATATTATGAATCGCATAATAATAATAAGGATCTTGAAAAAGTTGTAAAATGGTCTGAAGCTGTGAATAATGATATAAATACATGGTTACATAACATTCCGCCATTCAGGAATGCCACCCATTCACTGGACAAAATATCTTCATTCTCCGACATTGTTATTGTCTCTCAGACACCGCTTGATGTACTTGAACGTGAATGGAAGGAGCATAGTCTTAAAGGACATTCAATGCATATTGCAGGCCAGGAGCATGGCACAAAAACCCAGCACATTGCATTCGCTGCAAAAGGTAAATACAAGGATAATAAAATTCTCATGATCGGAGATGCCAAAGGTGATCTGGATGCCGCTAAAAACAATGGAATACTATTCTATCCTGTAATACCGGGAAAAGAAGATAGATCCTGGGAACGACTTCTTAATGAAGCACTTGACAGGTTTAAAGAGGGTGAATACGCCGGCACATATGAAGATGAACTTCTGCTTGAATTTAGAAAATCTCTGCCCGAAACACCGCCCTGGTTGTAATGATTACTTTTAACTCTGATCCCTGATCCCTGATCCCTGATCCCTGATCTCTGATCTCTGATCTCTGATCTCTGATCTCTAATCTCTGATCTCTGATCTCTGATCTCTGATCTCTGATCTCTAATCTCTGATCTCTAATCTCTGACTATTCCACAGGAACCCATACCTCTACCCTTGTACCAATTACAGATCCGTCATTGTCTTGAATATCAGTAATAAAATGCTTTATTGGTTTTTTATTTATCTGATTTAAAATGTCGTAAAACTCGCCGGTAAGCCTTAGTCCTTTTCCTGTAGATGTGCTTTGACCTTCTGCTTTTGTCCTTCCTATACCATTATCCTCGACAAACAGAATAAGATAATCCTTATTCTTCTCGGCTTTAATTTTAAGAATCCCGCCTTCGTTAAGAGACATAATCCCATGCTTAATTGCATTTTCTGCAAAAGTATGCAAGACAAGTTTTGGTACCTGCTCTCTTTGACTCACATTCTGGCCAATATGAATTTCATAATTAAATTTATTGCCAAATCTTAGTTTTTCCAGATCAAGGTAGGTGGTAACAAATTCAAGTTCTTCACCAAGAGTCCTGTAAATTCGTTCAGCATCATTAATTAACCCCCGCAGCAGATGAGTGAATTTATTCATGTAATCGTAAGCTAACTCGCGATCCTCAAGATAAATAAGTGATGCTATTGAATTTAGGGTATTGAAAGTAAAATGCGGATCCAGCTGTGATTTAATACCTTGTAACTGAAGTGTTACCAATCTGCGGTTTAAACTTTCTTTTTGCACAACCTGAAGTGTGTTAATCCTTTTAATGAGAATTATAAACAAAAGGACCAATAAGTAAATTCCAGGATAGGTCAGATAACCCAGGAAAAAATAATTATTCTTTTTCAACTGAAGAAAATAACCATCATCTCCTGCTGAAAGAAAAATTTTATTCTCATGATTCTTTGAAGAAAAATGTGAAAACCTCATACGTCCGGTAACCTTAAGTTTGCATTCAGAAAGCTTTTGTAATGCCGAATTATAGATTAGCAGTTTTTCGTCAGAGGGGGAATATATGACCAGCTCCGGTTCTCCGTCAAAATTCATGTCTACTGCAGAGTGGTAAATATATGAACTGAAGGGTGATTTTAACCTGTTAATGATTTTAAGCCCACCGTCAAGTTCGAGCAGATCATTCCCAAAAAGATAAATTCTGTATGTATTTTTGCTTTTTAAAACCTCCGCATTAACAAAGGTATTTAGCCCCATATCACTGAACAATCGCTCATTAATCTTTTTTCCGTCCAGAGTAAAAAGCATAATTCTCGGCTTTAGTACAGTTGTATCAGCAGACCCCGTATTATGTGTAACGATATATCCTTTAAATCCTGAATTTGAATAGTAGTTAATGTCAAGTTGATTTGTGAGTCCGGGAAACTCAACAGGTGGAAACTTAAATTTCAAATCATCGCCAAATACCATAAGCCATGCGCTCCAGTCAATAAAGGGAACCGGCGTTTTGAAATTTCCTGATGCTACCGTTAAACCAAATATTTCAGGCCGGCCATCGCCATCAGTGTCAACCATATGAGGAAATTGACAGATTTCTCCTAAATACTGACTTGATTTCAATTCTTTGCGGGCAATGTCAAATGAATAGAGCTGACGGGGTTTCATGCCAAAACCTGTCTGAATGCTAAAGAATAATTCATCTTTTCCATCACCATTTGTATCATAAAATCCTGCAGGAAAGATAATGGATGTAACTTTTTTATTAACAACGCAAATCTTTGTAATATAACAACGATTCAGGCTTACTCCATGCGGATCAAAGAATTCATTAATATTCAGAAACAGAGAATCGTCTTTATATGTAAAGGCATAGATTTCCTTGAATTTGTCATTGTCATAATTGCCAAAGAAAAAATCTGACAGATCGGTGTCAATACTGTCCTGAAAATTCCACTGATCATATACCTGCAAATCATTATTCTCAATTACCACGTGATAATAAGGAACACCTTTTCCTGAATGAACAATTTCAGATATGGAATCAGAATTAAGATCTTCATATACATAATTTGCCCGGTTTTTCGGTACAGGTTCTACCTGCAGCTTAAACTTAGTACCGAAAGAGGGAATAAAATACAAAATTATTACAACAGGGACCAAAGCCAGAAATCCTGAAGAATATATGAGTTTTTTTAAAACAGAACCACCCTTCATGACCTATAAAATATCAAGATCTTTCAGATGATGCCTCGGTATTTTAACGGTTACAGATTCACCTTCTCTTATAAGCACTATGGTGCATTCTTTTCGATCAAGCATGGTGATATACTCATAATTCACAATATACGACCTGCCCACCCGTATAAATCCGTTCTTTGGCAATAGTTCTTCTACCTTACCCAGGTTCATTGAACATAGATGTTGTTTTTTCCCGGTACAGACTGAAGTATAATTGCCTTCAGCTTTGCAGTAAAGTATATCAGCAGGATTAATAAAAAGAGTGCCCGTACGCGTATTTACGCGTATTCTGGGTATCCTCTCATGCGACTCAGGAATTTTGGATGTATGGTCTGAGGCTTTGTCAGACTTATTTTCATCAAGATATCTCTGCAGACACTGTTTTAATTCCTTCCTGTTGACCGGTTTCAAAAGGTAGTCAAAGGCCTGGTTTTTAATTGCTTTTATGGCAAACTGATCATATGCTGTCACAAATACGATCTTTTGTGCGTAAGCACTGGCAGGCAATTCCTGAATAAATGTAAAGCCATCTTTCCCAGGCATTTTAATATCAAGAAATATAATTTCCGGTTCAAACCGGTTCAGTTCATTGTAGGCTGAATCAACTGACTGAGCCGATCTGATATCATCGAATAGAAGAGTTTCCTCCAGAAGCTTATTTAATAATATTCTGGCATTCTCCTCATCATCAACGATTAAGGCTCTCAACTTTTGTTCCATACATCAGGCAGGTTAGACTTTTCAGGTTAAATGTACGAAAAGATATCATATGTTAAATATCTCTTTCTAAATTTTTTTAGTCCTGGTCAGTATCCCATTTTGTATCGAGGTTTGTATACCCGGATGAGTGATTTATAGTTTTTTTCTCTCGTTGAATAATCATATTTTTGTTAAGTCAAAAAAACTAAAATAATTCTTTATGAACATTGATATAAATCAAAGAGCTGCCGATAACATTCGAATCCTGTCAATGACAATGGTTGAAAAATCAAAATCAGGGCATCCGGGCGGTGCAATGGGGGGTGCCGATTTTATTCATATTCTTTTCTCGGAATTTCTGAATTTTGATCCTAAGGATCCTACCTGGATTAACAGGGATCGTTTTTTTCTCGATCCGGGTCATATGTCAGCAATGCTCTACTCTGTCCTTACACTTACAGGGCGTTTTACTATTGAAGAGCTTAAATACTTCAGACAGTGGGGCAGCCATACGCCAGGCCATCCCGAGCTCGATTTAACGAAAGGAATTGAGAACACCTCTGGCCCTCTTGGCCAGGGACATACAATGGCTGTAGGCGCTGCGATTGCTGAAAGATTTCTTACAGCCCGATTTGGTGAACTTTTTGCGCA
>Ga0182010_10001730_pt1 | contig 11385 bp, 4 predicted proteins | sample 611E1MmetaG_FD_120488 | JGI IMG/M metagenome (GOLD analysis project Ga0182010, IMG submission 120488) | Permafrost microbial communities from Stordalen Mire, Sweden - 611E1M metaG | ecosystem: Environmental > Terrestrial > Soil > Wetlands > Permafrost | place: Sweden: Stordalen | collected...
CCAGCCAGCCCAAGACGACGTAGCTCGCGTAGCCGGTTGGGTGTGCCGTACCAAGGAGTGGCCCAACCGTCTGGAACTCCGCGGTATCCCAGCTCGAGACGCCCGGCAGGAGCGTTGGGAGGATCAGGTAGAGAGCAACGGTCCCGCCGATCAAGGGCGCCAGCATTGCTGCGAGCAGGCCGGCCTGGGTCCGTGGCGAGGCCGTCTTTCCGACCACGGCTACGTCACCAGCCAAGCAAGACACCCCACACGACGCCCCACAAGTTGACGACGATCGACACGGTGACGAGCAGGGCGAGCAGTGGCCACCAGCGACCCAATCGGCTGGCGCCGAGCGCTACGAGGATCAGCGCGAACGGAGCGAAGTCGTTGCTGAAGCGATAGCCGAACTGGACCCAGCCCTGGCTGAAATGCATCAGGTTTACGAAAGCGATCGCCGCTACCGCGACGGCGGCGCCGACGGTCGCTCGGTCGAGTTGTCGCAGGCGAGCTGGAACGAACGCCGCGGCGGCCAGGAGGTACGCCGGACTGGTCAGGACAACGCTCATGCCCAGCGCGCTCGGGAGGGCGATCGGGCAACTCAGGTCGAAGAGGCCGCGCGACTGGTTTGCCGTGCACACCAGGGCTCCTTCGTTGGGGAGTTGCGTCGGGAAGAGCGTCGGCATCGAAAAGAGGAAGATGGCGATGTTGTGCGGCACATAGCGGAGGTCTTCGATCGAGAAGTTGGAGTTGTAGTCGAGCCCGAACATCGTGCCGTAGCCGAGCTCCTGGTGGTACAGATAGTCGTACGCCGGGTTGAAGAGGTGGCCCGTGCTCACGAACGTGTAGACCACCAAGGCCACGAGCGGGATTGCGGCCCCCGCGCCGGCGAGCAGGCCGCGGCGAAGCCAGCTTCCACCGCCGCCAACGAAGAAGAAGAAGGGGATTCCGAAGAGGATCGTGAGACGGGCCGTGACGGCGAGGCCGAAGAGGATTCCGGCCGCGACCTGGCGGGACTCGGGCTGTGCCAGCATCTCCCAGAACGAGCCCAGCACGCCATCGACCTTGCTGGGCGACTGGATGGACAGGACGACAAGGGCAGCCACCATTCCGAACGCAACGGCGTCCACCAACAGTAGAACCGTCGCGGAATGCGCCCCGGCGAGCAACACTGCCGGGAAGACGACCCCGAGGACCAACAGCACCGTCAAGGGAGCGAGCACGACCAGCCGGCCGCCGACGACGACCGCGAGCCCGGCCAGCATGACTATCAGCACGATTCCCAAGACGGCCATTGCCGCAGCGGCGGCACCTGCGTCCGCCAGGGCGACGAAGAGTCCGCCGACGGCCGCGAGCAACGCCAGCATGACCAGCGACGAGGTGCCGAGCCACTCGTAGCGCCGCGCCGAGGCCACGCCCCGAGAGAGAGGCTGTGGCGTCGATGCATCCGAGTCTGCAGACAGCGCCAACCCGATCGCCAGCAGCAGACAACCGATCGCCACCACATGGGCAAAGAACCAAGTGGTCCCAAGTGCGCTGGCGTACCACAACACAGTGCCGAGCCCCAGGAACAGTGCTGTCAACCCGCGGACGGCTTGCCGGATGGGCAGGAACCCGAGCATCCAGTAAGCGATGCCGACGTCGATTGCACCGAAGATGGTCGCCAGGAGCTGCTGGTTCGTCGCGGCTCCCCAGATCGAGACGAATGGCAGCAAAACCAGAGCCGGAAAGGGTGGGAACGGGATTATGCCCAGGCCGGTGCTCTGGCCCGCGGCGTCCAGGATCGGCATGGTGTCCTGGTAGTCCGGCAGCGGAATCGAAGTGTGGCCGTCGAGCCAGGCCTGGGCTTGCGTTACGAAGTGGACGTAGTAGTTCCGCCGGTCGGGGTTTGACAGCATGTAAGCGACCAGGCAGAGGGCCACCAACCCCAGGCACCATTGCAGCGGCCCAAGCGACGGCGCCGTGTTTTCAGACTCATTCGAGGCGGCCGATCTATGCCCCGCGTCGCTCTGTGTCCGGCTCTGCGGCACGCCCGCGTCCCCCCCGGAAGGGCCTTCTCCCGCTTCGCCCTGGGGTATACTCCGCTCCACCTCAGCCCTCGTCCAGGAGGCCGTTTCGGTTGGCAGGCCCGAGTACAGGACAGGCCGGCCCGCGAGGGCGCACGGCGGCGGGAACGAGCAGTCCCGTCACGTTGGTTTCCACCTTCGTCGTTCTCCTCGCGCTCGGCCTCGCCCTCCGCCTCATCATCGCATACGTCCTACTGCCCGGTTCGGGCTTCAAGTCCGACCTCGGTTCCTTCGAGTTCTGGGCGAACGACATCGCGGCCAAGGGAACGGTCGGCTACTACGCCAACGCCGGCTTCCTCGACTATCCGCCCGTATACCTGCTGCTCCTCGACCTGCTCGCCCACTTCGTAGCCGTCTCAGAGACACTACTGAAGGGGCTACCTCTGCTCGGCGGCCTCGTTCCGACGGGTGACGGCGTCGGCGAAACCGTCAAGCTGATCCCGATCATCGCGGACGCCTCGCTGGCGGTCGTGGTCCGCAAGATGGCCCAGGAATTGGGTGCATCCAACCGCCGCGCGACCGTTGCCGCGGTGATCATCCTCCTGAACCCCGTGACCTGGTTCAACAGCGCGATCTGGGGTCAGGCCGACGCCGTAGGCGCGGTAATCATGCTGCTGAGCCTCAGGGAGTTGATCAAGGACCGGCGCGAGTCATCGGCGGCCCTGGCCGTGCTGGCCACGTTGACCAAGCTCCAACTCGGCATAGTGGGCTTCCTGGTCGTCTTCGTGATCGTGCGCCGATCGGCTCTGCCGCGTTCCGGCGCCGCTGATCCGATGCGCATCCTGACTTCGGCGGCCGCCGGACTTGGGAGCGCGGCCCTGGTCTGTCTGCCTTTCACGGGGCTCGACTTCGTGGGGCTCGGGCAGCGGCTCGCCTCCGCGCCCGGCCTGCTAACAGTCGGTGCGGGTCTGATCGCCGGCGCGGGCGTCTTCGTCCTGGCCGGACGCCTGCTGACCGACCTGGCGGCAGGCGGCGGCCCCGACCTCGACGAGTCGGCCGAGGCCGGAGCTGCAGACGACGAAGCTGCCGAGGCCGCTTACGACTTGGCTGCCGACGACGATGCGGCAGAGCCTGCCAGGGCTCCCGTCCGGCTGGCCCTGGCCCTCTTCCTCGGGGCCGCCAGCGCACTCGTCTTTGCGGGGATGGCCTTCGACTCCATCGCCAGCCACATTCTCAACACCTTCGGCGAATACCCGTACCTGACTCTGAATGCGTACAACCCGTGGGTGCTGGCTGCGACGGCGACGGGCGAGTCTATGTCCCGGACGCTGTCGTGGATCCACGACGCCCCGTGGGCGGATTCGAGCGGCGCTGGCCCCGGTTACCTGATCGGGTTCTCGATTGCCGGAAAGACGGCGGCGCTGGCCCTGGTGGCGTTGCTGGCGGTCGGTGCCGTCGTGGCGTGGAACTGGGCCAGGGCTTTCCGCGTCGAATCCGACATGGACCTCGAACCGGCCGAGGCTCGATCCTCCTCGGGAGCCTTTGTCGCTTCGGCGGCCCTGGCCGATGGGATCCCGGCGGCCGCGCCCGTGACGTCATCTGCACCGACGTTGGGCTACGGCTCGCGCGTCGAGTCCGAGACCGCCTCCACCAGGGCGAACTTCGGTGACGCCGTGCTCGGGGTCTGGCGGAGCGAGCTTCGAGCCGTGGCCGTCGGCTGTGGCGTCGTCGCCATCGGGCTCGGAGCGCTGGTCGTCGCCCAGTTCTTCGGACCGCTGTCCGCAGCGGTCGTGGGCGATTTCGCCCTACTAGCGATCCTGGTCGGCGTCAGCCTGTGGGCGGCGTGGCGCGACGATCCTCGTTCGCTGGTGGTGGCGCTGGCGATCCTCGCGATCGCCTTCTTCGCGGTGCCGACGCGCGCCCACGAACGCTATCTGTTCCCGTTCTTCGGGGCCGGGGCGATCCTGCTGGCCATTTCCTGGCGATGGCGCGCCGCCTACGTGATCCTGGCGGTCGCCAACGTTGCCAACTTGCTCGCGGTGCTGGTGCAATACGGAGGCATCCCGGACTACTCGACCACGTGGCTGAGCCAGAACCCGGGCGCAACCGCCGGAAGCAAGGAGCTCGCGGGGCTGCTCATCGGTTGGGGCGGCTTTCTTCAGACGGCGACCTGGTTCGACGGGATAATCTGGCCGATCGCCCTGGTGGCCGTGACGGTGGGCCTCGTACTGATCTGGTCACTTCTGCAGATGCGCGGCAGAGCCGTCGACAGGCTTGCGGACGAGGCTCTCGCGGCCGGTCTCGAGCCCGAAGCCGCGGCGGAGTTCACGAAACAGGGAGACTTCGCCTTGGACGCGCCACCCGAAGCCGCTGCGGTCGGTTCATCGCCTACAGACGACGATCTGCGCTTGGCCGGGGGCGCCATCTACGACTTCGACGAATTCGACGAAGGCCTTCCCGATGCCGACGTGGGCGAGCAGCCGAAGTACGTGCCTCCGCGCGTGATGAGGCTGTGGCGCCGCATCTACAAGCGCCCGGCAACGCCGGATCGATCGGCCGCGCTGAATACCGAGCCGCGGGGCCGACTCGACAAGATGGACATCTGGCTCGTCGCCCTCCTCATCGTGGTCACTTTGACGCTGCGCGTCTATCGCCTGGGCGAGCCGCTCCAGATGCATTTCGACGAGGTCTACCACGCCCGGACCGCGACCGAGTTCCTGCAGGACTGGCGATACGACATCCCTCACTCCATCTACGAGTGGACCCACCCCGACCTGGCCAAATACGCGATTGCCGGCGGGCTCGTTCTCTTTGCCGACGACAAGGTCACCGCGACGAGCGACCTGGGAGTGGACGTCAAAGACGCCGTCGTACAGCCGAGAGTCGTCCCCGGCGGCGCCGGATACTCGAACAACCCCGACGGCTCGGGTGATCCCCTGTCCAATCCCGACGCCCGGCTGGGCGACAGGCTGTACGTGGCCGCGGGCGACGGGGTCAGAGTCTACGACCTCGAGACCAGGGCCCTCATCACGACCTTCAAGATCACCGGGGCATCGGTCCTGAGTCTGGACGACAACCAGATCCTCTACGTCGGCACCGTCGATGGGCACATATTCAAGATCGACACCGTCTCGCTGGACAAAGTCAGGCTCGGGTTGATCCAGGCGCCCACCGATCCCGTCGAGCTGACCGTCCAGTCCGGCTTCCCCATCACGAAGATCTACGCGGGCGCTGCGCCGGTGGTCCTTGCCGTCGCCGCCAATGGCGACATCGTGTCGATAGATACGACCGAAAACGGTGGGGCGGTGGTCGGGCGAGGAAACGTCCCGGGCGCGTCCGACTTCGCCGGGCTCGACTCCAGATCCTCGGTGCTGGTCTTCAGCCCGACCTCGAGTGCCACTCCGACTCCGACATCGAGCGCACTCGAAGCCGAGGCCAGCGCGCTCTCCAAGGCGCTGGCGACAGACCCATTGGTCGCCAAAGCTCTGGCGACCGACCCCGGGAGCGTGCTGTCCGCACTCGAGGCATCGTCCAGCTCCGATCTGGAGAAGCCGCTGAATCTGGCTCCGCTGAATCCCGATGCGGTAGCGGCCGTCCAGACATTGATCGGTCAGGGTGATCTGCCGGGAATCTCCGTCTCGGCGGACGTGCCGCAGGTCGTGGTCGCCTATCACGATGGCGTCGCTCTCATGGACGCCCGGCACGTAACGATCGAGTCGAAGGTCGTCCCCACCGACCAATCAACGGCCTCCTACGCCCTCCGTCCGTCGACGGTCCCCACCGACCAGCCGGCGACCTCGATCGCTCTCCGGCCAGGCGATCCCACCGGCGCCGAGGACTCGTACGTCGCGACCGGCGACTCCATCACGCTGGTCAGGATTTCCACCCAGAACGCAACGCTCGACATTGGCCCGAGCCAGCCCCTGAAGACGATGCCCGCTCCGATCACCCAGGTGATCTTCGACAACGCCACGCGCCTCGTACAAGCGCTCGGCCAGACGCCCGACGGCAAGGGCTGGACCGTCTACACGATCGAGACCAACGGCGACGCCGTCTTCTCGGACGCCCAGCTGCCCTTCCGGCCCGTGGCCCTCGGGGCCGATGTGACTCCGTTGATGCCCAACACCGACCGTGAGCAGCTCGTGGCTCTCTCGGCCGATGGCAGCGTGGCGACCGTGGACATAGGCCAGTTCGCTTTCGCCTGGCGGATCATCGGCGTGCTCTTCGGCGTTCTTATGGCTGCCTGCCTCTTCCTCCTGGCGCGGCTGCTCTTCCGGAGGCGTTCGGTCGGCGTGCTCGTTGCTCTCTTCTCGGTCGTTGACGGCATGTTCTTCGTCCAGTCGCGCATCGCGATGAACGACACGTATGTCGGGGGCTTCCTGCTGCTGGCTTATCTGCTGTTCGCGTTGCTCTGGTTCGACGTGTGGAAGAGCCGCCTGGCGTTCTGGGTTGGAATGCCGGTCATCGGCGTAATTTTGGGTTTGGCCCTGGCCTCGAAATGGGTCGCGCTCTACGCGGTGGCCAGCATCGGCATCCTGATCCTGATTCGGTCGGCCCTGGGTCGCCTCATCACCATCCTGGGGCTCGCCGCCGGAACGGGAATCCTGGGCTGGCAGGGCATCGCTGAGATGAGCACGGCCAACGGCACGGGCAACCTGCCCGCCATGGCCATTGTGGCGTTGGTGGCGGCCGCAGTGGCATGGTGGGGGATCTCCTGGACCCTCCGAGCCCGTACGACGCCGGATCGGCTACTGCTTGGCGCGGCCACGGCGGTAGTCACTGTGGCGATCCTGGGTTTGTCGTTGACGTTCCTGCCCCAACCGATCCAGTTCGGCGCGCCCAACTACACCTTCTTCCTGGTCATGCTCGCGGTCACTGTCATCGCCGCCGCCGCGAATGCCTACCACCCGGTCGCGTGGGCCAGGGAGGAGTTCTGGTTCGCGACCGCCGGACCGATCGTGGTCGGCACGGTTGCGGCTCTGCTTGGCGGGCTCCGCGGCAGCCAGACGCTGATGCTCGTGGGCGCCGGCGGTGTCGGTCTCGGCCTGGCCGCGGGCGCCGCGTTCTGGCTCGGCGGCCGCTATGGGTTCGGGCCGCTGGCTCGGCCGGCGATGGCGATCGAAGTGGCGTCGGGCGACCCTGCCGATGACAAGGCACCCGAGCCGCCATCCCCCGCCCCGAAGGGCTGGCTGAGGTTCGGTTCAGGCTGGGGCATTCCCGCCGTCTGGATGGTCGGCAGCCTGCTGGTGCTGCCAATCGCCGTCTACGTCGCGTCGTACATCCCGTGGTCCATGCCCTTCCAGCCGCAGACCGCGGCCGCCTCGACGGAGTACCAGGCCTTCGGTCTGCCGGTCATCTACTGCCCGGATCCCGACGTGAACGGCAATTGCGTGAACGGCGACGGCTGGCCGAACGGGCATACGGGCAAGACGCTCTTCCAGCAGACCATCGAGATGTACAACTACCACAACGACCTGCGATCCGGCCACCCCGCGTCGTCGCCGTGGTGGGCGTGGCCGATGGACCTCAAGCCCGTCTGGTTCGAGAACGCCAACTACGCCAATTCGACCGCCACCAACATCTACGACGGCGGCAACCCGGTCCTATGGTGGGTCGCGATCATGGCAATGGGCTTCATCTGCTGGCAGGCGTTCAAGCGCCGCAGTCTGGCCCTGACGCTCATAACGGTCGCCTTCTTCTGGCAGTGGCTCTCCTGGACGCGTATCGACCGGGCCGCGTTCCAATACCACTTCTATACGGCCTTGCCGTTCTTCTTGTTAGCCCTCGCCTATTTCATGGCGGAGATCTGGCACGGGCCGTCCCGCCGGACGTGGCTCCTAGCGCGCGTCGCAGCGGCGCTCGCACTGATGTTCCCAACCGCCCTGTGGCTCCTCAAGGAGCCGGTTTGTGGCATCGCTCGGGTCCAGCTGATCGACACGTACACCAACTCGGCCTGTGGTGTGACTTCTGGAGATCTGCGGGTAGAAACCCGGATCTTCATGATCGGGGTGATCCTCGTCCTCGCTCTGGTGGTGCTCGGCGCCGTGTTGTTGCGCCTGGAACGACGCCAGAATCAGGGCCTCGAGGAACGAGGCTGGATCCTCCAGCTCATCGTGCCGGTAATAGTCTCCGGCTTGCTGCTCTTCTGGGTGGGACAGAACGGGCCGCGCGATCTCCTCTTGGAGGTGCCGGTTCCGTCGGATCTGGTCGTGCTCATGCTGCTGCCGTTCTTCGCCGTCCTGGCTTTCATTGCCCTCACGGCCGTGGAGCCGCGCCGATTCGTGCTCGCCTTCTGCTCGATCGCAGTTGTCGCGTTCATCGCGCTGTACCCGAACCTGTCGGCGCTGCCGATGCCCAGCACCATCGTCAGTGTCTACCAGGGGATGTTGCCGACGTGGCTATACGGCTTCGAGTTCTCCGTGAACCAGCAGGTCTCGACCTCGGTCCACCTCATCAGCGCGGACTCGTTGGGCCTGGCGGCGGCGACGCTGGCAGTCGCCGGAATGGCGGCCTACCTGGCGTGGCGACAGCGAGTTGGCTACGGACCGGAGCCGGATACCTCGCCCGAGCCGCCGGGTGGCGACGGCGACGGTCCCTCCGAGCCTGCCGACTCTCCTGCACCGGCGGCCCCGTCCTCGCCGCCAGATTGATGCCCGCTCGGGGCGCTGGCCGCTGAGTCTGGGCGCTAGACCGGGTCCGTCCTTGCTTCGCCCAGCCCGAGGTGTGCCGGCGCCGGCACTTCCGCGGCGAACCCCGAGGGAAGCTGGTTCTGGGCCGCAAGTCTTCGGATGACGAAGCCGTAGTAGGCCTCGACCCGGGCGGTGACCTGCTCCCAGCTGAACTGCTGTACTCGCTCCAGCCCGCTGGCCGACATCCTGGCGCGCAGTTGCGGATCGTCGAGCAGCGTCGAGATGGCCGCAGCCAGCGCCTTGCGATCTCCGGGCGGCACGAGGAGCGCCTGGCGGTCGCGCTGCACCACTCCCTTGTAGCCGTGGATGTCGCTGCACACGATCGGCGCACCCGCGGCCATGGCCTCGAGCAGGATGATCCCGAAAGACTCTCGTCCGGTCGCGGGCGAGACGAAGATGTCCGCGGTCCGGAAGAGTTGCGTCTTCTCCGACTCGCCGACCCGGCCCAGAAACTCGACGTTCTGAAGCCCGCGGGTCATGACGTAGCGGCGGAGTTCGCGCTCCTGCGGCCCGGATCCAACCACCAGGAGCCGGCACTCGTGGCCCTCTTTCCGAAGAACGCGGAACGCCTTGAGTAGGTGGATCAGGCCCTTGCGATCTTCGAACCGGCCGACGAAGAGAATGTTGGGCGTGCCGTCTTGCCATCGGGCGATTGGGACGGCGCGACGGTAGTGAGCGACGTCGACACCGTTCGGGATGACCTTGTAGTCGCCCGGGAAGAAGCGGTCGATGAAATGCCGGGCGGCTGCGCTCACAGCGATCCTGCCATGCAGCCGCTCGGCGTAGCCCTGGAGCAGCTTGCTGCCCAGCTCCATCGCCGGCGAGAAGCCCGCGTAGGCGTGGAAGGTGGCGATATTCACGCTCGTGGATTCGCGCAGCGTGACAAGCGAAAGGAATGGGACGAACGGCTCGTGGAAATGGAGCAGGTCGAACTGCTCGCGTTCGAGCACGTTCCGGACTTGCGAGATGTAGCGCGGCGAGACGGTCACGGTTCCGACCGAGCCGTTGCTGGGGACGCTCAGGCCCTTGCCGATCCGGATGACGTCGCCTTCCGACGAGCGCTGCAGGCCGTGGCTGCTCGTGATGATCCGGACATCATGGCCGCGGAGCCGGAGGTTCTCATACAGGAATCGGACATGCTGGTTCACGCCGCCCGGCAACGGGTACACGTACGGTGTGACTAGTCCGATCTTCACGCGGGCGGCTCCTCCGCCTTTTGCTGCTCCGCTGCCGCGGCCATGCGCCTGGCTCTCTGACCGCGCAGACCCGCCAGCAAGGAGCGCCCCTCGCGTCCTCTGCGACCGTCGGGCCCGTCGGGGCTCAGGGCGCCGGGGGCTCCGCTTCGGCTCTGACGTTCGGCGTGGTAGCAGGCCTCACGCTCTCGCTGGAGCTCGAGTTGCTCGCACGGCACCCCGAGATCGCGGGCCGTGCCGTCCCGCAGGAAGTTGCGGCGGCCCCAGCGCGATATGTCGCGGCTGTACTTGCGGACCTGGCGGGTGTAGATCAAGGCCTCACGCACGAAGCCCCAGTCGATACATGTGCCCGTGGTGGCTCGAGCAAGAATGGCCTGGCGGTAGTCTTCGGCGCTCGAGCCGGGGAAGAGCGTTCGCCCATCGCCGATCGTGTCGAGCGTATGCCCGTCGCTGTTGCCGACCAGCGGCAGGCCCAGCTCGGCGGCGAGCCTGGCAGTCGCCGCGCGTCCGTATCTGCCCGCGGTCGAGGGATTGAAACCCTCGAGAGCGTCCCAGTACACGAGAGGATCGGTCGAATTGTGGACGCGCAGAATCGCGTTCTTGCGCATTCCGAGCGTGAAGGCCGAGAACGGATGGGGGACGATTGCCAGGCCGCCCTGCTCGTGAATTTCGGCGACGGTCGTCTCCACGCGGAGGTTGCGCTTCAATCGAGCCTGAAGGAAGAGCCCGAGGAGATGGCCGCTGCGGGTAGTGACCTCCTCGCCGACGACCACGTCGACTCGACTCCCTCGTTCGCGCGCCAGACGCTGGCACTCCACGGCCGCTTCGGTGCGCTCGTGGTCGCTGATCGCGATTACGTCCAGGTCGGTGTTGGACTCGACGTACTCCAGGATCTCGGCAGCCGAAGCGGTTCCATCCGAGGCGAGCGAATGGATATGCATGTCCGCCATGCCCTGTCGGGTGCCGTTGCCTTCGTTCACCGATTCCCTCCGGACTCGTTCCTTGCCGGCCGCTCGAGGTCCGGCCAGATCTGGTGGAAGCAGGCGAGCCACTGGTCGGGTGCGTCGACGACCACGCGCTCGAACAGCCTCGCCTCTTCCTGCATCATGGCCCGGCTCCGTTCGCGCCTGCTACCGGACTGCGGTACCGGTACCTGCCAGAACCTGCCACGATAACGGCCGGGGCCGATCCGCTGCACGCCCGAAACGTACAGAGGAGCACCCGTCTCGCTGGCCAGTAGTACCGGTCCCGCCGGAATCTTGGTCGTGGCTCCGAACATCTGCACCTCGATGCCACCGCCCGTGATGTCTCGATCGGCGACCAGCCCGATGGGCTCGTTACGGCGGAGCGCCGCGATCAACTCCGCCCCCGCCTGCTCCAGGCCGACGATTCGCAGTCCGTATGAGACGCGGATCCGGTACAGGTAGCGCTGGACCCGTTGATTTCGCAGGGTCTCCATCGCGGTCGTGATGGCCCCCACCCGGCTCATGGCGAACAGGCCGGGCATCTCGATCGAAC
>Ga0182010_10001732_pt1 | contig 11377 bp, 9 predicted proteins | sample 611E1MmetaG_FD_120488 | JGI IMG/M metagenome (GOLD analysis project Ga0182010, IMG submission 120488) | Permafrost microbial communities from Stordalen Mire, Sweden - 611E1M metaG | ecosystem: Environmental > Terrestrial > Soil > Wetlands > Permafrost | place: Sweden: Stordalen | collected...
CGCGGGTCGGCGAGGTATCGGTAACCGGCTCCTACACGCTGTCGTCATGTAACACCGCCTCGGTCAAGCGCATGGGCTCAGACGTTCTCGTCCGCCAAGTCAGAATCGCCGCCAGTGGCAGCCAGCCCAACCTGGACTTCATCGACTTCGCCCATGTGACCATGGCCAACCCCGCAAGCCAAGAAGGCACAACCGAGGTAATGAGCTACGACCGGAGCCAAGCCGCGTCCCCTTCAGTGATCGACGTCAGTATGCCAGCCCCTATCGACATCACGGCCCTGTGGTCCGCTGACAAGACAGTCATTGAACTGCAAATGGCCGGACAACTGCCTGAACAGGATTGGACAGTCGATGTGACGCTCACCCTGTCCGGCAAGATCAAGTACGAGTTGTGACAAATGAATTCTTGCGGTCGCGCCACGAAATCGTGCGATACCTGAGAGGCGACGCCCTGTAGTCTTCTTTCAACCAGCCAGGAGGAAATCGTGAAGTCCAGTAGTTGCATCGTTCAGTTCGTCCAAACTGTTGTCGGTATCGTCTCATTTTGCGCGTTCGGCGCCGGCTGCTCAGGAGACGGAAAATGTGCGGATGTTGTGGCCACAGGCTCACCCGGCCTGGTGGACGATCTGAATCACGTTGGCGCGGCGATTCCCCGCAACGATGGCCGCCACGGCCAGTGGGCCACGTGGGGCGACGGGACGGGAACTCAGACGCCCGCAGGTGCCCCTCCCAATGTGTGCCAGGCAACCAGCTTCGTGCCCACCAACGGCCAGGCCTGCACCTCTGGCAGCGGATTCACCACTTGGGGCGCGGCAATAGGCGTAACTGTGGCAGGGGGCGAGCAGGACTGCGTGACATGCAATTACGACGCCACCGCATACACAGGCGGCGTGCGTTTCACCATCAGTGGAAGCGTGACCGGTAGTCTGCGCTTCATGGTAGAGACCGCCGAGGTCGATGAAACCCGATGGGGCGGTACCTGCACCGCTGGGACGAAGTGCTGGGATGCGTATGGCATGGTCGTCGGCGTGACCCCGCAACCGCAGGTCATCGATGTCCCATGGACCAGCCTCCGGCAGCAAGGCTGGGGAATCCCAGTGCTGTTCGATATCCATCACATCCAGCAACTGGTCTGGCAGGTGCAGAAGACCGGCATGACCCCCGTGAGCTTCGACAATCTCTGCATCGACGATGTCGTTTTCTACTAGCCGGTCACTCAGGTGGGGGGCTGGAGAGACGCTCAATCCCCCGTCCAACCCTGCCAGTCTCCATTGCCATCGCCGATTATCCCTGCTAACTTACAGTAGTGGCTACGATTCAAGACTCAGCGCTTCAGGTTCTGCTGGCGGACAACCCATGGCTGACGGACAGGGCCAGCCCCGCGGCAAACCGCTTTGTGCCGGCCGGGTACGTCGCGCGCCACACGCGGCTGACCGCATCCCAGCGCGTTTGCTTGGTCGTGGGGCCGCGGCAGGCGGGCAAGTCAACGCTGATCTGGAAGACCCTACTCGACCGAGGCCAGCCCTTCCTGTACGTCAACTGCGACGAGCTGGCGCTGCGCGATACCCTCAAGTCTCCCGCTCTGTTTGCCAAGGCTTTGGATGATCTCGTGCCGCCGGGCACGGCGGTGTTCTTCGAGGAGGTGCAGCGGCTGCCGGAAGCGGGCCTGTTCCTCAAGGGGCTGGTTGATCGGCACAGCGGACGGCCGCTGTTCGCAACCGGAAGCTCGTCTTTCGATCTCGAGGCGCGCACCCGCGAGTCGCTGGCGGGCCGGGCACAGCGCCACCTGCTGCTCCCGTTTTCGCTGGCCGAGTTGGCGCCGTCGCGCGCGGGACCACCGGCGCTGCGCGAGCACTCTCTCGACGAGTTGACTGACAGGCTCACGCGCTATGGCGGCTACCCAACGGTGTTTACGTCGGACACGCCAGAGACCGCGCTGACCGGGCTGGTCGAATCCTTTGTGATCCGTGATGCTTCGGACCGGTTCCAAGTGCGCAACCCGGCCGCCTTCCGCAAGGTGCTGGAACTGGCGGCGTCCCAGATCGGCAACCTGTGCAACTACTCGGAATGGGCCGCGGTGGCGGGCGTATCGGTGGAAACCGCGCGCGAGTACTCCAGCCTGCTCGCCGACGCGCACGTTCTTCGCCTGGTCAAGCCGTTCGTGGGCGGCAAGCGCGCCGAGATCACCAGCGCGCCCAAGGTCTTCTTCCTGGACAATGGCGTGCGCAACCGTCTGTTCGGTGGCTTCGCCGCGCCCGAATTGCGGCCGGATCACGGCGCCCTGGCCGAAAACTTCGTGTTTGGCGAGATCTGCAAGTCACTCGGGCCGGTGCTGGACGACATCCGCTACTGGCGCAGCAAGTCCGGCGCCGAGGTCGACCTGATCATCGAACGGCAGGGCCGAATCGACGCCGTCGAAGTCAAGGCGGGCGACAGCCGCGGACGCCTCGACCGCTCCGCCATGAGTTTCATCGACGCCTACGCGCCTCCGCGATTCTTCGTCGTGAGCTCCCGCGAGCACCCCGCCACCAAGGTGGGCAAGACGCGCGTCCGCTTCGTCAAGCCGCACCAGATCGCGCAGGCCATTGAGGGAGACTGATACTCTGCTGAAAGACCCTTGCGAGAGTCTCACTACTGACTCATGATCTGCGCATGAGGGCTTTCACCATCAAGGCCGCCAAGGCGCATCTGAATGAACTTGTGGAATCTGCTGAGGCGGGTGAGCAGGTTGTCTTGATGCGCGGGACGAAGCACGTGGCTGCGATTGTGCCCATCGATGAAAGTCAGTTGGAACTGGCTATCGATCTTACGGACGTCCAGGCTGCCCGGCTCTGGCGCCAGCTTGCCTCAGAGCAGAAGTCGGGCGGCACGGCGGTGTTCAGCTCTGCTGCAAGGGCGGTGCAACACTTGAGCAAGCCTGGATCTGCGCGTCGGCTGCGCCAATCGCGGGTCTGATGCGAATCGCGCTCACCGAACGGTTCCAGTCCGACGTGGCGGGTCTCGCAACCGCTGAGCGATCCGCAGTGTTCGAAACGCTACTCGCCCTGCCCAAGGCGATCGGGCAGGCCCATCGCCATGCTGGCCTCGGCCTGCGCAAGCTGCACACCTCCGGGATCTGGGAGGCGCGTGTCGGGCTTGGCTGCCGGATGGTGTTCACTCTGGCCGACGACATGCTCACCCTGGTCAGGGTGGGCACGCATGATGAAATCAGGCGATACTTGAAATCGTTGTAGGGGGGCGACCTGCGGTCGCCCCCCGCCTCGTAGACGCTAGTTGCAGCTTGCGGGCACGGTGGCGCCGGTCGTCTGCGGGTAGCAGGGCCACTCGGCGGTTGTGCCGCACGACCAGACGCCCTTTGAGCACACGCAGAAGCCCTGCTTGGCGGCACCGCTGGCGTCGAGATACCCGGTGCCAGTGGTGGCGCCGCATGCCTGGCATGCCGTCGCAGTGCAAGCCTGGCCAGCCTTGGTTCCGGTCGCACATGCCGCTGCAGCACCGACCTTGTAGCAGGAGTAGTCAGCGCCGGACGGGAACGCACAGACGCTTTCAACAAACTTGGCGGCTGTGCAGGTCAGGCTCTTGCTTCCAAGTAGATCCGGGCCGCACTTCTTTCCACAAAGATCCGCGCTGTTGCAGGCACCGCCAGCGGCCTGGGTCGTGCAGAGCGCGAGATCGCTGGAAGCTGGGACGAATTCGTCTTCCCGGATCTTGATGTCGTCGATGTACCACCCGTCGCCTTGGGTACCGTCGCCATTGTCCACGAGGAGGAACCGCAGCTTGATCTTCTTTCCGGCGTATGCGGAAAGTGACAACTGCTGGAAGGTCCAAGTGCTGGTGTTGTTCAGGTTGAAAAGGTCCCACAACTGCGACCAGGTCGTTCCGCTGTCCGAGGAGACATCAACGTAGACGTGATCAGAATAGCTAGGAGAATTGAAAACACACCAGCCGGGAGTACACGTCAATGCCAGCTTGTACCAAAACGTCAGAATGGGTGAGACCGCGCCGGTCAAGTCCACCGAGCTGAGCATCGTGAGGTCGCTCTTGGCTCCGCTTAGGTAGTTCCCGTCCGGGCTATCGGTCACAGAAAGGGGACCGCTTTGGTAGGTCGAGGCCACGGTGTTCCACCCACCCGTGGCCACCTGCCAGTTATTGGACCAGTCAACAGTATCGAAGTCCTCACAGAAGTACCGCCCTGGGACCGGCGCGCCCGCGCAGCCAGTCGGCGGCTCGACGGGGACCGGACTTTGCGAGCCCGCGTCGGCAGCGCCAGTGGACAACAGCTCGGCTTCACGAATCTCGACGTCGTCGATGTACCAGCCGTCGCCGGTACCAGCGGCGTTCAACCGGAATCTGAGTTTGGCCTTCTTGCCAAGGTAGGAAAGAAGAGACACCTGTTGGGACGACCACACGCTGGTGTTGTCCGCGGAAGTGAGAGTCTTCACGACCGTCCAGGTAGTCCCACCGTCTGTGGACACGTCAAGGTAACTGTTGCCACCGCCGATAGCCAGCTTGTGCCAGAAGGCCACCACTGGCAAAACAGCCCCGGTCAAATCCACGGAGCTGACCATCGTGATCTCGCTCTGGGCCCCGGCGGGGTAGTTGCCGTTCGGGCTATCGGTCACTGAGTAGTTGGCGCTCTGGAAGGTCGTATTGGTGAGGCCCCAGCCCTCGGTGGCGTAGTGCCATCTGTCGAGGCCTGACTCGAAGTCGTCGCAGAAGTAGCGCTGCGTGGTCATCCTGCCACAACCGGCGAGCACTGGGACTGCGCCGCCGTCGCGCGGGGTCGGTGCGGCCGTGTCAGGCGTCAGGGCTTTGGTATCTGGCACAGTGTCGGCTGGCCGCTCCGCGGGCGCATCCGACGCGCCAGCGTCGGGTATTGCCGTGCCGCCAGCACCAGCCGCCGCGCCGCCGGAAGAACCGCCTGCACCGCCCAAGCCGCTTGCGGCATCCTTGGCGCCGCCACTGCCAGCGGCCGCCGCATCACGGGCGCCGCCTGAAAAACCGCCTGCCCAGCCTGCGCCAGCTCCGGCCCCACCACCAGCGGCGGCGGCATCGCCAACGCCGCCGGAGGAACCGCTTTCACCCCCTAGGCCGCTTTCGCCGCCTGCGCCACCTGTGGCCACTGGCGGGCCATCCGTGCCAGCGTCCTTGTTTAGTTGCGGAAGCTGACCGTTGTTGAGCTCCGGCGGGTCAGCGCAAACCCCGGTCACGCACACTTGATTGAGGGCGCAGTCCGTGGTGGCGGTGGCGGACTGACAGCCGGATCGGCAGCGCAGATCGGATGCGCACACGAGGGTGCCACCGCAGGTGCCTGTTGCCGCGCAGCTAGCCTCAGCCGGCAACTGGCAGACGGTCCCTTTGTCCGTTCTTACACAACGCTGTCCCCCGGAGCAGTCCGCTGTCCCGTGGCAGGCGTCGTGGCACTTGTCCATGGTGCACACCAGGGGGTCATGGCAGTCGGTGTTGAGTAGGCACGCGGCGCCCGGCAATATCTTCTTCTCCGAACTGCAGCCGACCGCGAGCCAGGATGAAACGGCGACCAAGCCAAGAACGCGCAACGACAATGCTAACATTTCAATCCTCCAATTTGTGTTTTCGCTACGCCGAAACCTTGCCACGGTCAAGGGATCACGGCGGGCCTTCGGTTGTGCGTGCACTCCAGCAAGCGCCATGCCGAGGTCGGAAAGCGCGCGATTCCGCCAAGATCACGCACGAACGCGCGAAGTTGGCAGCCTGCAATTGCACTTCACGTGCAATCGCTCGCCCGCGCTTTGCACTTCATGTGCAACAGCCCTGAAACGGAACTACCGCCGTCGGCGCTTGCGCAGGCGACGGCCGCGCAGCAGGGAAATCAGCAACAGTCCGCCGAAGATCGTGGCCATGCCAACCGACACCAGGCGCGCGCCTTCCTGCCCGCGACCCTCGAACACTACCGACAGGGTGTAGGCCGTGGCGCCCAGAAAGCCCCACAGGAGTTGCTGGCCGAGCACGTACATGACATCGATGCCGGCCTCGATCCCGCGCACCCGGACCTCGACGTCCCCGCGCGAGGCCAGGGTCAGAAAGCGGCCCAGCTCGCCGGGCAAGGCAAAAGCAGAGAGGGCCGACTCCCGCAAGGTGTCCAGCATGGCCTCGGACCATTCCTTCTTTTCGCCGAGCAGGAACCGGTCCACATAGGGCTGGATCACCGCCGACGGGTCCATGCCGGGGTCCAGCGTCGTGCAAACGCCCAGCAGAAGAAGCAGGGTCCGTTCCAGCAGCACCCATTCCTTGGGCACCACGAAGGCATCGGTCAGATCCCGCAGCGACACGTTCAGATCGCGCAGGTCGAGCAAGGTGGCGAGCTGGGCGCGCGGATCGATCTTCAAATTGGACAGAGAAAAACCCTCGAAGCGCATCTGGGCGCGGAAGTGTTCGTAAAAGTGCTGCACCACCCGGTCAAAGACTTCGTGGTCCGCGTGGCGCGCCAGGAAGCCCATTTCCTTGAGCGAGGTGACGATGCGGCCCACATCGCGGGTCATGGCGCCCTGGAGGAAGGTCACGATGCCCTTGCGCATGCCCTGGGACACGCGCGCGGTGGCCCCGAAATCGAGGAACACGACCGTGGGCCCGCTCTCGCCGGGCCCGGGCGGCCGCAGCAAGAGGTTCCCTGGATGTGGGTCTGCGTGATACACGCCGTCGACGAAGATCTGCTTGCAGTAGGCTTCCACGCACAGCCGAGCGGCTTGCTTGCGGTCCACCCCAGCCGCGTCCAGGGTTTCGATGTCGCACACCCGGATGCCGGTCATCCATTCCGTGGTGAGCACACGCGCGGTGGAAAACTCGTCAATCACGCGCGGGATGACCACGTCCTTGCGATTGGTAAAGTTGGCGGCGATGGCGCGAATCGCGGCAGCCTCGTGCTGGTAGTCGAGTTCGGCCAGCACCATTTCGCGGATCTCACGATAGATGGTGTCCCAGCCCCAGTCAGGCAGAACCCGGCGTAACAAGGCGAAGATGCGCCGGATCGCACCCAAGTCGGTTGCCACAATGGTTTCAATGCCCGGGTACTGCACCTTGACCGCCACCTTCTCCCCGGAATGCAGGCGCGCCACGTGCACCTGGCCGATGGAGGCAGACGCCACGGGGTTCCGATCAAACTCACCGAACACCTGACTGGGCGGACGACCGCCAAGTTCCTCCACCAGCCGGGCCTCGATGTCCTCGTAGGGTCGCGGCGGCACGCGGTCCTGCAGGGTCTGCAATTCCCGGCGAAACGCCTCGGGCAGCATGTTGGCCAGCACGCTGATGAGCTGCCCGACTTTGATGAACAGGCCCTGCAACTCGACGATGGTTGCGAGGACCCGGCGCGCGTTCTCGCGATGGACCGCCTGCACGAGCTCGGCCGCAGCCTCCTCGCTGCGGAAGCGCCGACGCATGCGCAGAAACCAGTACGACAGCACGACCTGTAAGGTCACGCGATAGGCGCGCAGCAGGCGGCGCCAGGGCCGGCGGTACATAGCACTGCGGCGGGCCGCTTTGGCAGAGTCAGTTGCCGCGGCCGGCGTGCCCAAGGTCGCGTCCCCCGATCGATCGTGTGTGTTTTGGCCCGTCACAACCGCAGCATATCGCGCCTGTGCCTTCCGCGCACCCAACCGCTGCGCCGGCGGAATTCGGCGGGTCGGGGGCCGACTGTAGGGGCGGGTTTCAAACCCGCCCCTACACAAGCGGCGCCGCCTGGCCAATAGCGTGCTAGCCTGGATTCTATGGCGGAAAATCCGGCGAACTACCCTGCGGTCGGGGCAAACGATGATGCCAAGGCCGGACCTGAAGGCGAGCCGGCGCGCGAGCGTGTCGATCGCGGCCTTTCTGATCTGGTCAAGCGGGCCATGTCGGCCGGCTTGGAAGTGGCCAGCCGCTCGAAGGACGACTTCGTGCGTGTGGCCACGACCGAGATGCGGGCTTGGCTAGACCGACTGGACTTGCAGAGCGAGCTGGCCAGGGCCCTGGCCAAGATGGTGGTGGAAGTGAAGGCCGAGATTCGCTTCCGCCCGCGCCCGGACGGTAAGCTCGAACCCGAAGCAAAGAGTGAGATCAAGGTCAAGCCCACGACCAAGACCTGACGGGTGGGGTGGCTCCGTCTCTGTACTACTGGGGGGTGCGAGCGGACCCTCACCCGCCGACGGGGACGTCGGCGGCCTCTCAGCCCGGGGCACTTCGGGTCCATCACACCCCGCCTCCTACCCCCGCGGCTTCGCCGCGCCCTCGCCTTTCGGGGAGAGGCACGGATCGGGCCTCTCCTCGCTCCCCGCCCACACCTTGAAAGGGTGCCCTTTCAGGGTTCCCATGACAAGGCACCAATGTGCTACGCTGACCGGAACTCACCAGCGCCTACGCGGAGGGGTTCATGCAAAAGACGGAAGTGCTCGCGCAAATCCGCGCCATCGGTGTTGTCCCTATCCTCCGCCTGCCCTCCGCGCGCGATGTCCTGGCCATGGCCGAGGCGCTTCATTCCGCCCACATCAACGCGATCGAGATCCCGCTCGACATGCCCGATGCCGTCGGGGTGATCGCGAAGCTCGTGCAGCGCTTTGACGAAGAGGTGTTGGTGGGCGCCGGCGGGGTTCTCGACGTCGAATCGGCGGACACCGTGATCGCGGCAGGCGCCAGCTTTGTCACCAGCCCATCTTTCGACGCGGAAGTCGTCCAGTACTGCCATGCGGCCGATCTGGCCGTCTTTCCGGGCGCGCTCACCCCGACGGAAATCGTCTCCGCCTGGAAAGCGGGGGCCGACATGGTGAAAATCTTTCCCTGCTCCGCATCGGGCGGGCCGAGCTACCTGAAAGCGCTCAAGGCACCGCTGCCTCAGATCGATCTATTTCCCAGCGGCGGTGTGACGCTGCAAAACGCCGCTGCTTTCATCGAGGCAGGGGCCTGCGTGCTCGGGGTGGGGCGCGATCTCGTGGACCTCGCCTCGCTGCGGGGCGGGCATGCCGACCGCATCGCGGAACGCGCGCAGCTCTTCTTGGAATTGGTGCGCGACGCCCGCGGGGACGCCCCTACGCCGCCGCCGCGAAGCTAGCTTCCGTCTCCCTTGTTTCCAGCCTCGGGCGGCTCATGAGGCTTGCCGGCGGCGCCGATGCCGTACTTCTCCAGCTTGTAGTAGAGCGCGCTGGTCTTGATGCCGAGCAGCCGCGCCGTCTCGGTCTTCACCCCGCCCGTCTTGTCGTAGGTGCGCTGGATGAGCTGTCGCTCCAGATCCTCTATGACCTCGGGCAGGGTCATGTTGCCCGACGGAACCGCCAGGGATGTCTCACTGGCGCCCTCGCGCAGGAAGGCGGGCAGCGCGGCCACGCCGATGCTGTCCCCGTTGGCGAAGACCAGGGACTGCTCGACGGCGTTTTCCAATTCGCGCACGTTGCCGGGCCAGTTGTAGGCGGAAAGCCGCGCCAGCGCAGCATCATCGATGCGCCGGATGCTCGGGTTGGTGCGCGGACCCAGCTTGTGGATGAAGTGCTCGACCAGGGCCGGGATGTCTTCGCGCCGTTCGCGCAAGGGCGGCACATGGCAGGTCGTCACGTGCATCCGATAATAGAGATCCTCGCGAAAGCGACCTTCCTCCATTTCCTTCTTGATGTCGCGGTGGGTGGCCGAAATCAGACGCACGTCGACGGGCACCGTTTCTTCGCCGCCCACACGTTCGATTTCCTTCTCTTGCAGAACCCGCAGAAGCTTGACCTGCAGGTTGGGCGACATGTCGCCCACTTCGTCGAGGAACAACGTTCCCTTGTCGGCCAGTTCGAAGCGGCCCAGCTTGCGCTTGATCGCACCGGTGAACGCGCCCCTCTCGTGGCCGAATAGTTCAGATTCGAGCAAGGTTTCGGTCAGGGAGCCACAATTGACCTTCACGAACGGGCCGGCCGCCCGTTTGGAACGGCCGTGCACCGCGCGCGCTACCAGCTCTTTGCCGGTGCCTGATTCGCCCGAGATGTGCACCGCCACGTCGGCCGGGGCCACCTTGGCGATGGTCTCGAACAGGGCGCGCATCTGCGGCGATCGGCCCACCATCTCGCCCAAGCCATAGGGCTGGGCCGCGTCGGCACGCAGAACTTCCACCTCCGCCTCGGCCCTCTGCCGCGCGACCTTCTCGCGCCGCATTTCCAGCGCGCGTTCGACCTTCAGGCGCAGGACCTCGGGCGCAAACGGCTTCTGCAAGAAATCCATGGCACCCAGGCGCATAGCCTCCACCGCGGTTTCGACCGTGCCAAAAGCCGTCACAATCAGGGTCGGGCAGGAAGGATCAATGCGCTTGACCGCCTCCAGAACCTCTAGGCCGCCAACCCCCTCCATCTTGAGGTCGGTGATGACGAAATCCGCCGCTTGCTTCCGAAGCGCGGCCAGTCCCTCGCCGCCGGAAACCGCGGTCACTGCCTCGTGACCCATGCGCCGGACGGTGACCGCCATGCCCTCCCGCATGGTCTCGTTGTCGTCAATGATGAGAATACGCGCCATGGCACTACCATACTACGTGGCTGGTCTGCGAGTCGTGAAACGGAAACGGGCGCCGCCTTCCGGGCCGCGGTCCACACTCACTTCGCCGCCATGGTCGCGCGCGATCTCGCGCACGAAGGCCAGGCCCAACCCGATACCCTTCTCGCGGGTGGTGAAAAAGGGGGCGAAGATCTTGTCCCCCAGCTCCGGTGCGACGCCGGGGCCGCTATCGCGTACCTCCCATTGCACCACGCCCCCAATTCCGCTCGCGCTGACCACCACTTGGCCAGACGCTCCCGCCGCCACCAGGGCGTTCTTGACCAGATTGATGAGGGCGCGGCGAAGCTGGCCCCGGTCGCCCTCGGCCACCAGCGCGGGGGACGCCTCGGCGCGCAGCGCCGGCCCCGGACCCGCGGGCCGGCAGATCTCGCACACGTCGTCGAGCAAAGGCGCCACTCGCACCAATTCCATCACCGGCGGCGGCCGGCGCGCAAATTCCAGAAAGTCGGACACCACGTTCTTGAGGTAGCCGATCTCGCGCTCCACCCGCGCCACCTCGGCCAATCGCTCGGGCTGCTGCGCCAGCCCTTCGCGCAGCAGGCCCGCATAAAGCTCTAGGCCACCCAACGGGTTGCGCACTTCATGGGCAATCCCCGCCAGCATCATCTGCATACGCTCGTCGCGCGCTTGCAAGGCCACCCGCATCTCGTCCAGGCGAGCGGCCAGGTATCCGATCTCGTCACGGGTCTCGACCGCCACCGGGTGGGCCAGATCTCCCCGCCCAATCCCTTCCGCGGCCCGCGCCAGGCGCGCCAGCGGCCCCGTCATCCGGCGGGAAAGCCACCCCGCCAGCACGGCGATGAGAACCATGCACAGGCCTCCGCCCGCCAACAGCCAGCGACGAAAG
>Ga0182010_10001733_pt1 | contig 11373 bp, 9 predicted proteins | sample 611E1MmetaG_FD_120488 | JGI IMG/M metagenome (GOLD analysis project Ga0182010, IMG submission 120488) | Permafrost microbial communities from Stordalen Mire, Sweden - 611E1M metaG | ecosystem: Environmental > Terrestrial > Soil > Wetlands > Permafrost | place: Sweden: Stordalen | collected...
GCCGATCTCGCGCCGACCCGGGCCGCGCATCATCTTGTTCTCGCCGGTGCTGTACGGCGGCATGTTGTAGTGGTGGATGTAGCGCTTCTCGGTCTCGGGGCTGATCGTGTCGATCCGCTGGACGTCCGAGGATGGCCCGAGGGTCGCGATCGTGAGGGCCTGCGTCTCGCCGCGCGTGAACAGGCCGGAGCCGTGCGCACGAGGGAGGACGCCGACCTCGACGGTGATCGTCCGCAGCTCGTCCACGCCGCGACCGTCCATGCGAATCCCCTCGGAGAGGGTCAGCTTGCGGGCGGTCTTCTTGTGGACCAGGCCGAAGAGCGACTTCGAGACGCGCGCCGCGCGGCGGGCCGCCTCGAGCTTCGCCTTCGCATCGTCCTTCGACGTGCGGCTCGCGCGGATGGAGTCCGCGATCCCATCGGAGAGCGTCGTGAGGCGCCCCGGCAGCTCCGCGGCGATCGCGAGGAGGAGCGCAGCCGTGGCTTCCGCGTCGGGAAGCGCGCGATGTGCCTGCTTGAGCTCGATGCCGAAGAAGCGTGAGAGCTCGCCCAGCGTGTAGCTGGGAAGGTCCGGGTAGCCGTCCCGGGCCAGCGTCAGCGTGTCGAGGTAGGTGCCCGGACGGACGCGGGTCCCGTCGGCGAGCGCGGCCTCGAGGAACGCGATGTCGAACCCGACGGAGTGGCCGACCAGGGTCGCCTCGCCGACGAACGCGAGCGCCTGCCTGGCGGCGTCCGCGGGGCTCGGCGCACCGGCGACGTCCTTGTCCGTGATCCCGTGCATCTGGTTGCCGAAGATCGACCGGCCCGGGTTGACGAACGTGGACCAGTGGTCGGCGACCTTGCCCTTCTTGATCCGGACCGCGGCGATCTCGATCAGGTCGGCCATCTCGGCGTTCGTGCCCGTCGTCTCGACATCGAGCACGACGAACTCAGCGCCAGCCTTGACCTTGGCGGCGAAGTCGAGCACGGAGCCCGTGCCGGCCTCGAGGAACGGGATCCGCTTCGCCTTGCCGACGGCCTCCTGCAGCTGGATCTGGATGTCGACGAGCGGCTGGAGGGCGCGGTGGCCGAACAGGATGGCCTCGGCCATCACCGACTCGGGCAGGATCTTGGCCCCGGCCTCGACCATCATGATCGCCTCGCGCGTGCCCGAGACGATGAGGTCGAGGTCGGACTCGGCCAGCTCGGACGTCGTGGGGTTGATCACGAACTCGCCGTCGATCCGGCCGATGCGCACGGCCCCGATCGGGCCGAGGAACGGGATCTCGCTGATGGTCAGCGCAGCGGACGCGGCGATGGTGCCGAGGACGTCCGGGTTGTTCTCCTGGTCGGTGGAGAGGACGGTGAGGACGACCTGCACGTCATCCTTGTAGCCCTCCGGGAAGAGCGGCCGGATGGGCCGGTCGGTCAGGCGGGCCGCCAGGATGGCGGCCTCCGAGGGCCGCGATTCGCGCTTGATGAAGCCGCCGGGGATCTTGCCGGCCGCGTACATCCGCTCCTCGAAGTCCACCGTGAGCGGGAAGAAGTCCAGGCCCGGGCGGGGCTCGGACCGGTTGGCGGTGCCGAGCAGGACCGTGTCGCCGTATGTCACGGTGACGGATCCGCCGGCCAGGCGGGCGAGCTTGCCCGTCTCGATGGTAAGGGGGCGTCCGCCGAACTCGACGGAGAAGGTGAGGGACACGAGCGTTCCTTTCTCGCTCGCGTCGGGGATGGACCGCTGCCGGCGTTTCGCGCCGACCTCCGGATGCATGAAGCCGGGGTGCTGCCCCGGCTTCAGCGGGTGCTCAGCGGCGCAGGCCGAGCCGCGCGATGACGGCGCGGTAGCGCGGCGCATCCTTCTTCACGAGGTACGCGAGAAGGCGCCGGCGCTGGCCGACCAGCTTGAGGAGGCCGCGGCGGGAGTGGTTGTCCTTGGGATACTGCCTGAGATGCCCCGTGAGATCCTTGACCCGCTCCGTCAGGAGCGCGATCTGAACCTCGGGGGAGCCGGTATCGCCTTCCCTTGTCGCAAAGTCAGCGACGATCCGGTCCTTGGTTTCCCGCACGAGCGGCACTCGGTCCTCCGACACGAAAACTTGTACTAACCGTTCTTGCAAACCTGCGGAGAGTAACAGGGGTCGGCCGTTCACGCAAACGCAGGTTCGCGCAAACGCGACCGGCCGCGAACCGGGCTCGGCGCCGACCCCCGGCTATGCCGGCCGGACGAACGCGACCCGCAACCGGCCGCCCGCCGGTATCCCGCTCCGGGCGCCGACCTGCAGGGTCCCATCCGCGCCGACCTGCACGACGGCCCGCAACGGGCGTGCCGGGCCGCTGCCGGGCGCGATCGGGGCCTGGAGCATGGCCCGGTACCGCCCGGGCGGCGGAAGCGCGACGGGGACCTCGAACGCCAGCGTGGCCTCGCGGTCGTCGATCGAGCGCTCGACGACCTCGCCGGTGACCGCGACCCGGCGGCCGAGGAGCGCTCGGGCCGTCGCGAGGTCGCCCGTGGCGATCGCCGTGCGGATCTCCGTGCTGCGGACCTGCCGGCCCGCGAGGTCGAACGGCGGGACCACGACCACCGCGAACCCCTCGCGCGCGCCGAGCGCGGCAAGCGCCTGGGGCGTCCCCCGGCGCTCGTGGCCGAACGCGGCGTCCGGCGTCATGAGGAAGCCGGCCAGGCCGGTCCGCGACGCGATCGACGCGACGAACACGTCATAGGGCGTGCGGCGGAGCGCCTCGTCGAAATGCTGGACGATGGTCACGCCGACACCCGCCCGTGCCAGCCGCACCAGGCGTTCGCCCGGATCGCACAGGAGCGGCGGCGCGGCTCCCGCCATGATCTCGTCGGGGTGGTGGTCGAAGGTCAGCACGGCCGGAACGGCGCCGAGGCGGGCGGCAGCCCTGCGCAGCTCGCGAAGCAGGTAGGCATGCCCGCGGTGAAGCCCGTCGAAGACCCCCACCACGACGAGGAGCGGCCCATGGTCCGGGCGCAGCGCGGTGACGCCGTGCAGGACCCGCGACGGCCCCCTCGCGCGGCTCGGCGTCCCGGCGAAGAGCCTGCCGGCGGGCTCAGCCACGCGGCGCGGCGCCGTCGCGCGGCACGAGCACCTTGTCGGGCACCAGCCGGCCGCCCGCCCGCCGGGCGATCGCGGCGAGCGACCCGTCCTCGAAGAGGAGCCGGACCCGAACCGTGGCGTCCGTCGGGTTCGCGGCCTGCGCCGGGTCCCGCGCGGCGCCCGACGGCGCCGGAAGGCGGCCGCCTTCCCCGATCCATCCGCCGTGGGCGACCACGACGAGCTCATCGGGGCGGAGCGTCACGGCGGGAAGGTCGTCCAGACCGGTCCCCACCGGGCGCAGCAGGCTCGCGAACCGCCCGGTCGCCGCCGCCTCGCGGGCCGTGTCGAGGCTGATCGCGTCCGCGAGCGTGAAGGGGCCCGCCGCGGTGCGGCGCAGCGCCCCAAGGTATGCGGCGTTGCCGACGGCCGTCCCGAGATCGCGCGCGAGCGCCCGGACGTAGGTGCCCGCGGAGCAGGTGACGTCGATGACCGCGAGCGGGCGCTCCGGGTCCGTCTCGTCCCAGCGCTCCAGGGAGAGCGCGTCGAAGGTCGTCTCGCGCGACGGCAGCTCCGGGGCGTGCCCGGCCCGCGCGAGGGCGTATGCGCGCCGCCCGCCCACCTTGCGCGCCGAGAACGTGGGGGGCAGTTGCAGGTGCGTCCCGAGAAAGCCCGCCAGCGCCGCCTCGACCGCCTCGCGTGTGGGGATCGGCCCATCGCTCGGCGTCAACTCGCCCTCCAGGTCGTCGGTCGTTGACGAGGCACCGAAGCAGACCGTGGCCCGATAGGCCTTCCGGGCGCCGAGATGGAACTCGACGACGCGCGTCCCGAGGCCCAGGTACAGCGGGAGAACCCCGGACGCGAACGGGTCGAGCGTCCCGCCGTGGCCGATCCGCTTCGTCCCCGCGAGGCGCCGCACGAGCGCCACGACGTCGTGCGACGTCGGGCCGACCGGCTTGTCGACCACGAGGATGCCGTCCAGTCCCGCGTCGACGCGGCGCGGCCGATGCTCGCGGACCGCGTCGGCGGATGCTGCCGCGGGCTCGGGCGTGCTCATGGTCCCGCCCGACTGCGCGACTCCCGCGGGCGGCTCCTCCGTCATCCCGGACTCGTCCGTCGCCGGCGCGTCGTCGGTCACCGTGCCACCGCCCGGGCAAACCGGATCGCCACCGGGAGCACGACCGCTGCGGCCTCGGCGAGCGGGAGCTCGAGCGACGCGCCCGCGGCCCGGGCGTGCCCGCCGCCGCCCCACGTCGCGCACAGCGCCGTCGCGTCGACCCCGCCCGGCTTCGTCCGGACGGAGACTCGCGTGGCGTCGTCCTTCTCCTTGAGGAGCAGCGCGACCTCGGCAGTCTCCGACTGCGCGAGCAGGTCGATGATTCCCTCCGAGTGCTCCGAGCGCGCCCCGGTGACCCGCAGGTCTTCCAGCTCCATCGTCGACGCGATCACCAGGCCGTCCGCGTGGGACTGGAGCCGCGCGAGCACCCGCCCGAAGAGGGCGAGCTGCGCGTCCGGCTTCGTGCGGTAGAGGCGGCGGCTGATCTCGGAGAGCGGCGCCCCCGCCTCCACGAGCGCGGCCGCGACCTGGAGCGTCCTGGGCGTCGCATTGGGGTGCGCGAAGGTGGCTGTGTCCATCACGATCCCGGCGGCCAGGGCCGCGGCGAGCCGTCCCTGCCCCAGCGCCAGGGGCACGCCGAGCCGCGTGGCGAGGAGCGCGACCATCTCGCAGGTCGCCGCGGCACCCGGGTCGATCCAAACGAGGTCGCCGGACGCGTCGTTGCTGGCGTGATGGTCGATCGTCAGGAGCGGCGTGGCCGCGAACAGGGCGGCGTTCCGCTCGCGGATCGCGCCGGCCCGTGAGAGGTCGCCGCAGTCGCACAGGACGACGAGGTCGTACGGAACTCCCGGCTCCGGGTCCGTGCGCACCGCGTCGCTGCCTTCGAGGAACCGGTAGAGGTCCGGCACCGCGTCCGACGCGGCCACGGTCGCCCGTCCGCCGCGCGCCTCGACGAGCAGCGCGATCGCGATGGCCGCGCCCAGCGCGTCCGCGTCCGGGCTCTCGTGGCCGATGGCGAGGACGCAGCGCGCGACGCGCATGCGCTCGACGACGGCGTCCGGGACCGCCGTCGCGAGCGGTCGCAGGTCGATGGACATCAGGGCGTCCGGTGGGGTCGACCGGCGCGCGAGTGGGGCCTGCCCGACGTGGGATGGGCGCGGGCCGGGTCGTCGTTTCGCCGACGCCGCGCAGGCGGGCCGCCCGGCCGCGCGTCGGTTCCGCCGGCAGGCCGGGGTTCGTGCGCGATGGCGTCCTCCCCCGCGATGACATCGGGCTCCGGCTCGGGAGTGTCGCCCTCGCGCGGAAGGCGAGGGACCGGCGTCGGCAGGGACTCGCGGACGGGCGCGTCGGCGATCGAGGCCGCCCGCGGCGCGTCGCCCCGCTCCAGCTCGTCGAGGATCTGGAGCACCCGGGTGCCGTGCTCCATCGACGCATCGAGCACGACGTGGAGCGCGGGGATGCGCCGAAGGTGGAGCCGGACGCCCAGCTCGCGCCGGACGAAGCCCATCGCCCGCTCCAGGGCCTCGAGCGTCTCGCGCCGCTCGGCCGTGTCGCCGATGACGCTGACCCAGACCTTTGCATGCGAGAGGTCGCGTGTCGTCTCGACGTCCGTCACAGTGGCGAACCCGATCCGCGGATCCGCGACCTCGCGGGCGAGGATCGCGCCGATCTCCTGGCGAAGGAGCTCGTCGACGCGATCCGTGCGCTGGCTCATGCGGCGCCCCTACCGGAGGTTCGAGCGACTCACCGACTGCTGGGTGAACGCCTCGATGATGTCGCCCTCGGCGAGGTCGTGGAACCCGGCCAGGCCGATGCCGCACTCGTAGCCCTGCGCCACGTCGCGCACGTCGTCCCGGAAGCGCCGGAGGGAGTCCAGCTTGTCCGTGGCGATGAGCTTGCCGTTGCGGTAGACGCGGACGCCCGCCGTCCGGGGGATGTGTCCGTCGGTCACGATCGACCCGGCGATCACGGTGCTCTTGCCCACCCGGAAGATCTGGCGAACCTCCGCGCGACCCTCGACCTGCTCGACGATCTCCGGCTCGAGCATGCCCTTGAGGGCGGCCTCGATGTCGTCGGTGAGCTTGTAGATGATGTCGTAGAGGCGGACGTCGACCTTCTCGGCCTCCGCGGTGCGGCGGGCCTGCGGGTCCAGCTTCGTGTTGAAGCCGACCACGATGGCGTTCGACGCCGAGGCGAGGAGGATGTCGTTGTCCGTGATGTCGCCGGTGCCCTCGTGGAGAACGCTGATCCGGACCTCGTCCGAGACGATCTGGCCCAGCGCGTGCGTGATCGCCCCGAGCGAGCCGGACACGTCCGACTTCAGGATGATCCGCAGCTCCTTCGACTGGCCCTCCTGGAACTGGTTGAAGAGGTCCTCGAGGGTCGCCTTCTGGCTGGTCCCGGCCTGCGCGGTCGCGGCGATCCGGGTCTGCTGCACCATCGACCGGGCGATCTTCTCGTCCGCCACGACGCGCAGGATGTCGCCCGCCTCCGGGACATCGTCGAGCCCCAGCACGAGCGCGGCGGACGACGGGCCCGCCTTCTGGATCCGCTTGCCGGCGGCGTTCTCGAGCGCCTTGATCTTGCCGTAGGTCTTGCCCACGACGACGATGTTGCCGATCCGGAGCGTGCCGGTCTGGACCACGACCGTCGCCACGGGGCCGCGGCCCTTGTCGAGCTCCGCCTCGATGATCGTGCCGACCGCCGGGCGCTTGGGATCCGCCTTGAGCTCCTGGAGGTCGGCAACGAGGTTCACCATGTCGAACAGGTCGTCGAGGCCCTGGCCCGTCTTGGCCGAGACCTGCACGAGCGGGACGTCGCCGCCGTACTCCTCGATGACGACGTTCGCCTCTGTCAGCTCGGTCTTGACGCGATCCGGGTTCGCGTCCGGCTTGTCGATCTTGTTGAGCGCGATGATGATCGGCACCTTTGCGGCGCGCGCGTGGCTGATCGCCTCGAGCGTCTGCGGCATCACGCCGTCGTCCGCAGCCACCACGATGATCGCGATATCGGTGACCTTGGCGCCACGGGCGCGCATCGCGGTGAACGCCTCGTGACCCGGCGTGTCGAGGAAGACCACCTTCCTGTCGTCCCTGACGATCTCCGAGGCACCGATGTGCTGGGTGATCCCGCCGCGCTCTCCGGCTGCAACGGCGGTGCTCCGGATCGCGTCGAGCAGGCTCGTCTTCCCGTGGTCGACGTGGCCCATGACCGTCACGATCGGCGCGCGGGGCACCAGCAGGGCCGGGTCCCCATCGACGAAGAGCGTCTCCTTCGTGGCCGGCGCGGGGGCTTCCGTGCCCTCGTCCTCGGCCGCCGCGACCGGCGCTTCGGCCTCGTCCGTCTCGAAGCCAAGCTCCGTGGCGACGAGCGACGCGGTGTCCCGGTCGATCAGCTGGTTGATCGTCGCGAAGATCCCGCTCTTGATGAGCTCGCGGATCACGTCCGCGGGGTTGACCGCGAGGACCTCGGCAAGCTCCTTGACCGTGATCGTCGACGGCAGCACGACCGCGGCGCGCTCGCGCGGCTCGGCAACCGACACCGGCGTGAATGCGCCGCCCTCGCGTCGCTGCGGTTTGCGGGGCCCGCGGCGCCCGCGGGTTCCGCTCCTGCTCCTGGCCATCAGGCCCCTCCTTCTCGGTCGTCATGATTCTGCATCAGGGGTGTCGAAGTGACGGCCCGCGCCGTGCCGAAGAGCCCGGCCGGGATCTGGACGGCGAGCGCCCGCCGCAGCGTGCCCTTCGCGATCGCGAGGTCCTGGCAGGCGGGATCGACGCAGACGTAGGCGCCCCGACCGGGCGCCCGCCCCGTCGCGTCGAGCGCGATCGTCCCACCCGGCGTCCGCACCACCCGGAGCAGCTCACGCTTCGGGCGTGGCGTCCGGCAGGCGACGCAGGTCCGTGTGGGGTGCTGCCTCGGAGGCAGGCCGCCGCCGGCCCGCCCCGCTACGGTGTCACCTCCGCCGTGGAAGCGGCGGCCGGGGCTTCCGCATCCGTGGGTGTTTCGGCCGGGACGGGGTCCGCGACACCGGCGGGAACAGCGACGGGCGCGACCGGGGCCGCGGCCTCCGGCGCCTGCGCGTCGCTGCGGATGTCGATCCTCCAGCCGGTCATCTTTGCGGCCAGCCGCGCGTTCTGCCCTTCGCGGCCGATGGCGAGCGAGAGCATCTTCTCGGGAACGATGACGCTGGCGATCCGGTGCTCCTCGTCGATGTGGACGGCCACGACCTGCGCAGGGCTGAGCGCCTTCGCGACGAAGACGGCCGGGTCTTCATGCCACTCGATCACGTCGATCTTCTCGCCGGCGAGCTCCGCGACCACGGCCTGGACGCGCGCTCCACGCTGGCCCACGGTCGCCCCGACCGGGTCCAGGCCTTCCTGGCGCGAGGCGACGGCGACCTTCGACCGGCTGCCGGGCTCGCGGGCGATCGCCTTGATCTCCACCGTGCCCGCGTGGATCTCGGGCACCTCGAGCTCGAAGAGCCGGCGCAGGAACCCCTTGTGCGTCCGGCTGACGAGCACCTGCGGGCCCTTCGGGCCGCGGCGCACCTCCAGCACGAACGCCTTGACGTTCTGGCCGATGCGGTAGTGCTCGACCGGCGACTGCTCCGTCGTTGCGAGGATGGCCTCCGCCTTGCCGAGGTCGAGGATGATCGCCCGCGGCTCCACCCGGTTGACCGTCCCGGTGATGAGGTCGCCTTCGCGGCTCGCGAACTGGTCGTAGACCACGTCGCGCTCGGCCTCGCGGAGGCGCTGCAGGACGACCTGCTTCGCCGTCTGCGCGCCGATTCGCCCGAACGCGTCCTGGCCCAGCTGCTCGGTGACGATCTCCTCGCCGATCGTGGCGTCGGGCTTGATCGCCCGGGCCTCCTCGAGCGTGAGCTCGGTCAGCGGGTCCTCCACGACGGCAACCACGAGGCGCTCGCGCGTGACGAGCATCTCGCCGCGCTCCGGGTCGATCCGGACGCGCACGTCCTCGTTGCCGGGGATCCGGCGGTAGGCGGACTCGATGGCGTCGGAGATCGTGAGAATCAGGTGCTCCCGGGGAACGCCCTTCTCGGCGTTGAGCTGGAGGAGGGCGCCCACGAAGTCGCGGCTCATGCGGTCCACCTCCCACAATCATGTTCGACCAGCGGCGGCCGTCCCAGCCGACCGAAAGAAAAACGTGGGGGTCACCCACGTCATGGAGCGGCGCGGTCGAAGTTGCCGGGAGTATACCGCACGCAGGCCGAGCCTCCCCGGCGCGGCGCGTGACGGACTCCCGGTGCGCCCGGGCAACGGCCCGGTGCGCGCCGGCACCGGGTGCCGCGCGTCGCGGAGCGCGGCGGCTACCCGCTCGGCGCGCCCGCCCCGATCTCCGGCGCCACGCTGCCCGGGGTCGGGTAGCGCCGCTCCACGTACTCCTCCAGGAGCCCGATGAAGCGGGCCACGATGTCGTCGCCCCGGTAGGTCGCGAAGAGCTTCCCGTCGACAAAGACCGGCGCCACGGGCTCCTCGAACGTGCCCGGGAGGCTGATCCCGATGTCGGCGTGCTTGCTCTCGCCCGGCCCGTTCACCACGCAGCCCATGACCGCGACGCGCAGCTCCTCCACGCCCGGATGGAGCTCCCGCCAGGCCGGCATGCGCTCCTTGAGGTGCGCCGTGATGTCGCGCGCCATCTCCTGGAAGAAGACCGACGTCGTGCGGCCGCAGCCCGGGCACGCGCTCACCTGGGGCACGAAGCTCCGCAGGCCCAGCGACTGGAGCACCTGCTGGGCGACCTCCACCTCGAGCTCGCGACCCGCGCCGGGCTCCGGCGTCAGCGAGACCCGGATGGTGTCCCCGATTCCCTCGCTCAGGAGGACGCTCAGGCCCGCGGTCGAGGAGACGATCCCCTTCATGCCCATGCCGGCCTCCGTGAGGCCCAGGTGGAGCGGGTAGTCGCATTGCGCGGCGAGGCGCCGGTAGACGTCGACGAGGTCGCGCACGCCGGACACCTTGGCGCTCACGATGATCCGGTCGTGACGCAGCCCGGTCTCCTCGGCCAGCTCGGCCGAGCGCAGGGCCGAGGCGAGCATCGCATCGATCATCACGTCCCGGCTGTCGCGCGGCTCCTCGAGCACGGCGTTCGCCTCCATCATCGAGGTCAGGAGGGCCGGGTCGAGGGATCCCCAGTTCACGCCGATCCGGATCGGCCGGTCGTGCTCGATGGCGACGCGCACGATGGTCGCGAAGTTGTCGTCGTGACGCTTCGCGCCCACGTTGCCGGGGTTGATCCGGTACTTCGCCAGCGCCCGGGCGGCCTCCGGGTAGTCCACAAGGAGTTGGTGCCCGTTGTAGTGGAAGTCGCCCACGATGGGCGTCTCGAAGCCAAGGTCACGGACCTTGCGCACCATCTCCGGCACGGCGGCGGCGGCGGCTTCCGTGTTCACGGTGACCCGGACCAGCTGCGACCCGGCGGCGGCAAGCCGGACCACCTGGAGCGCGGTCGCGTCGGCGTCGGCCGTGTCCGTGTTCGTCATCGACTGGACGACCACGGGGTGGGCACTCCCGACGAGCACCCCCCCAACGTCGACGGATGGCGTGGGCCGGCGGCGCGGGCGCGAACCGCCGGCCGGACCGGGGTCGCCGCTCACGGGGTGGTCCCGCCGCCCAGTCGAACGACGTCGAACACGCTGATCCAGAGGATGAGCCCGAAGAGGAGGACGAAACCGACGAGGTAGGTCAGCCGCTCGGCGGTGATCGCCGTCTCTGCCGATGGTGCCGCCACGCGGATCCCGACCCGGCGCAGCCCCCGCCGACCGCGGGTCAGCAGCGCCTTCAGCAGCAGGATGAAGACCCGCCCGCCGTCGAGCGCCGGGATCGGCAGGGCGTTCATGAGGGCGAGGTTCGCGGACAGGAGGGCTGCCAGGTAGAGCGTCATGATCGGGCCGGCCTGCCAGAAGACCTGCCCGACGATGCTGACGATGCCGATCGGCCCCGATACCGGCGGTGCCTCGGTCGGATGCGACACCATCGACGAGACGAGCTGTCCCAGGCCGCTCCAGACCATCCCGAAGGCCCGCCCGGTCTGGTCGGCGCCCAGGGCGATCGCGTCGCCGAGCGGCCGGCTGTCGTAATTGCCCGGATACATCTGCTCGAAGGGCTTCGTGCGCCCGGAGATGCCCAGCGTGCCGTGGGTTGCGTCCACCTGGCCGGCCGACCGGAGCGTGACCGGCACCGCGAGGCGTGCACCGTCCCGCTGGATGCCGAGGGTCACGGTCGTGCCGGCGTCGGCACGGATCGCACCGAGGACGTCCTGCGAC
>Ga0182010_10001735_pt1 | contig 11369 bp, 10 predicted proteins | sample 611E1MmetaG_FD_120488 | JGI IMG/M metagenome (GOLD analysis project Ga0182010, IMG submission 120488) | Permafrost microbial communities from Stordalen Mire, Sweden - 611E1M metaG | ecosystem: Environmental > Terrestrial > Soil > Wetlands > Permafrost | place: Sweden: Stordalen | collected...
CGGGAATGTTGTCTGTGCCGCTGACGATGGATCCGAGAGCTGCGTGGCCTGTGGTTCTTTGAATGAGCCTTGCTGCGGGTCTGGCGGAAACCGGAGCTGTAGCGCCCCTGGCACGGCTTGCAACACGGCGACGGCAACCTGCACCGCCTGCGGTGGCGTTGGCCAACCCTGCTGTGGGACCGGCGGGACCCGAACCTGCACGGCCGCCGGTACGGCTTGTACCGGGAATACGGGTGGGACGGCCACCTGCATCGTCTGCGGTGCCATCGGCCAACCTTGCTGTGGGACCGGCGGGACCCGGACCTGCACCGCCTCCGGAGCGGTTTGCAATGCGAACGCGGGTGCCGATGGAGGGGCAGGAATGCCCACCTGCGAAGCCTGTGGAGTCGCAGGCAATGGCTGCTGCCCCGGCAACTCCTGCACCGGCGGGGCTTGCTGCGGTCCCGTCGGCGGCAGCAACATCTGCATAGCAACGGCCTCCGACTGCCCGAACAACAACGGGGTCTGTCAGGCCGGGGCCTGCGTCGGTGACGCCGGCTCCTGCGGCGGGTCCGGCGAGCCCTGCTGTGCGAGCGGAGGGCGGGGCGGCGGCGGCGGCTTCTGCACCGCGGGCAAGCTGGTCTGCAGCGCAGGGGACGCTGGCCGCAGCTGCGAGCCCTGCGGCGGTAGCGGACAGGCGTGCTGTTCCGGCGCCACCTGCGACACCGGCCTGACCTGCACCGGCGGCGGCCGAGGCGGCACCCCGGCCACGTGCGGGTAGAAAAGGGGGCGCCCCTACCGGGCGCGGCGCAGGCCGCTCATGTCGAGATCCCCTGGCCCCGCGACAGCATCAGCGACGGCGGAATCGAGACGCGACGACTTGCCCATGTTCCGGTCGACGACTGGACCAAGCCACCCGCCTCGGTGGTCCAGGAGCTGCCCCTCCCACCCTTCATTGGCGTGGATCTCGCGCCCAAACCCAAGGACCAAATACCGCTCATCGAACTGCCATTCACCGACGAGCGCTAGTACCGATCATCATCGAAGGACGCCCGGATCGCGTGGTAGAGTGCCGCATCGAAAGACGCGCGATCCGCGAAGCAGGCACGTTGACCTTGGCTGAGGCCCAGATCCTTTTGAACGATTTCAAGCGCCAGTGGGCGAATACCGGAGAGTCTGTCCTCGAGGCGGTTCGGCGGGTAGGAGAGAGCGGCTGGTACGTGCTCGGGCGTGAGGTCGCCGACTTTGAACGCGCCCTGGCCGGACGCTTAGGGCGCACGCACGCCATCGGCTGCGCCAGTGGCCTCGATGCCATCGAGATAGGGTTGCGCGCCTGCGGGGTCGCGCCCGGCAGCAAGGTGCTGACCACGCCGCTCAGCGCCTTCGCGACCACGCTGGCCATCCTGCGCGCCGGCGCTGTTCCTGTCTTCGTGGACGTGGATGAACGCGGGCTGCTGGATCTGGATCTCTGCCGGACGGCGCTGGCGTCGGATCCTGCTATTCGCGCCATGGTGCCGGTTCACCTCTACGGTCACGCTCTCAATCTGAAAGCCCTGGCCGAGCTGCGCGACCGATTTGAGCTGACCATGGTGGAAGATTGCGCCCAGGCGATCGGCGCGGTTCACTCCGGGCGGCAGGTGGGATCGGTCGGACAGGCTGCCGCGCTCAGTTTCTATCCCACGAAGAACCTGGGCGCGCTCGGCGACGGTGGCGCAGTCACCACCGATGATGCGGGGCTCGCGGCCCGTAGTCGCTCATTGCGCGACTATGGCCAAAGCCAGCGCTACCTGCATGACGAGCTGGGCCTGAACAGCCGTTTGGACGAGCTGCATGCCGCGATCCTGGGGCATGCGTTTCTGCCCAAGCTTGAAGCCTGGACCACGCGGCGACGCGAGGTCGCCCAGGCCTACCTCGCTGGCATCCGCCACCCCGAGGTTAGCTTGCCCAGCCTTCCATTCCCCGAGGCCAGCGTGTGGCACCTATTCCCGGTTTGCGTGCCCGCGCACCGGCGTGCCTCTTTCATGGAGCACGTGCGCGCCGCCGGCGTGCTAACTGCGATTCATTACCCGCGCCTCATTCCGGACCAGCCAGCACTGCGCGGACAACATTTTGAGGTCCTCTCTCCCTTGCCGCGTGCCACCGCGTTGGCCGCCAGTGAGGTATCCTTGCCCATTCACCCGTTCTTGACCGACGACGAGGTCAGCCGCGTCGTCGCGGCGGTTTGCACATGGCCGACAGATTGATTTCACTCGTCATCCCGGTTTACCGCAACGCCGAGAACATCGAGGCGCTCTTGCAAGCGCTGGTGCGCCTGCACCGCGAGCTTGGCGATGAACTGGAGGTGGTCTTTGTCGTCGACGGGAGCCCAGACGATTCCTATCTGCGGCTCTCCGCCAGCCTGCCCAAGGCACCCTTCCGCTCGCAGCTTCTGCTCTTGTCGCGCAACTTCGGTGCCTTCTCGGCCATCCGCGCCGGCCTAGCCGCAGGTCAAGGCGAGTACTTTGCGGTCATGGCGGCCGATTTGCAGGAGCCGCCCGAACTCATTCCCCAGTTTGCCAAGCTGCTACGCGAGGGGCAGTGCGACGTTGCGGTGGGACGCCGAACCGGTCGCGCCGATCCCCTGGGATCGCGCATGGCTTCAGCCCTGTTCTGGGGATTTTTTCGGCGCTGCATCCAGCGTGAGATTCCGACCGGGGGTGTCGACGTCTTTGGCTGCACGCGTGCCGTGCGCGATCACTTGCTGCGCCTGAGCGAGAACAATAGCTCGCTGGTGGGATTGTTGTTTTGGGTCGGTTTCCGGCGCGCCGAGGTTCCCTACACGCGCCAGGAGCGCCGCGCTGGCCGGTCAGGCTGGACCTTCAGGAAGAAGCTGCGCTACTTGATGGACAGTATCTTCAGTTTCTCGGACTTGCCCATCCGGGTCCTCCTCTCGCTCGGCACGCTCGGTCTATCCCTGAGCGCGTTGCTCGCGGTGGCGGTGGCGGTGGCCAAGCTCGCAGGCAGCATCCCGGTTCCCGGCTACGCCGCGACTGTGCTGGTGGTGACCTTCTTTGGAGCCTTGAACTGCTTTGGCCTGGGCATGATCGGCGGCTACGTCTGGCGGACCTTTGAGAACACCAAAGGCCGGCCCAACTACATCGTGGCGACACAGGAGCGCTACGGGACTGTTGAAGCAGCCACGCTCGCTTCCGATCAGAAGGTGCTTGATCATGAGTGACAGCTTCAGACATCCCCAGGCGCTGGTGGAAAGCACGCATATCGGACGCGGCACGCGCATCTGGGCCTTCGTCCATGTGCTGCCCGGCGCGGTCATCGGCGACGACTGCAATATCTGTGATCACACCTTCATCGAGAACGATGTGGTGATTGGCAACCGGGTGACCATCAAGTGCGGGGTACAAGTCTGGGATGGCCTGCGCATCGAGGACGACGTGTTTGTGGGGCCGAACGCAACCTTCACCAACGACCCGATGCCGCGCAGCGGACAGCGCCTCCACGAACACCCCGTGACCACCATCCGGCGCGGGGCCTCGATCGGCGCGAACGCTACCATTCTGCCCGGTCTCACCATCGGACAGAACGCCATGGTGGGCGCCGGCGCGGTGGTGACCCGCTCCGTGCCGCCGCACGCGATTGTGGTGGGCAACCCGGCCCGCATTGTACGCTACACGAGTAGTCACAGCGGCGAGCTGGCGGAGCGAGGATCGGCCCAGCCCCGGGCAGGAACCGGTCTGCCCAGCGTCGAACCGCTGGGCGTGCGCGGTGTCGTCATCCACCGCACTCCCGTCATCAAGGACATGCGGGGCAACCTCCTGGCTCGCGAGGTCGGGCGCGGCTTGCCCTTCGTTCCCAAACGCTGCTTCACCGTGTTCGCGGTGCCGAGCAAGGAAGTGCGCGGCGCGCACGCCCATCGTGCCCTCGAACAACTGCTGATTTGCCTGACTGGCTCGATTTCCGTGGTGGTGGACGACGCGGTTTGCCGGCAAGAGATCGTGCTCGACTCACCCGAGTTGGCGCTGCACGTGCCGCCCATGGTCTGGGCCATCCAGTACAAGTACAGTGCGGATGCCGTCTTGCTCGTCCTGGCGTCGGATCTGTACAATGCCGACGACTACATCCGCGACTACGATCAGTTCCTCGTAGAACGACGCGCCCTCGACGCGCGCAAGGGCTGAGCACTCAAAGCGCTTGAGTCAGGGCTGCCGCCGCCACGGCCGCCGCGGGTTCGAGCTTCTTGCGAACCTGGGGCCAGTTCTGGCTGCTCATGCGAAAGCAGACCAAGTCGACTGATGCTCCGCCGATGCACACGCCATTCTTCTCGATGCCCGCGTCTTCTGCCCCAAAACGACGATGGAAACTGATCACGCGCCGGTTAGAAGGCACGACCTTCCCACGAAGCTCGCGTAGCCCCAGCGGGCCAAAGGCCAGGTCATGGACGAGGATGGCGCTGGGCAAGGCCGCGGGCACGGCTTCTTCGATGATCCAGCGGCCCCATTCGGCGCTGCCGTCGGCGATGCCATACGCGCCGATGGTGCCCACCGGTCGTCCCGCCACCTCGACAATGAAGTAGTAGTCGCCGTCGCGATCCAAGTAGCGATCGATCCATTGCTCCTGGGCCTGCACATCCGGAGAGGTATCGCCCACAGTTCCAAGAACCCGTGGTTGCCGACGGAGTTGCACGATATAGGCGGCATCCGCCACAGTCACCGGCCGGAGGCGCACCCCAAAGCCGTCAACGGCCAACGTGTGTCTCAATCGACAGCCCCCTGCCAGCGCACGAGAGTGGCGCCCTAGGAATAGCCCACGCCAAACCCGACCAGACCGAGGTACGCGCCCTTGGTCAGCCGGCCGGATGTCTCGAGATCGCGCAAAGCGATGGGGATCGTGCAGGAGACGGTATTCCCGCAATCTTGCAACGCCACCACGAAGCGCTCTACCGGGATGCCGATCTTCTTGCGCAGATGATCGAGCATGTACTGATTGGCCTGATGAAATACCCAGAGATCCACAGCGTCTTGATCCACGCCGGCCTTGGCCAGGAGCGCCTGGACCGCAGCCGGCACGGCCTTGAGGGTGAAGGAGAAGATCTCTGGGCCGTTCATGTAGAGGTCGTTCTCGGTCCGGCCGTTGCCGCTGGCGTCCTCGACCACAGGCGCGTTCGGGATCCTGGGGTAGCGGGCGGCACCCGTCTTGACCATCAGGTTCGCAGCCCCGGACCCGTCCGTGCCAAACACAAATGGCCCAAGATTCGGTTCTTGGGACTCGGATGCGCCGATCAGTGTGGCGGCCCCAGCGTCTCCGAAAACCGTGCGCACCGCTTTGTCCCGAGGATGCAGGTATTTGCTGTAGGTTTCGCCGGTCAACAGCAGGACGGTGCTCGCCTGCCCGCTCTCGATCAGGCCTTTGGCCAGCGACAGTCCGTAAACGTAACCCGAGCAGCCCAGGTTGAAATCGAGCGCCCCACAGGTCGTGGCCAAGCCCAGGCGATGCTGAAGGATGCAGGCGGTGGTGGGCAGGAAGTAGTCCGGGCTCTGCGTGCACAAAAGCACGAAGTCGATCCTGGGACGCATGGCCGGCAGCCGGGTCAGCAATCGCTCGGCCGCTTTCACCGCCAGGTCAGACGCGCACTCATCCGCGGCGGCAATCCGCCGCTCAGCGATGCCGGTCTTGGCGCGGATCTTTTCGGCAGGCCAGTCAGGAAACTCGGCCGCCAGAGCGGCGTTGTCCAAGACGCGCTCGGGGAGATAATAGTCAATGGCTTGGATTACCGCGGTCATATGCTGCTTCTTCTACTGGGCCGAGTAGCCTCCGTCCACCACCAGGGTGGTGCCGGTGATCCAGCGCGCGGCCGGAGAGAGAAGAAAGGCGATGGCGCTGGCCACATCGCGGGGCTCGCCAAATCCCAGGGGGTGTGCCTGTTCCACCAGCTTCATCGGTTCACTGCCCAGCGTCCGAGACAGCTCGTCCAGCATCGCAGTCTTGACGAATGCCGGCGCTACGCAGTTCACGCGCATCTCCTCCCGGGCCAGTTCCAGAGCCAGGCTCCGCGTCGCCGAAATAAGCGCTCCCTTGCTCGCTGAGTAGGCAGCCCGGCCCGGTGCGCCCACCAGGCCCATGATCGACGACACGAACACCAGGCTTGCCGAACCAGCGCGCACCGGCTTCTGCCGCAGTCCCTTGGCCAGCATCAGCGCGGCCACCAAGTTGATTCGCATCAGACTCTCCAACCCGGACGGGGTCAGCTGTCGCACAGCCGCTGTGGCCTGAACGCCCGCACAATGGGCTAACCCGGCGATCGGGCCATGCCTGGCCGCCAGGCCCGTCATCCATTCAGGGATCTGTTCGGTCTGGTTGAGGTCGTATGGCTCAGCCAAGAGCTGCAGCTCAGGTCGAGCCGCCACCGTGGCCTGCAGCCGCTCCGCTCTCCTGGCCACCATCAGCACCTTGGCGCCGAGTTCGGCCAGAAGGCAGGCGGTCTCCAGGCCGATCCCCGAGGAGGCGCCGGTCACCACGACCGTACGCCCTTTCATATCGAGCAGATCGGCCACGCGCTAGGATTCCACTTTGCCGGGGAAGAGCCCCGCCAGATCGGCAATCGTCTTGCACTTGGAGAGCAGAGCAACCGAAACGGTGGCGCCCAGGTGGGCGTCGGCCATGGCGATGAAATCCAGCATCACCATCGAATCCCAGGCGTCAAGGCTGTCCAGCGGAGAATCCATTGCAAGAGTGCCCGACGGAACCTCCACTATCTTCTCGATCTCGGCCAGGAAGTCTCTACTGGTCATGGTCTATCTCCTTCGCACAACTGATCTACTCCGTTCGGCCTGCTGGCGTCCAGTCTACCCGCTGCAGGGCGTGTCGAGCCTCGTTCAGGCCGTTCGCGCTTGCCGGCGCGCGCCCGCTCGCCCTGATCGGATGGCAAGACCCAGCCAAACTAGCACGCCCAGCCAGGCCGCAGCGGTGATCGAAAGGCCCCACCAGAACACGCCTGGCGAAAAACGAGTCTCGATGCGATGAAAGCCCGCCGGAAGCGAAAGGGCTCGCAGACCGCCGGCCACTTCGATCATAGGAACTTTGGGTCCCTGGTCGATACGAGCCTGCCAGCCGGGGAAGTACATCTCATTGAAGACCAGGGTGGTGGGCGTGGTCAGGTCCACCGAATAGTCCACTCGGTCAGGCTGGTAGCGACTGATGACGAAGTTCACGGGTTTGGCCTGCTTCTGGAAAGTCGCCCCAGCCTTCGGGACGTCCGCGGCAGAGGGACCCACGCTGGGAAACCCAACAACCCGTTTGCCTTCGACCAGGAATGGGCGAAATCCCGCGGCCAACAACCCATCGAGCTTCGTGAGCCGAAATCCCCCGTACGAGGACAGGTAGAATTTCTTGTTGAGAAAGGCATCTGCGCTCGACGGCGCGCTCATGTTCGGGTTATCCACGCGCGGAGCTTCTGTGTTCGCCACGTCGAAGGTTCGGACGTGTATCTTCTCAGCGAGTTCGACCCCGACTTCCTGGGGAGTGCGAGAGTAGAAGAACGACTCCGCGGAGGCATGCGTGCTCGAATCGATCGCAGCCACCACCAGCAGGCACGCCACCAACACGCCGGGGCGGGGGCCGCGCAACAGGCAGACCAAGGCCAGTCCCACCACGAAAAGCTCGCCCACAGTCGAACTAGAGAACTGCCGTGCGAAGGGAATCACGCCGGTACTCGGGAAGATGGCCTCCCTCAGCCACAGCAGCCCGGCGATCAGAATCACGGCCAGGGCCAGCAGCAGGCGGGTGAAGCGCCGTCGCGCCTCAGCGTCATCGCGGATCGCCACCAGCCCGCTGCCGGCGAGCAGGGTACCGGCCAACACCGCCACCGCGCGGCTGTCCCCCGCTGGGAAGCGTGACAGGTTGAAAATGGGAAAGGTGTCGTGCAGGGCCACGCGGAACGAGGATCCGCTGCCCAGGGTCATGAGCAGCGCGGCCACCATGCCAATGCCCAAGGCAGCTGTGCGTCGGTCGCGCCGATGCAGGCAAGCAAGGAGGGCAAGGGCGAAGGCAAGGATTCCGAAGTAGAGCCCGCGCATCGAAATGTCGGCAGGCGCGCCTTCGGGAGCCAGGGTGGTGGGCGCTCCGAAAACCAGATGCAGCAAGTCCGGAAGAATCAGGCTCTGCGCCAGCGCGCTGTCGACGGTCAAGGGCGTGCTGCGAGCGAAAACGTCCAAGTGGACTGCGATGGGCAGCCAGTATCCCGCGGCCAAGAGCACACCGGTCCCCACGGCAAGCGCAAGGCCCCAAAGAAACCGCCGACGAGCAGCCCAATCAGGGCATTCAGTGACCAGCAGCCATGCGGCCCAGGCGCCAAACCACAGCGGACTGAGCAGCACCACGCCCGGGTAGCCGCTCACCACCAGCAAGGCAAGCGCGATCCCGAGCAACGGCCGCGCGTACCGAACGCCCTGGGCGACGCGCTCTGTGGCCCAGAACACCCACGGAAAGATCGAGAAGGCATTGATGAAATCCATGTGCTCGGCGTTGCACAGGCGCGCGCTGGTGAAGTTGTACGCAATCGCCGCAAGCAACGCCGCCCAGCGGTCTTTCCACAGCACATACGCCAGCGCATACAGCCCAAACGAGCCGGCCAGCAGGGTCAACATGAGCTGTTGCTGCGCCACCAGCAGGTCATAGCCGCCGAACAGCGAGACAAGCCATGTCACCGGCGACCAGAGTTCGGTTTGCGGATTGACGAAGAACGGCATCCCGGCGTGGCCGTAGGGGAACCAGATCGGGAGAATGCCGGCGCGCAACGAGTCGCTGATGAAAATCAGGTTGCGTGCGTACCCGAGGGGGAAGTCCCAGGGAATGACCCGCTCGGGGATACCGTCGGTGCCGCGCAGGGTGCGCGCGAGCACCGCCACGTGCAGGAAGGCAAGCACCGCCAGGGGCGGCAGATGGTGCCCCAGCGGGATGCCCCGAGCCAGACGACGCAATCGCTCTCTCCAGAGGCTCACGTTGTTCTCCGAATCTGTCTTCTCTACAGCGTGCCCACCAGGAATTCGTGGACCATCGCCAGATCGTCCACCGCGAGTTGCTTTTCGAGATCGTGGTCGCGCCGTACGCGATGGACGTGGGTGGGCGGGAGCGGCCGGTGCACGAAGATGCCGCGTGAGCAGAGCCGTGCGTCGGGGCGCGCGGTTCGCATGATTTCGTCCATCAGGGTGCCGAAATCGGGCTCGCTCAGGTACGAGGATACGTCAGCGATCGAGTAGGCGTCCACGCTCCGGTCGGGCAAGTCAGCGAGCGCGGTGGCGGCCGGCGCCGTCACGATTTTGACCTGCGTGGTCTTGAGGGCTTCGCGAATGCGCTCGTACGAGCCAGGCAGAAGATAGATCGGCATCGCGGGCTCGTAGATGTAGCGGGCGAAGAAGACTAGCTGCAGAAGGTGACTTTCGCGCGCGAGGTGGTTGTGGAGGTACTGGTGCATGAGATCGAAGATGCGCGTATGCAGCGGGACTTCAGGGGGCACGAAGCGCCAGAAGCCCGGATCGCGCGAGAACGCTTCCAGGAAGGAACGGCGGCACATAGTCTCGCCGACAAAGCGCCAGGCGCGCGTGTTCCACCCGTCGAGGAAGTGGCGCTGCTTGGTGATGTCGTCGAACTTGAACAGCCGCCTGATCCACAGTGGTCGCACCACGTGCGAGATCCGCGAAACGTGGACGAGAAATCGTTCGAGGCTGCCCTGGAAGAGCACCCCGCGTCGCACGGCCGTCGCGTGCTTGTCGAAGAAGGCTCGTGCGTCGTCGGACAGACCGGATCGCAGGTGCTGGTAGACTTTCAGCCGATCGCGCGCGGGCCGCACCCCCATAAACGCGAGGAAGGGCTCATAGGCGAGCGCCCGCATGGCCGCGATCTTGAGTTCGAGCAGATGGTTCTGGGTGGGGTTCACGTCGACCGCCACGATCTCCTGCGGGCGATCGTGAATGAGGTTGAGCACGCGCCCTCCGCCGGCGGTGATGCAGAACACGCGTTTTCCGGGGCCGATCCGCAACGCTTTCAGCTCACTATTGGAGTCTTCGTTGCATGATGAGTAGCTGATGCGCTGGCTGAACTTCTTCCACGGAATCGCGCTCGGCTCACGTCCGGTCGAAGCGTCTTTTGCGGGCTTGTGTGCATGGTGCGATGCTGGAGCGGCCGGGTGGTGGGTATGACGCTGCATAGTAGTGCCTCTTTGGCTCAAGCCTTTGTCATGAGTTCTTGTCGGAATTCTTCTCGGACTCGACCTTCAGGCCGAACTTCTGCATGCGGCGCAGGAGCTGATAGCGACTGATGCCGAGCAGCCTCGCCGCCTCTGTGCGGACGTTGCCGGCGCGGCTCATCGCCTGATGGATCATGCGCACCTCGACGTCGGCCAGGGAATCCACGCCTGGCACCACTTCCAGCGGCGGGGCGGGTGGCGAAGCGTGCTTGCGGCCGAGGGAGAGCACGCGCTGGGGCAGATGTCTGAGCTCGATGCGCCGTGATTCCGTCAAGATCACGGCGCGCTCGATGATGTTCTTGAGCTCGCGTACGTTGCCCGGGTAGGCGTAGCCCAAAAGGGCCTGGCTGACCTCAGTGGCAAATGGCTCCGTGGGCTTGTTCAGGCGATCACTGTAGATGGTGCGGAAGTGCTCCGCCAAGAGCAGGATGTCGTCCTCGCGTTCGCGCAGCGGCGGGATGTGGACCGGGAAAACCGCGAGCCGTTGGAAGAGATCCTGGCGAAAGCGGCCAGCCTGCACCAGGGCCGACAGGTCCTGGTTGGTGGCGGCGACCACCCGCGCCCTAAGCGGAATCTCGCGACTCGATCCCAGCCGGCGAAAGGTGCGGCTCTCCAGCACGCGGAGCAGCTTGCCCTGACCCGACTCCATGTCGCCGATCTCGTCGAGGAAAACCGTGCCGTCGCGGGCTTCCTCAAAAGCGCCCGTCTGCAACTCCTGCGCGCCGGTGAAGGCGCCGCGCTCATGTCCGAAGAGTAGACTCTCCGCGAGATTCTCGGGCAAGGCGAGGCAGTCGACCACGACCAGCGGGGATCCCGCGGGGCGTGACAGGGAATGGACGAAACGACACGCCACTTCCTTGCCGACCCCAGTTTCCCCGGTCAGAAGCAGGGTCGTGTCCTTGGCCGCCGCCACCTTTGTCAGCTCGTCGACCACCAGGCGCATCGCGCTCGATTGACCGAGGAGCCCCTGACACTTCGCCTCGGCCGTGCTGTGTGCCTCCTCGCGCAGCTGGGCGCGCCTGCGCAACTCAAGCACGCGCTCGAGGATCGGGGCGACGCTGGCCTCCTTGACGATGTAGTCCTCGGCGCCGTGACGAATCGCCCGCACGGCGTTGGGGATGGTCTGGTACGCCGTCATCATGACCAGCGCGGC
>Ga0182010_10001737_pt1 | contig 11365 bp, 6 predicted proteins | sample 611E1MmetaG_FD_120488 | JGI IMG/M metagenome (GOLD analysis project Ga0182010, IMG submission 120488) | Permafrost microbial communities from Stordalen Mire, Sweden - 611E1M metaG | ecosystem: Environmental > Terrestrial > Soil > Wetlands > Permafrost | place: Sweden: Stordalen | collected...
CGATTGCGGATGGTCGCGCAACTCCTCGGGAGGACCGGCCGCCACTACTCGCCCGCCTAGGCGGCCCGCGCCGGGCCCGAAGTCGACCACATGGTCAGCCGACTGAATGGTTTCCGCGTCGTGTTCCACCACGATGACCGTGTTGCCCAAATCGCGCAGCCGCCGAAGCGTGGCAATCAGGCGCAGATTGTCGCGTTGGTGCAGGCCAATGGATGGCTCGTCGAGCACGTACATCACGCCCGACAGCTCGGAGCCGAGCTGCGAGGCCAGCCGAATCCGTTGCGCTTCGCCGCCCGAGAGCGAGGATGCCACCCGGTCGAGCGTCAGATAGTCGAGCCCGACGTTGAGCAGGAAGCCCAGGCGCGTGCGCACCTCTTTGAGAATCTCTGCCGCAATCTGGGCGCGCGCCCCACGCAGCGGCATGGTCGCGCAGTGCTGGGCCGCCTCGCCCACGGTCATGGCGGTCACCTCCACGATGCTCTTGCCCGCCAGGTACACCGCGCGCGACTCAGGTCGCAAGCGCTTGCCCTTGCACGCGCGGCAGGGCTGTTCACGAAAATAGCGGCCCAGCCACTGCCGCATCATCTCCGAGTGCGTGTCAGTCAAGCGGCGCCTGATGTTGTTGGCCACCCCTTCGAAACGGATGGCCCACGAGCCCGCGCCGTGCCGGCCTGACCAGCTCACCTGAACCCGGCGCTCGCCGGTTCCGAAAAGCACGATCTCGCGCTGGCGCGGAGTGAGCTGCTTCCAGGGTTTGTCGAGCGGGATGCCGAACTCGCGTCGCAACCCCTCGACGATGCGCGAGGTCCAGCCGTCGTCGCGCGCCAGGCGCTCGCCCCAAGGCTCGATGGCACCCTGGAGAAGAGAAAGGTTCGGGTTGGGCACCACCAGGTCTGGATCCACTTCCAGCTTGGAGCCCAACCCGTTGCAATCCACGCACATGCCGAGCGGGCTGTTGAAGGAAAACGACGGAGGCGAAAGCTCGGGCAGGCCCACGCCGCAGTTTGGGCACGCGCGCTCCTCGCTGTAGGCGCGCACCTGATCTTCGCCCTCGACCTCGACCAGCACGGTCCCGCTGCCGGCGCGCAGGGCGGTCTCGACCGAGTCGTTCAGGCGCGCGCGCTGGCTTGTTTCCAGGGCCAGTCGGTCCACCACCACTTCCACCGTGTGCCGCTTCTTCTTGTCCAGCGCCTTCAACTCTTCCAGACGCTGGACCACCCCGTCCACCCGGGCGCGCGCAAAGCCGGCCTTGCGCGCCTCCTCGAACATCTCGCGAAACTCACCCTTGCGATTGGCCGCCTTGGGCGCCAGCAGGGTCACTCGGGTCTTCGCCGGCAGGGCCAGCAATTCCTCGACGATTTCAGCCGCGGAACGTGCCGCCACCTCGCCCCCGCATAGGTGGCAGCGTTGCTCGCCGGCCCGCGCGTAAAGCACGCGCAGGTAGTCGTAGATCTCAGTGACCGTGCCGACGGTTGAGCGCGGGTTGGACGATGCGGACTTCTGCTCGATCGCGATGGTGGGAGACAGACCGCGGATCTGGTCGTACTTGGGTTTTTCCAGCTGGCCGAGAAACTGGCGCGCGTAGGACGACAGCGATTCCACGTAGCGCCGCTGCCCCTCGGCGTACAAGGTGTCAAATGCCAGCGACGATTTCCCGGAGCCCGACACCCCGGTGAACACGACGAGCTGGCGCTTGGGGATGGCCAGCTCGTCGATATCGAGATTGTGCTCGCGTGCGCCGCGGACAACTACGAAATCTGGCTCGTCAGCGCTGCGCTGGTCCTTCATCACATGAAGTAGTATGCGACGCCGATCGTGCCGGTCAGGTTGCCTGAGATGTTGAGGACGGTATTGCCCGTGTCTGGAACGTAGATTCCCATTCCCAGCGAGCCCAGCAGCGCTACGTTGGAAACGATAAACGCCCGGATCTCCGCGCCGATTTCCATCTCAAAGTCCCACTGAGCGCTGGTCTCGCCTGCAGGAAGGTTGTTTCTCCTTCTTGTGAACCCCAGCCCGGCCCCCACTGAGAAGTCGGCTGAAGAGGTCGCGTGAAGGTGGTACCAACCTCGCGCCGCTAGGTCGAAATCAGTGCCAGCATTGTGATACAGGCCAAAGAGTCCCTCGACGTGGAATTGGCCGCCCGCATTTCCCCAAGTCAGCAGGAGGTTCGGGACAGTGTTGGAGACGCCGCCGGCAAACGGCTGAAAGAACGCGACCGCGCCAAGCCCAAAGCCGCGGCCGCTGCCAGTCGTGGCTCCGGTGAACTTGGCTGTCGAGGTCGGCTCGGAGGGCGGAGTGATTTGGGCCAGAGCCACGGCAGGCGCGATAACGGAAGCGATCGTCAGGAACATCAGAAAACTCGGCGTTCGACGCATGGAGATACCTCCCAGGTTGAGAAGAGCGAACCGTACTATAATTCATCCCCGTAATGAAGCTCGGCCCGCGAGTCGCCATCGTTACCACGCTGCTCATGGCAGCAGCGCTGGCTTGCGCGATCTGGGCGGTGCTGGCCGTCTTGCGCGCCGACCAGGTGCGCAAGCTGGATGGTGAAGCCCATGCCATGGCTGATGCGCTGGCAGCAGGGATTGAACCGCTGACCCCTGATGAGGCAGGCACACTTCTGCCTGCCCGCGTGGCTTCGGCCAACGCGCGGCTGGGCCAGTTCCGTCTGGAAACCGTCGCCTGGGGCACACAGCGCCCCAACAACTTCTGGGCCGGACTGGTGGACCAGGCGAGCCGGCTCGACGCACCGGTGGGCCAGCTCTTCGAACCGGCCGGGATGCCGCTTTTCTACGCCATGGCGATTCCCCTGCACAGCGCCCAGCCCGGTGCGCCGGATCGCCAGACCAGCGCATTTCTTGGCTTGGTCTGCGACAGCAGCTTCATCACGGCCGAAGTCATGGGAACCGGCTGGCGCCTGCTGCCTTTTCTCGTCCTCGGGATTCTCGCCTTCGGCGTCCTGCTCTACTTGACGCTGCGTCGGCGTGTGGTGAACCCGCTGCGCCGGCTGATCGAGGCCATCGACGCCGTGGCCCAGGGTGACCTGACCCGCGCGGTGCTACCCGGCCGCGACGACGAGATCGGCAGTCTTGCCGGCCAATTCAACAAGATGATGAACTATCTGCGCGAGGCCCGCGAACAGGGGGCTCGGGCCACCGCGGCCCGCCAGGCTATGGAGATGCACCTGCGCCGCGCCGAAAAACTGGCCACCGTGGGCCAAGTCGCGGCCGAGATCGCGCACGAAGTGGGCACGCCACTCAATGTGATCGGTGGCCGCGCCCGCACCCTGGCCAAGCGTCCCGACGATCCGGCCGAGGTGCAGAAAAACGCCACCATCATCACCGATCAGGTCGGGCGCATCGCCAAGATCATCCGCCAGGTGCTGGATGCTTCACGCAAGAGCCGACCCAGTCTGACCGAGGTGGACGTCACCCGGGTGGTGCGCGAGGCGCTCGGCTTCGTGGAGGAGTTGGTCAAGCGCCAACACATCGAGGTGAGCGTGCAGGACGCGCCAGAGCTGCGTCCGATTCCCGGCGACCCCGACGAGATCCAGCAGGTTTGCCTGAACATCGTGATGAATGCGATTCACGCCATGAAGGACGGCGGCAGCCTGACCATTGACTTGCAACAGGTAGTTCGACGCAAGGAGGGTTTGGCGCTTTCGCCACCTTCGCCCTATCTCATGCTGCAAGTCAGCGACACCGGCCCCGGCATTCCCGTCGCGGATCGCGACAAAATCTTCGAACCCTTCTTCACCACCAAGGACCCTGGCCAGGGCAGCGGGCTGGGCTTGGCGGTCAGCAAGGGCATCGTCAAGGATCACGAGGGCTGGATTGAGGTCGACGACGCTCCCCGTGGCGGCGCTGTGCTGCGCGTATTTCTGCCCGTGGGCAGCGTGGTTGAACCGCCCCGGGCGGACGGCGACACGCCCGCGCCGGTTGTCGAGAACGCAGAACAATCGAGGCGGTGAGATAGCACCAACCATCAGGGCGCTTGCTCATCGACCATGGATGGGCAAGGATTGCCTAGCTGGGCCTCCGCGTGACGGAGCGCCCTGCGCAGCATGGCCAGCCCCACGAGCACGAACGATACCGTTTCCGCGGCCAGCGGGCTGCCCCGAGCCGTCATCCTGGTGGTCGATGACGACGCGGCCACGCGCGACTATCTCAAAGAAGAATTGGAACGGGAAGGCTTCGCTGTCGAGGTCGCCGCCGGGGGCCGCGCCGGCCTGGAGCGCGTCAAGCGGGGCGGCGTCGACCTGGTGGTTTCCGACGTGAAGATGCCCGATCTCGATGGACTGGATCTGTTGCGCGAGGTTCTCGCCGTCGAACCCTCTCTCTGCGTTGTCATCATCACTGGATTCGGAACAAATGACACGGCCTTCCGCGCATGGAAGCTGGGAGCGTCCGACTTCCTGACCAAGCCATTCGAGCCCGATCGGCTTTTGGTCACTATCAATAACGCGCTGGCGGGGCGCGCGCTGCGCTCGGAGGTCGTGCGCCTGCGCGAAGAGGTCAACCGTCGCGAACGGCTGGACAACCTCATCGGTCGCTCGCCCGCCATGCAGGAGGTTTTCAGTCTCATCCGTCGCATGGCCGGCTCGCCCGCCAGCGTGCTGGTCACCGGCGATTCGGGCACCGGCAAGGAGCTGGTGGCGCGCGCCATCCACGCCCACGGTCCGCGCAAGTCACGCCCCTTCGTGGCCGTGAATTGCTCGGCTATCCCGGAAACCCTGTTGGAAAGCGAGCTTTTCGGCTACGCGCGCGGCGCCCACTCCACTGCGCGCACCGATCGCCAGGGGCTGTTCGCGGAGGCTGACGGCGGCACCCTGTTCCTTGACGAAATCGCGGAGATGCCGCTTTCGCTGCAACCAAAGTTGCTGCGCGTCCTGCAGGACGGCGAGGTGCGGCCGCTCGGCACCAACAAGGTCGAGCGCGTGGACGTGCGGGTGATCGCCGCCACCAATCGTGATCTGGCGACCTATCTGCGTGAGGGACAACTGCGCGAAGACCTCTACTACCGGCTCAATGTCGTGCAGATCCATCTGCCCCCGTTGCGCGCGCGCGGCGAGGATATTCTGCCGCTGGCCGAGCACTTCCTGGCCCGCTCCGCCGCCCAGGCCGGCAAGACCCTGCGTGGTTTCAGCGAGGATGCCAAGAAGGTCATGCTCGCCTATACCTTTCCCGGCAACGTGCGCGAGTTGGAGAACATGGTTGAACGTGCGGTGGCGCTGGCCGAGGGCGAGCTGATTGGCCCCGACGATCTGCCGCCAGTCACCCGGCAACGCAAGAGCCAGGACCGCCTGTCCACCGCGGTGGCCCAGGGGCTGACCCTGGACCAACTCGAACGTGAGTATATCGAGCGTGTGCTCGATGCCGAGGGCGGCAACAAGACGCGCGCGGCTTTGCGTCTGGGCCTGGACCGCAAGACCCTGTACCGAAAGCTCGAGGAGTATGCGGCCGCGCCCAAGCCGGGATCCGGCCCAGATGCGCCGAAGAGCACTGGACAATAACCGCCCTGTCGACGCAGCCGCGCCGCTTTGCTAGCACTACCAGCATGTTGGATTCATTCAGCTCTCGCTCCGCGTTGCGGGTTGGCAACCGCAGCTTCGAGATTTTCCGTTTGGCCGCAATGCAAGCCGTCGGCTTGCCGCTCGATCGGCTGCCGTTTTCCTTGAAGATCCTGCTCGAAAACCTACTGCGACGCGAGGACGGAGTCTCGGTTACCCGCCAGCAGATCGAGGCCGTGGCGCGCTGGCAGCCGGAGGCCGAGCCTGCATGCGAGATCGCCTTTATGCCAGCACGGGTGCTCATGCAGGACTTCACCGGTGTGCCCGCGGTGGTGGACCTGGCCGCCATGCGCACCGCCAGCCAACGTATGGGCCGCGATGCAACCCGCATCAATCCCCTCCTGCCGGCGGAACTGGTCATCGATCACTCGGTGCAGGTGGATGAATACGGCCATCCGCAGGCCCTGGCGCGCAATAGCGAGATCGAGTTTGCGCGCAACTACGAGCGCTACGCTTTCTTGCGCTGGGGCCAATCCGCCTTTCGCAACCTAGCCGTCGTGCCGCCTGGCACGGGCATTGTCCACCAGGTCAACCTTGAGCACTTGGCGAGGGTAGTGTTCACCGTTGCCGATCCCAAGCGCCCCGACGTCATGCAGGCTTACCCCGACACGCTGGTAGGCACCGACTCGCACACCACCATGATCAACGGCCTCGGCGTGCTGGGCTGGGGCGTGGGCGGCATCGAAGCCGAGGCCGCCATGCTGGGTCAGCCCATGCCTCTCCTGATTCCGCAGGTCGTCGGCGTCCGGCTGGCGGGCGCGTTGCCCGAGGGTGCCACGGCCACCGACCTGGTGCTCACGGTGACTGAGGTCTTGCGCAAGCTGGGCGTGGTGGGGAAGTTCGTCGAGTTCTTCGGTCCAGGCATTGCCAAGCTGTCGCTGGCGGACCGCGCGACAATTGCCAACATGGCGCCTGAATTTGGTGCCACCTGCGCGCTGTTTCCCATCGACGAAGAAACCCTGGCCTATCTGCGGTTCACGGGCCGGTCCGAGGAATCCATCGCGCTAGTGCAGGCCTACTGCCGCGAGCAGGGCCTGTTCGCGACGGCCGATGCACCCGAAGCTCAGTACACCAAGGTTGTTGAGCTCGACCTGGCCAGCATCGAGCCGTGCCTGGCCGGACCACGCCGTCCGCAAGAGCGGGTCTCGCTGTCGCAGCTCAAGCAGTCCTTTGCCACCGCTTTGCCCTCGCTGTGCAGACCTAGCAAGCCCGATGCAGCCAAGACCCCGTCTGGCGTTGCCGCTCATCCCAGCCTGCGGCACGGCTCGCTGGTGCTGGCTGCCATCACCAGTTGCACCAACACATCCAACCCGTCGGTGCTCATGGCCGCGGGCCTGCTGGCCAAGAAGGCCGTGGAACGCGGCCTGACCAGCAAACCCTGGGTGAAAACGTCGCTGGCGCCGGGATCGCAGGTAGTAACCGCCTACCTCAAAGCGGCGGGCCTGCTACCCCATCTAGAGACGCTCGGCTTTTACGTAGTGGCCTACGGCTGCACGACCTGCATCGGCAACTCTGGGCCGCTGGCTGCGCCGATTTCCCAGGCCATCGAAGAACGCTCGCTGGTGGTGGCTTCGGTCCTTTCCGGCAACCGCAACTTCGAGGGCCGTGTGCATCCTGAAGTGCGCGCTAACTACCTGGCTTCACCGCCGCTGGTGGTGGCCTTTGCCCTGGCCGGCCGGGTGGACATCAATCTCGAAGCGGAGCCGTTGGGCACAGACCGCGCTGGCCAGCCGGTCTTCCTGCGCGACATCTGGCCATCGCAGGCCGAGATTGGAGCCACGCTGGCGACGGTAAAACCCGCCATGTTCAAGCAGGCCTACGCCACGGTGTTTTACGGCGACTCCCAGTGGCGCGACATTCCGGTTGCGAAAGGTGCGACCTACGCATGGAATGAAGCCTCAAGCTACGTCAAGCATCCGCCCTATTTCGTAGACATGCCTGCCACCCCGAGCGCGGTCGCCGAGTTGAGCGACATGCGCGTGCTGGCGGTGCTCGGCGACAGCATCACCACCGATCACATTTCGCCCGCTGGCTCGATCAAACCCGACAGCCCAGCCGGGCGGTATCTCGTCGGGCTCGGCATCGAGCCCAAGGACTTCAACTCCTACGGCGCTCGTCGCGGCAACCACGAGGTCATGGTGCGCGGTACCTTTGCCAACATTCGCATCAAGAATCTGCTGGCGCGCGGTACCGAGGGCGGGGTCACCCGGCATCTGCCCGGCCGCGAGATCATGCCCATCTACGATGCGGCCATGAAGTATCAGGCTGACCAGACATCGCTGCTCGTGCTGGCTGGCCGCGATTACGGCTGCGGCTCATCACGCGACTGGGCGGCGAAAGGAACCCGCCTGCTCGGCGTGCGCGCAGTGCTGGCCGAGAGCTTCGAGCGTATCCACCGATCGAATCTGGTGGGCATGGGCGTGTTGCCGCTGGAATTCCTGCCCGGCGACAGCGCGCACAGTCTGGGCCTCGACGGCGAGGAGGTCTTCGAAACCCTGGGCCTGCCCCACTTCCTGGAGGCGCCGCCCGCCCACCGGCAAATCGCTGTCCGCATTACCCGGCCCGACGGATCGCAAGACCACTTTGCCGTGCGCGTGCGCATCGACACCCAACAAGAGTCGACCTACTACCAGCACGGAGGCATTCTGCCCTTTGTGCTTCGCTCACTGACGTGATTGTGTTGTCCATGAGATTCCTCGTCTCCCTCGTGGCAGCCGCCACGCTCACCGCTTCTTCGACCGCCGCCGGGCCCACGCCGCGGCCAGGAGGTACGCGCTTGACCTCGCAGAAGTCTGCCTTTCCTTTTCCGATCACCGAGAAGGTCCTGGCCAACGGCCTGCGCATCTTCGTCGTGCCCTATGATTCGCCCGGCCTGGTGGCCTACTACTCGGTGGTGCGCACCGGCAGTCGCAACGAGGTCGAGCCGGGCAAGTCCGGCTTCGCGCACTTCTTCGAGCACATGATGTTCCGCGGGACCGAACGCTACTCGACCGAGCGCTACAACGCCGAAATCAAGGCCATGGGTGCAGACTCCAACGCGTTCACCGCCGAGGACATGACCGTGTACCACATCCTGGCGGGCAAGTCCGCGCTGGCAAAGGTGGTCGAGATCGAGGCTGACCGCTTCCGCAATCTGCAATACGACGAGGCGTCCTTCCAGAAAGAAGCCCGCGCAGTTCTGGGCGAGTACAACAAGGGCTCCTCCGATCCGTTGCAGAAGATGTCCGAGGAGCTCTACGACCACGCCTTTGCGGTGCACACCTACAAGCACACCACCATCGGGTTCTTGCGCGACATCGAAGACATGCCCAACCAGTTCGCATACTCGCGCCAGTTTTTCGACCGCTACTATCGACCCGACAACGTGATCCTGCTAGTGGTCGGCGACGTCACCGCCGATGCCGTGCTTGCGCTGGTCGAGAAAGCGTACGGCACCTGGGCCAAGGGGCCGCCCCGTCCGCCGGTCCCGGTGGAGCCAGCGCAGACACGCGAACAACGCGTGACCGTCCCCTGGAAAGGCGCCAGCCTGCCCATGCTGTTCATGGGCTATCACGTGCCTGGTTTTTCCAGCAAGTCGCTCGACGCACCGGCGCTGGAAGTCCTCGCCGAGCTACTCTTTGCCGAACGATCGCGCCTGCACAAGCAGCTCGTGCTCGACGAGCAAAAGGTGGAAACCCTGGAGGGCGGCGAAGGGCGCCATGTGGATCCCAACCTGTTTCTCGTGCTGGCCCGGGTGAAACAGGCCGAGGACCTGGCCTACGTGGAGTCCTCCATCGAGAAAGAGATCGCGCGCATCGCAGCCGAGGGCGTGGACGGCAAGACGCTGGGTGAAGTGCTCTCGCACGCGCGTTACGCCTTTGCCGCACAACTCTCAACCCCCGACCACATCGCCCTGGTGGGGGCCGAGTTTCTCGCCTTGGATGGCCGCCTCGCCGCCATCGACGAATACTTCGCCCGCCTAGCCCAGGTGAAGAGCGCTGACGTGCAGCGCGTGGCACGCAGCTTCTTCACCCCGCAGAACCGCACCGTTGTCACCCTGCAACCGGAAGCCCCGTGAACCGACGGAGAACACCCATCATGTTGCTTTCCATCGCCGTTGCCGCGGCGGGCGCGCTCGCCTCCCGACGGCCAGCTGCTGCAACTCGGTCCTCTGCACGAGCCGCCTCGGTGTCCCAGGGGCCACGCTGCGTGAGGTTGCCCTCGCCGGGGAATCCTCTGGTTGCCATTCGCCTGCTCTTCCAGGTGGGCGCGGCCGACGATCCCACAGGCAAGGACGGCCTCGCCGACTTGACCGCGGCCATGCTCGGCGCGGCGGGAACCCAACGTCGTTCCTGGGCCGAAGTCCTCGACGCGCTCTATCCCATGGCGGCGGAGATTCACACCTATGGCGACAAGGATGCTTTCGTCTTCGAGGGCACCGTTCATCGCGACAATCTGGAAGCCTTCGCCGATCTCCTGGCCGAGCAAATCTTGACCCCGCGCTTTGCCAAAGAGGATTTCACCCGCCACCGTCAGGACGCGCTCGATTTCGTCAGCAAAACCCTGCGCGGCAACGACGACGAAGACCTGGGCAAAGAGGCTCTCTCCACCCTCATGTTCAAAGGCCATCCCTACCGCCATCCCAGCGCCGGCACGGTCGCCGGCTTGCGGGCCATCACCCTGGATGACGTCCGCCGCTTCTATGCCGACATGTTCACCCAAGATCGCATGATCGTAGGTGTAGCCGGTGGGTATCCCGACGGCTTTCCCGAAAAGTTGGTGGCGCGCTTCTCCGCCCTGCCGGCCAAAGGCAAACCGCAAAGGAAACTTCCGCCGTCCCCCGCGCACGCCGGCCAGGTACTCATCGTCGAAAAGGACGCCCGCGCCAACGCCGTGTCCATGGGCCACCCGCTCGACATCACGCGCGCTGACGACGACTTCTATCCCCTGTATCTGGCCGGCTCGTACCTGGGCGAACACCGCACCTTCAACGGACTCTTGATGATCGAGTTGCGGCAGAAGCGCGGCCTGAACTACGGCGACTACGCCTATGTCGAGAATTTCATCCAGGATGGCGCAACCACGTTTCCGCTGACCAACATCGCACGCCGCTCGCAACATTTCGAGATCTGGTTGCGCCCGGTGGCACCACAAGCCACAGTCTTTGCCATCCGCGGCGCCCTGTTCGAGCTGGACAAGTTGGTACGCGAAGGCATTCCAGCGGCGGGCTTGCAAGCCACGCGCGAGTTTCTGCTCCACTACCTGGACCTGTGGGCGCAGGACCCGTCGCGCCGCCTAGGCTATGCCATGGACGCTCTTATCTACGGCAAGGACATCGTGGCCGAGCTGAAGGCGCGGCTGCCCAGCATGAGCAAAGCCCAAGTCGACCGCGCCATTCGAAAGCATCTTGACCCCAAGCGCTTGACCATCGCCATCGTCAGCGACAACGCAAAGACCCTGCGCGCCCAGTTGCTCTCGGGCAAGCCCACCCCGATGACCTACGACACCAGGGACACTCCGACAGAAGTGCTTGAGCGAGACAAGTCCATCGAAGCGTTCCCACTGCTTCTCACCCCAAACCGGGTCAAGATCCTTCCCGCAGGGGTCATGTTCGGCAAGTAGAATGGACCCGCGATGCCCGGAGGCGGCCGCTACCATATCTCGCGCAAGATTGCCGACGGCGGTATGGCCGAGATCTTTCTCGGTCGCCAGCGCGGGGTTGAGGGCTTTGAACGGCCGGTCGTGCTCAAGCGCATCCTGGCGTCTCTGCTCGCCGACCCGCAATTCCGCAACCAGATGATCGACGAGGCTCACGTC
>Ga0182010_10001738_pt1 | contig 11362 bp, 9 predicted proteins | sample 611E1MmetaG_FD_120488 | JGI IMG/M metagenome (GOLD analysis project Ga0182010, IMG submission 120488) | Permafrost microbial communities from Stordalen Mire, Sweden - 611E1M metaG | ecosystem: Environmental > Terrestrial > Soil > Wetlands > Permafrost | place: Sweden: Stordalen | collected...
CTGGAGGCTCTCGGGTCCGCGCGGCGGAAGCCAGTTTAATTTTGGGAACATCCTGCACAACAAATTACAAGAATTAAAAAAATTTGCTGGACATTTCCCCCGGGAAACGGCATTACAATAGGAGTAGGAGCAATTGGATTGGTGAAGTTTGAAGAATGCCTCGAGCGTCTGGAGAAGATCGTTCATGAACTGGAAAGTGGGGAGGTTCCGCTGGAGAAGTCTCTGACGCTGTTTGAAGAAGGCATGCAGCTTTCCACTACCTGCCGGAAGCAATTGGAGGAAGCGGAAGGGAAAGTAGAGATTCTGCTAAAGCAGAACGGGAAACTGCAAACTGAGCCATTCGAGCCCCCGGCCGAGAGAGCGTTGCGCAAGTAACGCTGTTCGAGCTCGGAAATAGTAAACGCCTGTGCTAGCAGTTTGCTGTCGCAGCCAAGGCCGCCGCGATTTGCGGTGTAGTCAGGGGGAATGTATGGAACCATTCAGTGTAGTCCTCTATCAGAATGACCCCAGAACTGCACAAACTTTGGCGGTCAGTCTTTCCCGTCATTTCGACTCTGTTTATTTGGCCGGCACTTACCAAGACGTGCTTCCGGCAGTTGCCCGGCACCGCGCCGAGGCGGTAGTGCTGGATCTGGAAACTTCGGGCCCGGGCGAAGTCGAGCGTTTGCATCATGAGTATCCCGACCTTTGCATCGTCGGCACCCACAGGCTGGCAGACGACAAACTGTGGACCGAGGCCATGACGCTGGGCGCGTCTGACATATGTGAGCCGCGCAACGATGACGTGGTGCGCTCGGTGTTGCACCATCTCACGGAACATGTAGCCGCCTGATCGTTGGTTTTTCTGTAGAGACGGGGCTCGCTCCGTCCTGGGATCGAGAGACGCGGCGAGACGCGCCTTTACGTAGAGTCATGTTGAGGGACGCCCGCGGGCGTCCCTTTTATTTTCAGCTTTCTTCCGAGCTATGCCCGCTTGTTATACTGCGATGCGATGCTGAAACAAGTTCTGGAGCAGGGACGAGAAGCCGCCGACGCCGCCATCGATCGACTCTTGCCGTCGGCTAGCAAGCATCCAACTTCCATCCATCAGGCCATGCGGCACAGCGTGTTTGCCGGCGGAAAGCGCCTGCGTCCGATTCTCTGCATGGAAGCAGGCCGCATGATCGGAGCGGCGGCGCTCGTTAGTTCGCAAACTGGGTCGCCCGATGGATCAAGTGCCGCAGCGCTGCCCGCCGGCATTGAGCAAGTGGGCGCGGCGCTTGAAATGCTCCACACCTACTCCCTGATCCACGATGATCTGCCTGCGCTCGATAACGACGACTTGCGGCGCGGGCGTCCCACCTGCCACAAGGCCTTCGGCGAGGCAATCGCCATCCTCGCCGGAGACGCACTGCAGACGCAGGCCTATGAGGTGCTGGCGCAGATCGACTGCCCCGCCGAGGCGCGCGTGGCCATCATCCGCGAAATCGCCCACGCCACCGGCACCATCGAGGGCATGATCGGCGGCCAGGTCGTCGATCTTGAGGCCGAGCACAAGAAGCCCGACCTCGCCACCCTTGAATACATCCACCGTTCGAAGACGGCGGCGCTCATTACGGCCAGCGTCGTCAGCGGAGGAATGTACGCCGGGGCAACCGCCGATGACATCGCCCTCATCCGAACCTATGGACAATCGATCGGTCTGGCGTTCCAGATTGTGGACGATGTGCTCGACCTGACACAGTCGTCCGAGCAACTGGGAAAAACCGCGGGCAAGGACGCGGCGGCGGAGAAGGCAACGTATCCGGCGTTATTCGGAATCGAGGAATCGATCCACAGAGCCGACGCCCTGGTCGATCAGGCCTGCGCCGAATTAAACGAATACGGCGCGGCTGCGTCTACTCTAAAGGACCTCGCTCGCTTCCTCGTCGAGCGCAAGAAATAATTGCGTAGCGCTTGCCCACTCTTCGGACCGGTTGTCGTTGCTCTCATTCTCACCTGCGTGGTGGCTGCCCAGACTCCATCCGCGTGGCGCTACGATCTGCATCCCGGAGATCACCTGACTTACCGCTACACATTTCAGCGGCGAACTCAAAGCAATGAGGAGCAAACCCAGGTCGAGGCACGGTTTCGCACCCATGTGCTGGTGGCTGGGGCGGACGCAGAACGCATAAGTCTCGGCTTCCAACGCAATCGGGAATCCGCAGCCCTGACCGAATACCGCTCCAAGGGCAAAGACAGACTTGCCCGCGAGCAGGCCGACTTCCAGAAGCGCATGCAGAAGCGTCCTTCGCGTTTCTCCGAAGCAATGGAGATCTCGCCGGCCGGAGAGCCGCGCTACTCGTGGGAAATGGCGCGGGAAACCTACAGCTATTTTCTCCATGCTTTACATGAAGTGATGACTCTTCCCCCTGTCCCGCTGAAACAGGGAGAGACATGGCGGGGCAGCACACTGCTGGGGCTGGATCTCCGGTGGGTGGGCGACGAATCTGTTCACGGTAAACTATGCCATCACGTGGAAGGAGCCTTGTCCGACGGATCGCTCCAGTTGAACTACTGGTGGTCGCCGGAATCGGGGGTCATCGAGCAGGTGGCACTCGATGGAAGTTACTCGGGTGCCGACGATACAGTGCACGAGACCGCGCGCATGGAACTGGAGTCGCGGGTGCGCGGGGAGCCGGTCGAAAGTTGGCTAGGCTCGCCGGATACGAGCCAGGGTGCGCTGAAGGCAATCTTGCTTGCTCCCGGAGTGCCAGTCTCCATCGAGCAACTCTCGCGGGTTCTTATCTCCGGCGAACCGGCCTCGCAGGGCCTCGCGCTGGCCGTTGCGTCCCGACGGAAGATCGAAGTGCCGGCCGGCATTCTCAGCAAGCTGCAGAGCACGAACCCCCAGAGCAAGGTGCGGTGGATGCTCGAACTGTCCTCCAGTTCCGGAAATTCGCAAGCGTTCGCGGATGAATGCCACCGGCCGCTTCCCTTGAAGTCGCCACCCGCAAAGTTTGGCACCTTATTCAAAGTGGCCCCGGCATCGCAAGATAATCCCGAGATCCCTTACCTGCTGCGAGTACCACTCACCTATCGTGAGGATCGGCCCGCGCCGCTGCTGGTCTACCTGAGCGGTGGGGCCGGGCTCGCGATCGATGGCGTGAATACTGCCGAGGACATCGTCTCGGAAACCGATTATCTCGTGCTTTATCCCCAAGCCGCTGGGTTCTGGTGGAGACCGGAAACCGCCCGACGCTTTGATGCCGTTTTGAGACAGGTTTTGCAAGGCTACAACGTGGACCGCGATCGCATCTACCTGACCGGCTTCAGCAACGGGGGAACCGGCGCGCTCTATTTCGCTACTTTATGGCCGCAGCGCTTCGCCGCCGTCGTTTCGTTGATGGGCGCGGGCCAGTGCAACGACCAGGTCAAAGCCGGCCTGCCCAATTTAGAAAATCTCCCGGTGCTGTTCGTCCACGGAGAGAATGACACGCGCATCACGCCCGATTGCTCCACGACCACTCACGACGCCCTGACCGATCTGCGTCCGGCAATTAAGCCAGAGCTGAAGATCCTGCCGAACCGTGGGCACGACATCACGCTCCAATCCGATGACGGCCTGACCCTGGCTTTCTTCAAGAACAAATTCCGCAATCCGTTCCCGCGCGAGGTTGCCGTGTCCCTGTCCGATGCCCTTGCCGCCCGAAGTTATTGGATCGAGATTCTCGACGGCAGGCCTGGCAAATCCGGAGTGGAAGCTCGAGTGAAGTCTGACAACACCATCGAAATCCACAGCCACGACCTTAAGAAGATTCGCCTCCATCTGCGACCGGAGTTGCTGCCGAAGCCGGGCAACCTGCGCATCGTGTGGAACGGCAAGAAAATGTTCGAAGGCCCCATCCGCGACTGCTGTTCCCTCCCACGTCCACCCTCCGCCGGAGATCCGAAACTCGATCTCACCGACACAGGCGATCTGGCACTCCCCTAGTTTCCGGCAAGCAGAAGGTGCCCCGGCACTACCGGCCCTTGAATCTCCATCCCGCTGGCGGTAGAGTGTCTATGCTCTCGCGGTTCCCGCCCTTCTTATTCCTCATCAGCAACTTGCGCGTGATAGCTGCAGTGTATGTGCAACTAAAGGCGGTGCTTGGACCGGCACCACAACCTGTGGTGTTTTATCACTTGACCCGGCCCGGTATTCGCCGTTAGAGTTGGTCAAAAGCATGGGTGACGTTCCTGGTAATGGGGACGGCATCCGATGATGCGACCAGCGAGGAACCTCGGGAGTTAACAGTAGGGAGTCGACATCCGGGTCTCGCGATTTGCAGCGCACTCCAGCCAGCGCAAACCGAGTAGGCGGATCCACCGTGTCCGCGTGCGTACGAAGGAGTTACTTTGCTCAAACTTAAGAAGCTGCAAATCCTGGGATTCAAGTCGTTCTGCGATCGCACCGAGCTGAAATTTCATGGCGAAGGCATCGCCGCCATCATCGGGCCGAATGGCTGCGGTAAGTCGAACATCGCCGACGCGATTTCCTGGGTGCTAGGTGAGCAGTCGGCCAAGTCGCTGCGCGGCGCGCGCATGGAAGACGTCATCTTCTCCGGAACGCGCGACCGCAACCCCACCGGAATGGCGGAAGTCTCCCTCACTTTGATCGACCCCGAAGTTTACGCTGGGCCGGATACGAACGCGCCCACCGAGATCGAGATTCAAGACGACCTGCCTGCGGCGGGAGAAGATTGGGATGAAGCGGAAGTCCGAGCCCAGGCCGCCGCCGAAACGGAACGCGCCGTTGAGGAAGCGCAGCCTGGAAAGACCGAAGGAATTGAAGGCGAGGTCGCGGCGGAAGCTCCGGCTAACGAGTCTCGGACGAACGAATCTCTAGCAAACGGCGGCGCAGTGGCAGTGCTCGTCCCGCAGGTAGTTCTGAAAATCCGCCGGCGCAAATTCAATCAGCAGCAACACCACGCCGGCGTGATTTCGGTGACGCGCCGTCTTTTCCGCAGCGGTGACAGCGAATACCTGCTGAATGGGAAGCTGTGCCGCCTGCGCGACATCCAGGAACTGTTCATGGGAACGGGGCTGGGGCCGGAGTCGTATGCGCTCATCGAGCAAGGACGCATCGGCCAAATCCTGAGCAGCCGTCCGACCGACCGCCGCAACATTATCGAAGAAGCCGCCGGCATTACAAAATTCAAGACGAAGAAGCGCCTCGCCGAGGCGCGGCTCGAAGATGCCAAGACGAATCTGAATCGCGTGAACGACATTTTCGAAGAAGTCACGCGGCAGATGAACTCGCTCAAACGCCAGGCCAGCAAGGCCGAGCGCTATGCCAGGCTGCGCGACGAGATGCGAGCCAAACTGCGGGTTGTGCTCGCCAGCAGGTTCACTCAGATGGATCAGGAAAGTGTGACCTTCGATGCCCAGATCCATGAACTGGGCGAGGAAATTCGCCAGCAATCGGAGAGCGTGCAGCAGTCCGAAGCCGAGCACTCCGAGCGCACGCAGCGCGGATACGCGATTGAGACCGAGACGCGGCAAAATCGCGACCGTCTCAACCAGGTCGCGATCGAAGGGGATCGCGGCAAGGCGCGCATCCGAACCAACGAAGAGCGCTGCGCGGAGTTGATGGTGCGCACGGCGGCCGCCGAAGCGGAGCTGGCGCAGGCTCAGCAACGCCTGGCGGCGCTCGAAGAAGAACGCGATGGCCACCAGCAGTTGCTGGACTCGGCGGCTGCGGATCTCGCGGCAGCCCAGCAGGAGCTGGCGCTCAGCCAGCAGGAAACGGCCTGCGCCTCGATCAATCTTGCATTGCTCGAAGACGAGCAGGAGTCGCATCGCACCGCCATTCTGGATGCAGTGGGCGGAGCTTCCAACCTGCGCAATCAGCTCACGCAGGCCGGGGAGCGGCTGGCGGGCATCGGCCGCGAGGAGCAGCGTCTGCGGACAGAAATCGCAACCGCCTCATCGCAATCGGAAACCTTCGGCGGACAACGCGGCCAGATCGCTCTGGAATTCGAAAGCGTTTCGCAGCGGGCGAGTGGACTGGCTGCCGAGATCGCGAGCCTGCGTGAGACCCTGGAGGCGAAGCGCTCTGCCGAGAACGACACCAAGAAGCACCTCGACTCGATCCGCTCCGAATACGCCACGACGCTGGGCAAGAGGGGATCGCTCGAAGCGGTTATCGCCGAGCACGGATATTCCACCGAGTCGGTGCGGCGGCTTTTTCAATCGGGCGCTATGCAGGGAGGCAACACTCCCGCCGGCGTGCTCGCCGATTTCCTCGAAGTCGAGCCCCGCTATGAGCGCGTCGTCGAGGACTTTCTACGCGACGAACTGAACTTCGTCGTCGTCAAGTCGTGGGATGCCGCTGACGAAGGCCTGCGCCTGCTGCGCTCCGACGTCAACGGGCGCGCGACATTCCTCGTGCATCCCGAGGACTCGCAAGCAAAGTTCTCATTTCTCGCCGATGAAAGCCAGCACTACGCTCCGCTCAACGACACGGTCATCCCGCTGAAAAACTCGATTCGCGTGCTGAATGGATTCGGTAAGTCACTCGAAGTGATCCTGCCGAAGCTGGGAAACGGCTACATCGTGCCCGATCCCGCGGTGGCGCGCGAACTCGCGCTCTCCAGTCCGGATGCGTTCTTCCTTTCCCAGAGCGGCGAGTGCTTCCACAACGTGACCGTCACCGGCGGCAAGCAACGAAGCGAGGGACCGCTCTCGATGAAGCGCGAGTTGCGCGACGTGCTGCGTCTGCTCGAAGAACTGGAGCGGGCTCTGCGCGAGAAGGAAATGCTCGCGATCACTTTGGGGCGCGAAATTAAAGAGAACGCTTCCCTGCTCGATCGCCTGGAAGAGGAGAAACGCGAAGCCGAGACGCAGGCGATGACCTCCGGACATTTGTTGCGCCAATTGGACGGGGAGATGACGCGGGTCCGCGAACGAATCGCGATCGGCGAACGCGAACTGCAACGGCTTGCGACAGAACGCCAGGAGCAGGAGGGCTTGATCGCATCGCGGCAAGCGGAGCTGACAACGATCGAGCAAGCACGCACGCAATTCGAAACCCAGCTTGCCGCCGGACAAGATCGACTCGCCGCTCTGCGCAGCCAGCGCGACGCTGCCGCGGAGACCACCTCGCAGCGTGCCGCCCGCGTGGCCACGCTCGAAGAGCGCCACCGTTCGGCCACCACACTACTTCAGCGCATCGAGGCCCTGGTCGCCGAGATGCGCGAGCGGGCGGGCGCTTTGCAATCCCAAATGGAATCGGCGAGCGCCGAAATCGCGCAACGGCAAAACGAGAACCTGCAACTGGCCGAGCAGTTCGTGCAGTTCGAAGCCGAGCGCAATGCGGGAGAAGCGCGCGAAGGCTTACTGCAGCTCGAGTCGGAACAGGTGCGGGCGCGGCTCGCCGAAATTGAAGAACTGCTGCGCTGCACGCGTCAGCAACTCGATCTTGCGCGCGACCGCCGGGGTGAGCTATCGGCCACAACCGCCAAACTGCAATCCGACCTGCAACACCTGGCCGACACTTGCCTGAACGAGTTGGGCATGGAACGTGCGGTCCTGATGGCCGAGGCTGCGTCCGACAAGCCGATTCCGCTGGTTACCGGGGATGAACTTGCCGCCGAAGATCAGGCGCACCGCGAGATGCGCGCCCGCCTCGACGCTATGGGCCCGGTCAACATGATGGCGCTCGAAGAGTACAAGGAAACGGCGGAGCGCCACCAGTTCCTCGCAACGCAGCGAAAAGACCTGCTCGATGCCATCGAAAACACGGCCGCCACTATTCGCGAGATCGATCAAGTCTCGCGGCAGAAATTTGAAGAAGCATTCCACAAGATTAACGAGAACTTCCAGGCCACGTTCCGCAAGCTGTTCGGCGGCGGACAGGGCTTCATGCGGCTGACCGACGTGGAAAACAGCGCGGAGAGCGGCATTGACGTGGTGGCCTCGCCTCCGGGAAAGAAACTGCAGAACGTGCTTCTGCTCTCTGGCGGCGAAAAAGCGCTCACCGCGCTCGCACTGCTGGTCGGAATTTTCCAGTACACGCCCAGTCCGTTCTGCATTCTCGACGAGGTCGATGCTCCGCTCGACGAATCGAACATCGCGCGCTTCACCGAACTGGTGCGCGAGATGAGCGTGCAGACGCAGTTCATCCTGATCACACACAGCAAGCGCACCATGAGCATTGCGCCCGTACTCTACGGCGTGACCATGCAGGAGCCGGGCGTGTCGAAACTGGTGTCGGTGAGGTTCGGAGCGGCGTAAGGTGGACGTTCGCTGTCGCGAGCGGGACTGAAGATCTGGAGCATTTCGCTCAACCCCTGCTTCTTCTCGCCTTGGTATCTGAGCGATCTTCCTCCTCGAGCTGCTCGCGACGGGGGAGCCGAGCAAAGTCGGGACGCGGCATATATTGAATGTTGCGCCGTTGCACCTCTGCTGAGACACCGGTATATCGATAATATTCGCGTTGGGCGGAAGTGATCTTCAAACCAATCGGTAGTGGGTCAGTTTGAATATTCACAGTCTCGCTTTAGCATCCCCGCCTGTGGCATGATGGTTTCGTGACCATCGGCAAGGGCAAACGTCCGCGTGATCCAAACCAGCTTGCGAAGTGGATTGTAGAACAGTCCACTAGCGAGACGCCAGAGCCTGTAGCAGCGACGCCCATTCCGCCTACCGATCTGTCCGCTTACATGGCTGCAATAGGGCGCAAGGGCGGTCAGATCGGCGGGAAGCGGCGGCTCAAGACTATGACGAAGGCTGCACGCTCCAAGGTCGCCGCGAAGGCTGCTAGGGCACGCTGGAAGAAACGCTAGATCAGGGGATAGCCTTTTTCGGATCTTCTAGCACCGTTTCCAGACGTGATCCCATCACGGCAATATTCCGCCGAATGCCAGCTAGAGCCTCAGCAATAAATACAAGTACCACCAGCACAGCAATTTCAAACCAGAGCGGCAGATAGAACCTCATTTCCGATCTCGGAGCAATGCTTCAATGTGCTGCACTTTCACACCGATCACGCACAGGAGTATCACCACGATAATTTCAAAGCCGATCTCCATCATGGAACCTCGCTTGACAGCCATGATTTAATCACAAATAGAAAAGGCCACGGCTGGCACCGTGGCCGATGTGCTCATTTCTCTTCAAGTAAATCATCGCACTTGAGGAGCATTATGAGAAGCGCAAAGTCATCCCGAACTGCTTCAATCGCAGATTCCGCCTCAAAACCAACTGGCAGTCTCGCCTCTTCCGCTGCAACGTCCCTAAAGCCAAAGACGCATCCAGCTACATTAAAATCCGCAAAACTCTTGCTTTCGGTATGGAACCAGAACGCCACGCGCCCATCTCGCGCATCGTACAGCACACACGGAGCCGATAATTGCAATGCGCTGGACAAGAACTTGACCCATAAGTGTGATTCCGAGTCGCGCCAGCCTCGCAAGAGTAGAAAAAAATCATCACGAGTGACTAATTCTATCCCGCCATCCATTTTGCCCGCCTCACTTCTCAGAATTCCTCGCTTCTGGCAGAATGATATTGACATGCTAAAGCGGCTATGGTATAAAAGTCAATATGAATTGCTTGGATTCCGAAACCCGCGCTAGGGTGATTAACTGCTTGATTGAGGGCTGTTCGATTCGTGCCACTGTCCGCATGACCGGAGCGGCCAAGAATACCGTCGTAAAACTCCTAGCAGACATCGGCTGTGCCTGCGCTGGCTACCACAATCGCGCTGTTCGCAACCTCAAGGTGCGCCGACTACAGGCGGATGAAATTTGGTGCTTCGTCGGAGCCAAGGCAAAGAACGTCAGCAAAGAAAAGAAACTAGAAGGCTGGGGCGATATTTGGACGTGGGTTGGAATCGACGCCGACACAAAGCTAGTGGTTTCGTACTTAGTCGGCGGTCGTGATGGCGGTTGGGCGAAAGAGTTTATGGAGGACTGCGCCAGTCGAATCAAGAACCGCGTGCAGATCACCACTGACGGTCACAGAGTCTATTTGGATGCGGTTGAGAACGCCTTCGGAGCGGATATTGACTATGCGATGCTTCAGAAGATTTACGGCGCGGTCATGGAGAACGAAACGCGCTACTCTCCCGCGACGTGCATTGGCTGCGATATGAAGGTTGTCAGTGGCGATCCTGACCCAAAGCATGTCAGCACCAGCTTTGTAGAACGCCAGAACCTCACCATGAGAATGCAGATGCGACGGTTCACGCGCTTAACAAACGGATTCAGCAAAAAGGCCGATAATCACCGCCACTCCGTTGCTCTGCACTACATGTATTACAACTTCTGCCGCGTGCATCAGACATTGCGCGTAACGCCTGCGATGGAAGCGGGATTGTCCGATCACGTTTGGAGTCTTGAGGAACTGTGCACGTTGTTGCCGAAACCTGTGGTTAAGACTTCGACAATCGAGAAGAATCTGATACTTAAGGCATTAGGATGACGAAGGCTGAGGATTAGGATCATCCGCCAATTCTTCTTCAACCAATTCCATAATTAGTTTCATTTGGCGATGTGCCCAGCGATTTCCAAACGACTCTTCCCATTTTCGTATTCTCGTGGGAGACACATGCGTAAGAAGTTGCGGGGGCGGGAACAACTGCGATGGCTGTCCTGGCGTATCGCGCATGACAGGATTATGCAGAGAAACAATTGCCGTGTACTTCCCACATCCCTCGATGCGTTCCTTCGTTATGCCCACCACATAAGCGGCTAGCAGTTCCGTGCGCCGTACATCTTGAATTGTTCCCAGATCATCAATAAGGCTCATGGCAAAATGAGCACCTGCGCCTATTGCTGCATGCGGGAACGCACGTCTCAGCGTTGAACCGTAAGAAACAAATATGCCCGTACCCCACTGAACATAGGCACCCACCAGTATTTGCATTTCTGGTGGATTGTTGGCAGTAGCAAGCGGAAAAAGATGCTTCTCGTGGAACTCCAAGACTCTTTTTGCAAGAAATTCCTCAAACTCGTTTCGCGTTGCACTGGTTGATATGTTTTGGATCGCCTCTGCCGTAAACGCATCGACATATCCCCCCTCACCCGCCCCTGTGAAAGCACAGGCCATTGAAGGCTGATTCAGATTGTTACCCACCGGAATATTACCCAAGAAGGTTAGAATTTTTTGCTGCGATCTCTTGTAGTATTGATCGCTTTCTTCTGCATCCGCTGCGATAACGATGCCGTCAGAGGCGAGCATTCCGATACAGATGGTCATACGTTTAGGGTGCGGGAGCCTCTTTGGTTTTGGGTGAGGCTTAGCAGCCCGTGGCAGAACTACTGAAAAATCGCGAGCGGTGACGAGGTGTGCGGCAAGGCCACGATGGTTCTCTTTGCGGGCCGGCGGCGAGAGAGCGCAGCCGGATCTGCGAAACAGC
>Ga0182010_10001739_pt1 | contig 11362 bp, 9 predicted proteins | sample 611E1MmetaG_FD_120488 | JGI IMG/M metagenome (GOLD analysis project Ga0182010, IMG submission 120488) | Permafrost microbial communities from Stordalen Mire, Sweden - 611E1M metaG | ecosystem: Environmental > Terrestrial > Soil > Wetlands > Permafrost | place: Sweden: Stordalen | collected...
CCGATCATTGTATTTTTCCCAATGATAGAATTTGCGACGAGCGAGTGAGAGCCCAGTCGTACGTCGTTCATAACCAAAGAATTTCGCACCTCGGTAAACGAGTCGATGGTAACGCCATTTCCTATGCTCGTCGACGGGAGTATAGTCACATTAGGTCCAATCTCAGCGTCTCTTCCTATGACGACCGGGCCGAGCACATAAGACCCAGACCGTATTATCGAGTTTTCGCCAACGATGACGCTTCCCCTCACTTTAGCGTCGTCTTCGATTTGGCCGTCTTGCTGGGCGGGCACCTCCTTTAAAGAAGCAAGCACTGCCGCGTTTGCGTTAAGCAAATCCCAGGGGTAACTGGCATCGATCCACATGGAGGTAGTGTGGACGCCTGTGACGTCATACTGCTTCTCGATCATCCTCTGAATGGTATCCGTTATCTCGTATTCACCCCGGGGAGATATCTTTGTGTACGGTATCTCATTGAAGGCAGCAGGAGCAAAAACGTAGATGCCCGTATTGATGTAGTGGCTAATATCCGTCCCGGGCTTTTCGACTATTTGAGTGACGCGGTTGCCTTCCGTCGTGACGACTCCATAGCCCTTAACGTTTTCTTTCACGGTGAGAAGGAGCGTCACGTCGCCGGATGCGTTGCTCATGACTTCTTCTATGGCTTGCGGGCTAGTGAGATTGTCGCCATTTAGAACTAAGAAGTTTTCCTCGATTGAATCTTCGGCCAGCTTTATCGCGTGAGCAGTTCCGAGCTGCTGCGGCTGCTCGACGTAGTTTATTGTAACGCCGAATTTCTTGCCACCCTCAAAATAGTTCATTACTTTTTCTTTTTTGTAGCCGACTACCAAACTGATGTCGGTGACGCCGCACCCTGCCAGAGAATCGATCACATATTCAAGAATGGGCCTATTAGCCACCGGTACCATTGCTTTCGGCTGAGTCAGTGTGAAAGGCCTTAGTCGCGTTCCTTCGCCTGCAGCTAGAACAATGGCTTTCACCGTATCACTTCGCACATCTATACGGAAAATAACTATATAGGCGTTACTTATCATGCTGATTTGGAAAGTCAGTTTTGATTTGACGTTCCAAAGCTTGTTGTGGTCATGTTCTTAGGTGATTCATGAGAGGGGATCAATGCACGAATCTGCAGGAACTGACGCGAGTTGTTGTTGGTAACGCTATTTACCCGGACAATACGATGCGAGGCAAACGCAAAGCATTTGCCGAACACGTCAGAGCGTTTCATAACGATTCTCGGATCCCGCTTCAAGCAGATTATGAAGGAATTGTGTTGATGTCTGCCCATCAGCCAAACTTCCTTCCCTACAGTGGGGTCGTGCGCAAGGCGGTGCTCGTCCATGCGGTGGCCGAGCAGTTGCGGAAGAGACTTGACTGCCCTGTGGTTGAGCTCTTTTGTTTTGCCGACCAGGACTTCGCTAATGAGCGATGGTTCCGAGAAGCGCAGCTCCCCAGCGTCAGAAACAGAAACGGCACGCTTACCCTCCACTTGTCGGTCTCTCCCGCGTACCACAACAAGCTCATGCGCGCTGTTCCGAAGCCAGACAGCGCGGAAGTAGCAAAGCTAAAAAGTGACATTGAGCGTTGGGCGATCGAGTCGTTCGAGTCGGTGATGAAGCACGCGAAGCGTTTGAAGCTGCCGGTTCCGGACGTCGACCTCGACACGCGCACCGTATCTGACGTTATCGATCGGGCGTATGAGAGAAGCACGAACGCAGCTGATTTTAACGCATTCTTTTTCGCGTACCTGATTGAAGAGTGTGGGTATACAACCGCCTTCGCGCGGTTTTCCCAATGCCAACAGGTGTTCAGTGATGAGATTGCTTTTCTGTTGGAAAACTACGACCAGTACGCTAGATTGATAGCCGAGGCGCAGAAGAACCCAGGTACGACGCCACCAGTCCCTGTTTGGTATCATTGCCCATGCGGTGGAAAAGCTGACGTAGAGATGAGGGGGGCGCCCGATCATGCGCTCGTGGCGAAGTGTCGCGCGTGTACCACAACCGTAGAGTTTCCAGGGGATTTACGCTCAGCTCTGGGACAGATGTTGCCCAACGTGTCGCTCCGAGCAGAGGCAATGCTTATCGCCTTTAGCGGCATAGGCGTTTCGTTCTACGTCGGCGGCCACGGAGGCGCCGAATATCTGGGCAGAGCTGAGAAGATCGCTGGAGCGCTTGGGATGCGATTCCCTGTCGTCTCGATGTGGAGGCCGAAAGACATGTACGGGGGGGTTGGACAGCTGGACGCAGTTCTTGAGCTGCTGAGGGTACGATCTCAATACAATCTCGTGAAGGATGAGAAGTGCGACGTGGAGATCGTACAGGGCGGGTTGGACGATATTCTCGCGGACATTGACGGCGTCATCTGCGCGCTTGACAACTTGAAAAGTGCAGTCGCAAATAGGAAACTTGATGGCTTTAGAGAGAAGATAGCTACAATAGTAAGTATGCAAAATGAGTTGAGAACACGATTTGAACGAAACCAGATCGCAAGAGATCGCTCGATCGTGGGCAATGCCGCGAAAACGCTGACAGTGGTGCCCTCCATCCTTGATTATGCAACTAATATAGGGATACGATCGACCTGTGCTCAGTGGTCGTACGCACTAAAAACAAACATAAGTTTCAAAGCAGACGTGCCTTTGCGCACCAATACTTCGATGGACGCATTGTTCAACTCGACAAAACAAGTGTGTACTGGTGATTTATTTGGGTAAAGTAATTCTAGCGATCGGGGCTCATCCAGATGATTGTGAGCTAGGCTGCTACGCGACGTTAGCCTACCACAAACACAAAGACGATGAAGTGCACCTTCTTGTGCTCTCAAGGGGCGAAGCAGGGGGGCCAAGTGACAAAAGAATCAGTGAGTGTAAGAAAGCTGCACAGGTCCTCGGCGCGGACAGTATCACTATCGAGGATCTCAAGGATCGGATGATTACAACTGACTACCAGACAATCGAGCTTATTCAAGCAAAGGTAGATGCATTACAGCCCGATAGAATATATACACACAGTTCGCACGACAATCACCAAGATCATCGAAATGCCGCCCTTGCAACTATGACGTTGTACAGGCACGTGGATGATATTTTTCTCTATGAGTCTCCCAGCGTGTCACTTGAGTTTACTCCACGAGTTTTTGTCAACATTACGAATTTCTTCCACATCAAACTCGAAGCGTTAAAGCTTCACGAAACGCAGAATGATAAGTACTACGTGCGAACAGAAGCGATAGCTGGTCTCGCACAGTATCGCGCTTTTCAGGCTGGCATGTTAGCGACTCATAATCACAGTAAAGCTGAAGCGTTCGATCTGGCAAAGCTGACCTTATGACGATTGCTTAAACGAAGAGAGAGTTTTTGGCTAGCTTAGCCTTTTGGCTTGACAGTCTTCGTCTGTCTTGACTGCTAAGCGCTGCTCTCAAAGCCCTTATTATCAGGAAGAAGATTGTTACGAAGACGCGCGCAGCAAATAACGAATACGCAGTGGTTCCTCTGGTGTCATTTGTCAGCATTGAAGGATGGCCTTAAAAAGCCCGATTGCGACCACCATGGCAATACACAAGCCGATCGACTTAGTTAATCGCTCCGTTACCTCCGACTGATCTAATCTGGCAAATACGTGAGCGAAATAGCGAAGCCAGGACGACAACCACGGCACTGAACGCGAGAACAATTTGCACTAAGTTCGAAATACGTTCCTTTTTATCTTCTCTTTCCAATGCAAATATGATTCAAAGCGGGAACCATGGGCTCATTGCCTATTCTGATCACGATGAGATCAAATTATCAACGCGTGTCGCCAAAGAACCGACTGAGCTTTGCGAGGCCCCCATCTATGCGGATTTTTGGCTCGTAGTTGATGATTCGCTTTGCGTTTCTGATATCCGCCAGTGACCTCCTGCCGTCGCCGATACGCGGCGCGTCGTGCTCGATGCTCGAATCAGAAAGAGCTATTTTCTTGATCGTCATCGCCAGTTCATTTATGGACGTCTCGCGCCCGCTCCCTATGTTCACCACTAAATTTGCTGCATCGCTACTTGCCGCCAGCAAATTCGCATTCGCCACGTCTGTTACATACACGAAGTCCCGGGTCTGGTTCCCGTCGCCGTGTATTTGCAGAGGTGCGTTTCTTGTTGCATTATAGAAGAATGCACTAATCACGCCAGAGTACGCGTTTTCCGGACGTTGATAAGGACCATAAACGTTGAAGTATCGCAAAGACAGCGTGCTGAGGCCATACAAATTATGATAAGCAGCCATGTAGAGTTCGCCGCAATGCTTGCTCACGGCATAGGGAGACAGAGGACGTATCGGCTGCGCTTCATCTATGGGAAAAGAATCAGCATTTCCATAGACGGCAGCACTCGATGAATAAACGAGCTTAGACACGTCATTTCTTCGAGCAGCCTCACAGACCGATAAAGTACCCTTCACGTTGTTGTCCATATCGACGAATGGCGCTCTGGTGCTTGCGACTACGTCGACCTGAGCGGCGGTGTGGAAAACTACGTCAACATCATTAAACGCCTCGTTCGTCGCGCCGGTATCTCTGATATCCGTCTTGATTAGGCGCACGTTCGGCAATCGAACTACCCGCGCTGCGTTGCTTAGATTGTCAAGTATGCGTACTTCCGCGTATTCGGGAGAGATTAGCTCGGCAATCTGGTTTCCTATAAACCCGTAACCACCTGTAACTAACGCAATCATGTTATAAACGAAAAAGATTCAGGTCTTATTCCGTACGAATAATACTTAAAAGCATCGTTGGCCAGCCGGCGCACCAAACGGTGCGGCAAAGACGTCTAAAGAACGGCCCTAGGTAAGGGTCCGCCATTTGAAGGGATATTCCGCACGGAGCTTGTCATTCTTGCACGGCGGATATTCTGCGTTTGGACACGCGTTCAAGCAGTCAGAGCCGCAAACTGGGACGAAACGCCCCGACCGATCTCGCATTGCCAACTGTCCGAGAGTGCGGCATCGTGTCGCGTCGCCAGGTATGAGATCCAGCGGTTCTTGACAAAGAGAGAGACCCATGTCGTAATGATCACAAAGCGACGCGAGATATGTGTAGAGCGTGAGTCGGTCTTTCGGGCTTAGCGTGTACTTTTTTCCATTAAAGACATAGCGAGTCCGGACTAGCGCAGCGGACTCCGCGTAGCCGCCTTCCTCGATCCTTACGAGTAATTTCCGAAACGCTCGGGAATTGAAACTCCCCGTTGACGTAGTAATGTTGCAAACGTCCATCGAGCTCAACGTCTGAAACAGTTCGTCCAACTCACCGTAATCGTCGGTCAGCCCAGAGATTATCGGATCAACTCTCACTGAGACGTTGACGCCCGCACTCACAAGCTTTTCGATGGCCCTCAGCCTGCGAAAGACTTCTGGCGCATTGCTGATCGCGCTGAGCTTGTCACGGTTGAGACTCTCACAGGTGAAGGATACGCGAAATCTTTCATAATCTGCCCAGCGAGTTTCAAGGACTTTCAAAGCGAGGTCCGATTTAGTGACGATAGTAAAAAAGACGCCGTGGTCTGCGGCGATACCCATTGCGTCGAGGGAAGTTTTCCACACAAGATCAAGCGGTTGAAATGGATCTGTCACAGCGCAAAAATATAGAGGAGGACACGTGCGAATCGTTCTTAACTCGCTATCAAGCAGCTTAGGTGTATTTTCGTACACCTCGATGAGACGTCCGTTCGCGGACCACGGGTAGCTCTTCGCGTAGCAATATGCGCAATCAAAAACGCAGTGCCCGCTCTTCGTGATATTTACGATACCTGCGTGCGGGCATCGCCGCCGCTCGACACCGTAGGGAAAATCGTGAATAACTCTGCTTTGTCTTTCTACAGGAATTGCTTTGAACATGGCACAGGGTTATGGTGCAATATATCAACCTAATAATAATAGCTGCCGCCGGTCACCCCACTTTTGCTCGGCTGAGTTTGAGCGAAGATCGCAAGCTTAAAGACTGGATAACATATAGATTGCATAAAGAGCGACCATCGGTTCGGCAAGCAGGAACGTATCCAAATCAACAAGCAATCGTCAAATGAACTGGCTAGAAAAAATCGTTTACAGGCTGAACATTATTTTATTCAGAATAAGCACGGGGAGCGCCCGCGTCCGCCTAGCACGAAGATTAGGAGTACGTATAGGCAGCAACTGTGAACTCTATTACTGCAACTTGAGCACCGAACCGTACTTGATTTCGATCGGAAATAACTGCAAGATTACGTACGGCGTTACCTTTATGACTCACGACGGAGCCAAATGGGTGCTCGAGCAGAACGCGGACTTCGAAGGCAGCAAATTCGGCCCCATAATTATTCGGGATAACTCTTTCATCGGCGTTAACGCGATTATAATGCCGGGCGTAGTTATCGGTCCCAGCAGCGTGGTAGGGGCGGGAGCGGTCGTCACAAAAGACGTGCCGCCGAACACTGTTTATGCGGGCAATCCTGCACGGTTCATCAGCACTTACGAGGAGTACTTGGAGAAGTGCCGTTTGAAAAACACAGGGAACATTCCTCGAAAGGAGCTGAAAGCCGTTTTGACCAACATGTTTGAGCGCGAACTGGATCAGCACATCAAACTCCCAGACGAGCCGGTCCTCGAAACCCATGAGCCGACGCATTGATGAATAGCAGCTCAAAGCGGACGAGCTCAGGTGCATACGACAAGGGATCCCATCACGGCACCGAGAGGCCGTCGTCTGAATACTAAGTCAATCTGCACCGCCTTGAGCAGGTTCCGCGAAAGAGATTGAAGTTCGGCCCGCCAAAAAAAGGCCGCAGAACAGAAGCGAATACGCGTCAACCGCAGCACAGGTTGGGCCAAAATGAGTTTGTTCTGGACGTTTCTTTCAAACGACGGGCATCGTTGCGCTCGCCTTTGCGGCTGCCCACATATCGTGCCGGGCGGCTTGTAGCTACAGCTGTAATTACCGATAGCCCAAGTAGTTTAATATTCCCTTTATCTCTGCGCTTGTGACAAAAACCGGATCTCGATGCTTGTACTTTTTTATCTCTTTTCGGAGTGATAAGTCGCTGTAATATTCTTGCACGAGTGACAGTTCTTTCATTCGGGCCCCTCGCCGGTCATATCCTTGCCATTCGAAGTTCGACACCCTCACTACGCACCTAGTCTCCTAACTTCATCTTTTCTCAGCTAAGATCAAATCCTAGCCTAAATCAAGCTTTAATCAAGGTTCTATAGTCTATTACCGTATCTTGGCAGTGAATGCGGCTTCGTGAGTGCGCTGACTCTGAGAAACGATCAAGAACAGTGCGAGAACTGGCCCAGCAAGCGAAGCGGAGTATGTTAAAAAATTAGTTGCTGTCGAGAGCCAAAAGCTCTTTGCATAGCGCCTTTTCTTTCGACGCACAGGCTTCGTTCGAGTATTTCTCAAGTGCGACTGACCTGCACATTTGTGGAAACGCATCGTTTGCCAAAGCTTCTGAAATTTTTCTTGCGATGTCATCAGGATCGTCAGAGGCGACATACCCCGTCACCCCATCATCTACAGTGTCTCTAATTCCTAACACGTTCGTTCCAACTGCCGGCGTGCCGCAACACATTGCCTCTATCAGAACCCTCGGCTGTCCTTCCGTTGAACTGGTCATCACAATCAAGTCTGCCATATTCATGAATTTCGGCACGTCGGAATATTGCACTGCGCCCGTGAAAATGACTTTGTCCGCGATACCAAGGGATTTTGTCATGTCCTTAAGCTCATTTTCCAGAGCTCCAGAACCGACTATAAACAGCTTGAAGTGCTCAGGAAGCTGTGCGGCTGCCTTTAGAAGGAGGTCAAGCCGTTTGACTGCATGCAGTCTTCCAATATACATGAGTACCTTTTCATCTCGGACGCTGTAAGTCTTTTTGAGCTCAGTGACATCAATTCCGGGTTTAAAAATGTCTTCATCGAACGTCAATGGTATGATCTCCACTCTCTTAGCGCCTCTTTCGCGAAGCTCCTTCTCAAGAGACTGGTTTCGCGTGACCAAAACATCGGCGTTTCTTATGACATAGTTCTCGATAAGTCTTGCAACTGTTCCAAGAATTCTGCCTTTGTTCACGTGTGTGACTTGATCCGCCCAGTTGTATTCATAAAAAACGATTGAAGGCTTCTTTTTTGCCTTTGCTGCGACTATTGCTCCCGGACACGCAGCAGAAATGCCCCGGACCAGTGCATTCCCTTTCAATCGCTTAGCGATTCTGAATGTGCTTAAGGCGACATATGAAAAGTGCCAAAGACCAAATTTCTCGAACAACGCCGACGGAACGTGTTCTATGGCGGGGGCCAAATCAAATTTGCTTGTGTCCCCTGTAAACAAGAATAGATCGCACAGATCCTCGTATCTCAGCAAGAAATCTTTGAGCAGACGAAGCATGCTGCCGTCTGTTTTCACGCTGTCAATCAGTCGAACGTCGAATGAAGTTACAAACAGGATTCTGCACCTTTTTTGAGGCATCCGATTGATCATAGCAGAGTAAACGTTAATAATCTTTTAGATGCGCCAACAAAAGTAGATTTAACAAGAGCAGCCTGAATGGTTGACCTATAATGGCCAACACCGTCGCGAGACTTGCGTCGGTTTTTCAAAAAGCACGCGACTTGTTGTCCGCACAGTACATCCGAAGCGTCTTGCGAGGGCTCTCGGTTCTGCGGGGCGGATATGCGCTGGCGAAACTCATATCGCTGGCGGAAGAACTTTTTGTGGGGCGTTACCTCGGCGTACAGGTTTACGGAACTTATCTCGTCATTCTGGCCATAGCTACAATCTTAAGCGCAGTGATGACGCTCGGATTGCCGAAGGCCGTCGTGAAGATCGTTGCCGAACGAAACGAGCGTATTGCCGACGTGCCGATCAATGCTCTTTATATTGCTTTTTTTCTCTCGATTGCAGTATCTCTGCCCGTAATCGTCGTCGGCTTTTATAGCAACTTGCTAAACCTGCGTGGCATCAGCCAGTACGAGTTGATTTTTGTTACGGAATAGCGGTTCTGCTTACGATATACACCGTTGCACAATCTTTCAAACTGGCGCTCTACAAGATTAGATTTGTTGTTATAGCAGACATCATTTATTGGGGCGTCGCGCTCATCTTCTTTGTCGTTTTTCGCAACTTGACGCTCGGCTTAGTCGGCATATGCGTCGGCTCCTTACTCGGTTCTCTTGTCCTGATTCACGAAGTGCCCCTGGGTTTCCCGCGCGTTTCGATTGCGAGAATGAGGTCACTAATCCCACTCACCGTCTATTTGGGCGCTGACAGCGTCCTCGGCGTCTCAGCGCAGCAGATTAGCATCCTTTACCTGAATGTTATAGCGAGCGCTTACGCCGTTGGGGTGTTTGGCGCACACTATCGGTCGAGTATTTTCCTGATTGTGCCGCTCGTAACCGTCCTTTCTATGGTATTATACCCTCGCTTTTGCTCTCTCGACTGGAGTTTGCGGCCACGGGTTGGGAGGTATCTAGCTTACTTCGGCGTTCCAATATGTTTGGCCGGGTTTTTACTACCTTACGTAAGTGGCGTTGTCTTCTTGCGCATTTTTAGAGTTCAAGAGATTCGGCCATTGTTGCTTGTACTCGCGGCTTATTCTGGGCTTTTTGTCTATTACAGAATCTGGGACAAATTAGTCACTGCGTGTGAGGGCGCCAAGATTGTTGGCTGGGGGTAGTTTTCGCCGCAGTTGCATTCCTTTCGGTCATGGTATCGCTTACCCCCATTTTAGGCGGCATGCTCGCAATTGCTACCGGAATGGTCTCTAATGAGATCACATACAGTGTCGTGCTTCTAAGCTGGTTCAAGCTGCGCGTGACTGGAAAACGGCGACCAAAAACTATAAGTGAGTAGAGCATAGCGATTTATATGGGGCATATTATTACACGGTTTGAGGTAGTCCACGGCTAATGCGAGAGCGATACGAGCAGAATCAGGGGTATTCTAGACTGGAATCGCCTCAGCCGCCAACGACGCAGCACAGTCACAAGGTTGAGCGAACGCGTTCGAGGGAGCTGGGCAAGAAAGTGTCTGTGGGCATTTTACTTACGACCCTTACGCTGCTGCTTATCACTATAGGGTTCGCTGGATACTGGAACGGCGGCATCGGCTTGATCGACCACGATACCGCGACGAACATCGCGTTAGCAAAAAACGTTCAACAAACCAGCGTTTTAAGCCCAAATGATCCAAACGCCGCCGCTGGTGACGTCTGGTATAACATTAACCCGCCTGGCCTCCCAATCGTATTTAGCGCAGTCGCTATACTCGGTGGGGTGAATATCAGCATGAACTCCGAACTGCTCGTTCTGCTGCAGGGGTTTTCCGCGTTCATCTTGGTAGCCTTCATTCTCACCACTTTTGTCGTAGTAAAGAAAATCACAGGCGACACGCGAATAGCCGCCCTGGCATCGTTTTTTTCAGCAACGTTCAGCTCGAACCCGGCAATCTTAGGGCCGCAATACATTGTCGCGTCAAGCTTCGGGCTGATACTGATGATGCTTGGGACGTACTACCTCTACGCGGCAATCAAGGACGATGCGGGTAAGCCTATCCTGACATCAAAATATACATTTCTAGGTGCCCTTACCGTAACAACGCTTATTTTTACGCACAGGCTTTCTACCACGACGTTTTATTACATTTTCACCATCTTCATCGTGCTCTATGTGCTGATCAATCTTGGCACTCGCATGCATTTGAAGCAGATAAGTGCAATGGTCCTGCTACCTGTCATGATTAGCGCCCCTTGGTGGCTGTCCATGTATCTCCACTACCAAACGCTACCGTGGAGCATTCCACAGATCTTGACTTTGTCGGCAGGCATGTTGGGGCTCGCAGCCGTCGGCATGCTTTTCAGCGGGAGAAACGATCAAAGGTCACCGCAAAAACGCCGCGACAGACTGTTTGCCGTAATTGGCCACACGACAAAAGACGTCCTTAATTTAATCATAGTTTTGGTTCTAGTCGCGATGGCTGGAGTAATTGCGGTTTCCCTTGTGTTTTCTGCTCAGACGGCGTTCTCGCTAGCTTTCATGGTTTCAAGTCTTGGCCTTATCCCAATTCTGAGTGTTCTGGTTTACAAAACAACCCTCTGGGACCGAGCTGAGACAAACCTGCGTAACATGCTTGTTTCAAGCTGGCTCCTCGTGGCATTGGTACCCGCGCTAATCGGTGTTTTAGGAGTCGCGGTGCCGCACATGCCCTATCTTATTCAACGCGTCGTACCGCACGTTCTGCTAAATCAAGGCGGGGTGCAGTCCATACTCTACCTCGTGCTCCCGCTGTCAATACTTGCTGCACTCCTTGTTTTTCGGCTCGCATATGAACCGCAGCC
>Ga0182010_10001742_pt1 | contig 11355 bp, 10 predicted proteins | sample 611E1MmetaG_FD_120488 | JGI IMG/M metagenome (GOLD analysis project Ga0182010, IMG submission 120488) | Permafrost microbial communities from Stordalen Mire, Sweden - 611E1M metaG | ecosystem: Environmental > Terrestrial > Soil > Wetlands > Permafrost | place: Sweden: Stordalen | collected...
GACCGACTCGGTGACCCGGCGCAGGTCCTCGATCGGCAGGCCTTCCTCGATGACGTAGGCCAGGGAGAGCGCGAGCGGCTGGGCGCCCATCATGGCCAGATCGTTGACCGTGCCGTTGACGGCCAGCTCGCCGATGTTCCCGCCCGGGAACTCCAGCGGGCTGACGACGAACGAGTCGGTCGTGAATGCCAGCCGCCCGCCGGCCACCTCCACGACGGCGGCGTCGTTGAGCGGACCGCCGGGAGCAGCCGCCTCCAGCGCCGGGGCGATGACATCCCGCATCAATGCCGCCGAGAGCTGGCCGCCCGACCCGTGGCCAAGCAGGACGCGGGCCAGCTCGACGATGGGCGCCGGGCAGGCCAGGCTGGACGGATCGGGTGCAGCCGAGCCGGCGGCCGAGTCCGCGGTCGAACCGGCAGTCGTTCCTGAACCGGACGCCTCCGCAAACCCGCCGAGCGGATCGGGGATGCGCCCGCGATCGAATCTCTCCGTCACTTGATGGCCTCCCGGAGCGAGCGGGTCAAGTCGTAGAGCGGGAACGCCGTGGGTGCGGCCAGACCACGCCCGGCGGCGTGGTAAGCCGAACAGACGCCCTCGGCGCTGACCATAGGCGCGCCGAGCGGCTTCTGCGGCGAGCAGAGCACTCCGTACGCGGTGCAGTCGAGCGGGGTCTTCGTGCCCTGGAGGATCTGGCCGGCGATGCAGGCAGGGTGCTCTTTGGTGTGGATGTCGCCGACGTCGAAGCGCGCCTCGGCGTCGAACCTCGCGAACTCCGACCGAAGGTGGTAACCGGAGGCCGGAATCGTCCCTATGCCGCGCCAGGTCCGTTCGCCCACGTCGAAGACGCGGAAGACGGTCTCCTGGGCCGCACGGTTGCCCTCGCGCTTCACAGCGCGAGCGTACTGGTTCTCCACGACCGCCCACCCCGCCTCGAGCTGGCGGATCGCCATCAGGATGCCCTCGAGCAAGTCGAGCGGCTCGAAGCCGGTCACGACTATCGGGACGTGGTAGCGCTCCGCGATCGGCTCGTACTCTGTCCAGCCCATCACTGCGCAGACGTGGCCGGCCGCCAGGAAGGCCTGGACCTGGCACGTCGGCGACTCGAGGATCGCAGTCATGGCCGGGGGCACAAGGACGTGGCTCACCAGCACGGTGAAGTTGCCCAGCCCCAGCCTGGCCGCCTGCGCGACCGCCATCGCGTTGGCCGGAGCCGTCGTCTCGAACCCGATGGCGAAGAAGACGACCTCTCGGTCGGGATTGGCCGCCGCGATCCGCACGGCGTCCAGCGGCGAGTACACGATCCGAACGTCGGCGCCGCGGGCCTTGAGCGACAGCAGGTCGGTCGTCGAACCCGGGACGCGGAGCATGTCGCCGTAGCTGGTGAAGATGACGTCCGGCCGGGCCGCGATCGCGAGCGCCTTGTCGATCTGCTCGAGCGGCGTGACGCAGACCGGGCAGCCCGGGCCGTGGATCATCCGCACGCCTGCCGGCAGCGCCTCGTCGATGCCCTGCTTGACCAGCGTGTGGGTCTGGCCCCCGCAAACCTCCATCAATGCCCAGGGCCGGGTGGTGATGCGGTGGATCTCGTCGACCAGCTTGCGGGCCAGCTCGGCGTTGCGATACTCGTCGACGTACTTCATGCGGCCCCCGACGCGGCACCTGGAGGCGCCCCCGACGGAGGCGCGGCCGAACCCTCCGCCGCCGGCTCGCCTCCCATCGAACCCAGCTCCATCGCCACGCCTTCGGCGTCGATGGCGCGCAGCAGCTCGATCGTCTTGAGAGCCTCTTCCTCATCGAGCTGGCTGATCGCGAAACCGACGTGGACGATCACGTAGTCGCCGAGCTGCACCTCGGGCACGTAGGCTAGGCAGGCTTCCTTGCGAACGCCGCCGAAGTCGACGCGAGCCATGCGCAGCGGTCCGTCGTCGCGGATCTCGACCACCTTGCCCGGGATGCCGAGGCACATTCGATTCTCTCCTTGCCGCGGGCCGGCCCGTGGGGCGCGACCGCTGGGTCGTGGCCGCCTGAGGGGTGCGGCCGCGGCCCGTATACCGCTATGACGCGCCGGCCAGGCGAGCGGCTGCCACCGCAGCCTGACCGTAGCTGATCCCGCCGTCGTTCGCCGGGACCTTCTGATTCGTGTGGACCTCGAACCCGTCGGCAGTCAGGCGTCGTACGAGGGTCGTCGCGAGCCACTGATTCTGGAAGACGCCGCCGGAGAGGGCGACCGTGCCGAGGCCCGTTGCCGCCCGAACGTCGCCACACAGCTGGCGGGTGACGGCGGCGATTGTCTCCTGGAACCGCGCCGCCAGCGCCGCCACCGTCGCTCCCTCTGCCAGCCCCTCGAGAATGCCTCGAAGCGTCGCCCGAGGGTCGTAGACGAGCAGGCCGTCCTTCCGAACGATCTCATACGGGAGCGGACGGGCATTCGGAACCGGGCCGGCACTCCCCTCCTCCGCCAGCAGCTCCAGCTCGACCGCGGCCTGCGCCTCGTACTCGGCGACGTCTCGGATACCGAGGAGGCTCGCCGCAGCATCGAAGAGGCGGCCTGCCGACGAGGCCTCGGGGGCGTTGAGGCCGCGGGCCAGCTGGACGCGCACGACCTCGACTTCTCGGGGGTCCAGGCGATCGAAGAAGGCCCTCGTCAATTCGGGGTCGATCCATTCGGCTACCGCAGGGCCTTCGGCGACGGAGGCCTTCTGTTCGGCCGTCTCGGCGGCTTCGAACGTCTCGGCAGCCATGAGGTACCCGAGTGCCATGCGGTACGGCTTCTTCACCGCCAGCGCCCCGCCCGGCATGGGCGCGCAGCCAAAGCGGCCGACGCGCCGGTACTCCGCCAGCGTGGCCACCAGAACCTCGCCGCCCCAGAAAGTGCCGTCGTCGCCCATGCCCAGGCCGTCGAAAGCCACGCCGATGAACTCCGCGGTGAGGCCCGCTTCGGCCGCGGCCGACGCAACATGCGCGTGGTGATGCTGGACGGGGATGCGCCGGCTCTCCGGGAAGTGGCGCGTCGCGTACTGCGTCGACAGGTAAGCCGGATGCAGGTCGTGGACCACGTAGGCCGGATCCATGTCGAGCAGCCGCATGAGGTGGGCCAGGTTCGTCTCGAAGGCGCGATATGTGAGCAGGTCCTCGAGGTCGCCCGTGTGCGGCGCCACGTGGGCCCGAGTCCCGCGAGCCAGCGTGAACGTGTGCTTGAGCTCGGCGCCCACCGCCAGAACGACCTGGGGAGTGGCGATGGGCAGATGGAGCGGCTCCGGGGAGTAGCCTCGGCCGCGCCGGATCATGCTCTCGCTGCCGTCCACGACCCGCGTGACGGAGTCGTCGTACCGTGCCCGGATCTCGCGGTCGTGGGCCAGGAACGAATCGGCGATGCCTGACAGCCGCTCGAGAGCTTCGGCGTCGTCCGTTGCAAGCGGCTCATCCGACAGATTGCCGCTCGTCAGCACGATGGGCCGGCCCAGCCCCTCCAGCAACAGATGATGCAGCGGCGTGTACGGCAGGAAGAGCCCGACGCGGCGGTTCAGGGCAGCCGACCTTGCGGGTTCCGCGTTCACCACGCCGTCGGCGAGTGGCTGGACGAGTGGCCCGGCGAGCGGCGGCTCCACGCCCCGTGGCGGCTCCACGCCCCGTAGCCCACTCTGGCGCCGCTCCACCAGGACGATCGGCCGCGCCGGCGACACGAGCAGGGCTTCTTCCTCGGCCGATAACTCTGCCTGGGCCCGGGCCGCGTCCAGGTCCCGCACCATAACCGCGAATGGCTTGGCCCAGCGGTGCTTGCGGTCGCGGAGCCGGCCCACGGCCGCCGGATCGGTCGCGTCGCAGGCGAGGTGGTAGCCGCCGAGCCCCTTCACGGCCACGATCCGGCCGACGCGCAGGTCGGCGAGGGCCGCTGCCAGGGCCTCCTCCCGGTGCGCCGCCGGGGCAGCGTCGCCGGGTCGCCGGTAGCTCAGCCGCGGCCCACAGTCCGGGCACGCGACCGGCTCGGCATGGAAGCGGCGTTTCGACGGGTCCCGATATTCGGCTTCGCACGCGGCGCACAACGGGAACGCGCGCATCGACGTCCTGGCGCGGTCGTAAGGCAGCTCATCGATGATGGTGGCCCGCGGCCCGCAGTTCGTGCAGTTGGTGAATGGGTAGCGGAACCGTCGGTCTGCCGGATCGAACAGCTCTCGCAGGCAGTCGTCGCAGGTCGCGATGTCGGGTGGAAACAGCCGCTCGGTCGAGGCGACGGCCTCGCTCTCCTCTATCGCGAAGCCCGATCCGGGCGCGATGTCACGCACCGTCGGGCGGACCACGACGTCCTCGACTCGGGCGCGGGGCGGCGCGTCGGTTCGAACGCGACGCGCGAACGTCTCCACTGCCTCGGGTGAGCCGGCGATCTCGATGTCCACGTGGCCGGCGCGATTGACGACCGTCCCGTCGACCCCGAGCTCCGCCGCCAGCCGCCAGACGAACGGCCGGAAGCCGACGCCCTGCACGACGCCGCGGACCTCGATGGCGCGGCCGACCCGCTCGCCGGGCGCCGCCGACTTCATCGCATGCCCTCGGGAACGTTGAACTCCGCAAAGTCCGGCTGGCCGCCACGCAGGGCCAGCCGGACCTGCCCGAGGCGCAGGCCACGCCCGCGTAGCGCCTTCGCTACGCCTCGCGCGAGACCTGCTTCGTGCATCCGATCTATCTCCGGCCGTGTGCGGTGCTCCGCTGGGCGCGCAACCGCTGCTCACCCATGCATATCTCACACCGCGGCGCTGCAGTTTCCGCCTGCCGAGCGGCCCGCCTGCGCGGCCAAAAGGTCCCGACTAGGTACCGTCCGCCAGGGTGGGCCGGATGGCCGCGAGGCCCCCTTCCAAGTTAGGCCAGGGCCGACGAGCCACGCAGGCCGACGCCCGCCAGAGCGTGCCTGCAGCGAGGGCAACGGCCGTCGACGAGGCGCCACTCCGTCACCGCAAAGTCTGCCCGGGAGATCAGCCGCTCGCCGCAAAGGGCGCAGAACGTGGTCGCCGCTTCGACCTCGGGGGCGTTGCCGATGTAGACGTGGCGCAGGCCAACCTCACGAGCGAGGGCAGCCGCTTCCACAAGCGTGGCTGCCGGCGTCGGTTGCAGGTCCGAGAGACGGTAGGCGGGCTGGAAGCGGGTCAGGTGCCAGGGCGTCTCGGGCCCGACGGCCGTGGAGATCCACTCGGCCATCGCCCGCAACTCGCGTCGGTCGTCGTTGAGACCGGGGATGACCATGGTGGTCAGTTCGAGCCAGATGCCGCGCTCGTGCATCTCCACCACGGCGTCGCGGACCGGCTCCCACCGAGCGCCGCAAACGCGGCGGTAGAAGCGATCGCTGGCCGCCTTGACGTCGACGTTGGCCGCGTCGAGGTAAGGCGCGACCAGTTCGATCGCCTCGGGCGTCTCGTAGCCGTTCGTCACGAAGACGTTGCGCAGGCCGGCCGCTCGCGCCCGAATCATCGAGTCGAGGGCGAACTCGAGGAACACGGTCGGCTCCACGTACGTGTAGGCCACGCTTCGAACGCCCGCCGCGACCGCCTCCTCGACTACCGCCTCCGGCGTGACGTTGCGGCTCTCCGGCACGAGGCCCTCGCGATGGGCCTGCGAGATCTCCCAGTTCTGGCAGAAGGCGCAGTGGAAGTTGCAGCCCCGGGTTGCGACGGAGTAGGCGTAGCTGCCGGGCAGGAAGTGGTAGAAGGGCTTCTTCTCGATCGGCTCCGGCAGGGCAATTGCCACCTGGCCGTACACGAGCGTGTAGAGCCGGCCGCCGCGGTTCTGCCGCACACCGCAGATGCCGATCCTGCCCGGCCGGAGGATGCAGCGATGAGCGCAGGCGACGCAGCGGACGCTGCCCGAGGCGATCGGATCGTCGAACGTCTCGCCAAGCAGAGCCTGGCGAATGTGCGGCTCCGACTCTGTTCCAGCCCCCAGATCCCCGACCCGGAGACCGGCCGGGGGCTCCTCGCCGGGGAAGCGGGCACGCACGGGCTCGGGCGTCGTTGCATCCGGGTCGAAGGAAACCGCCGGCGCCAGGGTGAATGTCTCGCGGCTGCCAGACGTGCGAGTGCTGTCGTCCATCAAGGCCCTCTGATCTCGGACTCGCCGTGACACGGAACCAGGGCCCGTGGGAATCGCCCTACTCCGTCCGCAGTATGCCATCGGGTCAACATCCGCGGCGGGCCGATGTCGACCCAGGGCAACGGAAGCTGCATGCCCGAGGCATCGGAGGCGGCGACAGAGGCCGCAATCGGGGCCAGCCGGCGAGTCGGGGGACCGGGCCGCCGCCGGGAGGTCGGCTGCCGGCGAGTCGCCCCCTACGGGTCGTTCGGCCCTTGCCCGGGACGGCGCTGCGCGCGAGGCTACCGCCAACAAGTCCCGCTCGCGGGACCGCCACGGACCGAGAGGTCGGCGGCCTGTTTTGCGGCGGGCTCCGCACCCGAAAGTGAAGAGCGAATGGCGATCAGTCCAATTGCCATGGCTGCCCGGCCGCCCGTGCCGTGGGCGCCTCTCGTCATCGCCGAGGATCGCTGCAAGGGCTGCGAGTTATGCGTCTCTGCCTGCCCCAAGGATGTCCTGGCGCTGGATCGCAGCCGTGTCAACGTCCTCGGATACCACCCCGTCGAGTTGATCGAGGCCGGGAGCTGCACGAGCTGCGCCTTCTGCGCCCGCGTCTGTCCCGATGCCGTGTTCACCGTCTGGGCCGCCCCGCGCGGGCTGGTGCGAAAGGAGCGGACGCGATGACGAACGGCCGCGAAATCGAGATCTTCTCGCGACAAACCGGTCCCGAGGCCGATGTGAAGCGCCGGGCCCGCGTCCTGATGAAGGGCAACGAGGCAATCGCCGAGGCGGCCGTCCAGGCCGGCTGCGATGCCTACTTCGGCTATCCGATCACGCCCCAGGCCGAACTGCTCGAATGGATGGCCCGCCGGATGCTCGGGCTCGGCCGCGTCTTCGTCCAGGCCGAGAGCGAGCTCGGCGCCATCAACATGGCCCTCGGAGCTGCCGCCACGGGCGCCCGGGTCATGGTCTCGTCGTCGAGCCCCGGGATAAGCCTGATGGCTGAAGCGATGAGCTACATGGCCGGCTCCGGCACTCCGATGGTGCTCGTAAACATCATGCGGGCGGGCCCCGGTCTGGGTGGCATCGGGCCGTCTCAGAGCGACTACTTCCAGGCCACCAAGGGCCATGGCCACGGCGACTACCACCTTCCGGTCCTCGCTCCCGCCTCGATCGGCGAGGCGATCGAGCTGATGGCTACGGCGTTCGAGCTGGCCGAACGCTATCGGACGCCGGTCATGCTCGTCGCCGACGGGATCCTCGGACAGGCGATGGAGCCGGTGGACCTGCGCTTCCGAACGCCCGAACGGCACGTTTTCGATTGGGCGCTCACCGGCGCGGCCGGTCGACCGGCCCGGATCGTCAAGTCGATCGATCTCGATCCGGAGATCCTGGAGAAGCGGAACCTGGCTCTCCAGCACAAGTACCGCGACATAGCCCGTCACGAGGTTCGCTGGGAAAGCTGGCAGCTCGAGGATGCCGATCTGGCGATCGTCGCCTACGGCACAGCCGCCCGCGTCGCTCGGAGCGCGATCGCCAAAGCTCGAGACAAGGGCATCAGGGTCGGTCTCTTCCGGCCGATCACGCTGTGGCCATTCCCGGAACGTGAACTCGCCCGACTCAGCCGGCGCCTCGGCGGCATCCTGACCGTGGAGCTCTCTTCCGGTCAGATGGTCGAGGACGTTCGACTCGCGGTTGAGGGGCGATGCCCGGTTTCCTTCCACGGCCGAATGGGCGGCCTCGTGCCGACGCCCGACGAGGTGCTTGGAGCCCTGAAGGCGCTCAGCGCCAGAGTGGCCCGGACGCGGGAGGCCGAGCGTCACGATCAGGTGGCCAATCGTGGTGAGTTCGGATCCCGCCACACCGGCGAGGGCGCGGACACGGACGACGGCGTACGTGTGGGCACGCACCGCGGAGCTCGACGATGACTCTCCACACGCCCGCCCCGGCGTCGCCCGGCGCCTCTGCCGCCCGCCTGATCTACCGCAAGCCGGACGTCCTGCTCGACCGCTCGACTCACTACTGCCCCGGCTGCGGCCACGGCATCGTCCACAGACTGCTGGCTGAGATCATGACGGAACTGGAGCTGCCCGCCCACACCATCGCGGTGGCTCCGGTCGGATGCGCCGTCTTCGCCTACGACTACCTCAACGTTGACTTCGTGGAGGCGCCTCACGGCCGCGCCCCAGCCGTGGCCACTGGGATACGGCGAGTTCGTCCGGAGGCCTTCGTCCTGACCTACCAGGGCGACGGCGACCTAGCCGCCATCGGGACCGCGGAGATCGTCCACGCCGCGGCCCGCGGCGAGCGCATCACCGCGATCTTCGTCAACAACGGCATCTACGGCATGACCGGCGGTCAGATGGCACCGACGACGCTGCTCGGCCAGCGGACCACGTCCTCGCCGGACGGCCGGGACGCGGCGTTGATGGGCTTCCCGATCCGCATCACGGAGATGCTCGCCCAACTCCCGGGCGTTACGTACGCCGCCCGCGGCACCGTCGCCGACGTGGCTGGGATCGGCAAGCTCAAGTCCATGATCAAGCGAGCCTGCCAGGTCCAGATGAACGGCGGCGGCTTCAGCATCGTCGAGGCACTGTCCAACTGCCCGGTCGGCTGGGGCATGACGCCGCTGGAATCTCTGGAGCATCTGAAGGGTCCGGTCGTAGAGGCCTACCCGCTAGGCGTCATCGTGGATCGGGGCGCAAGCGCGTCGGCTCAATCGGGCTCGGGCGGTGCACTCGGCCGAGCGGGAGCCGCCGGAGAGTCGGACGCGCCCCGGCCGCGGGAGGCCTGAGATGGAGCGCTCCGTTGTATTCGCCGGCTTCGGCGGTCAGGGACTCCTCTTCACCGGCCAGGTCCTGGCTCGGGCCGCAATCAAGGACGGCCTCGAGGTCTTCTGGATCCCCTCCTACGGGCCGGAAATGCGCGGCGGCACGGCTTCGTGCACGGTCATCATCGGCGATGGCCCGATAGGCTCGCCTGTCGTGGATGCGTTCGATGCGGCGGTGGTCATGAACCTGCCTTCGCTGCGCAAGTTCGCGTCGCGGGTCGCCGCAGGCGGCCTCCTCGTGGCCAACACGTCGTTGATCGGGGCGGAAACCTCGGCCCGCGCTGACGTAGATGAGATGCGACTCGCTTGCACGGAGCTCGCCGCCAGGGGTGGCGACGACAAGCTGGTAAGCATCGCGGCCTTGGGGGCGCTGGTGGCACGGCTCGGCTGGGTCACGCCCGAATCGGTCCGGGTCGCCCTTCGAGAGATGGCCAGCAAGAAGCGCCCCGACGTCGTCGAGGCAGACCTCGGCGTCTTCGAAGCGGGGCTGGAAGCGGGGCGGTCGGAGGTCGCGGCGTAGCCGGGAGCCACTCGAGAATCGGAATCGGGGCCCCTTGCGAGGTCCCGATTCCGAGTGACGGCGCGATGAGGGGCGTGGCCCCGCGGGGTTAGCGGATTCCGGCCATCTCCTGGAGGGTCTGCCAGCTATGGAGGCGATCCTCCTGGGAGCGCTGTATCTCGGCGGAGGAATTGCCTTCCTTGTCGAAGTGCTGCCCGAAGCGGCCCTCCGTGCGGGCGAAGGAGATGAAGTCGAAGACGGACCCGTCCGGGCTCTTCGACCAGTCCTCCTTGACCGCCGGGTTGCCCTGCAGCGACAGCCGCTCGGCGAGCGAGCTGCCGCGCCGCGGGTCGTAGGTGAACAGCGGGAACGCCCGTGACTCGACGGCAAGCTTGGCCTGCCGGTTGGCCGCGTCGTCGGCGATGCCGTGCTCCGGCATGCACGGCGCGTAGGCGATGATGACCGCCGGGCCCGGGTAGGCGTTGGCTTCCATCACGGCCTTGTAGAAGTGGTTGATGTTGCAGGCCGCGACCTGGGCGACGTAGGCCTCGCCGTGGGCAACCATGATCCGGCCCAGTTCCTTGCGCCTCTCCGACTTGCCGTGCTCCGCCTTGCCGTAGGCGGAGAGCTTGGCAACCTGGCCGGTGAACGAGGCGGTCGAGGTCTGGCCGCCGGTGTTCGAGTAGACGCCGGTGTCGAGCACGAGGACCTTGATGTCCAGGCCCGACGCCACCAGGCGCGACAGCGACTGGAAGCCGATGTCGTACATGGCGCCGTCGCCGCCGAAGACCCACAGTCGCCGATCCGCGTGACCGGCCTGGTCCCAGCGCAGCCGGATGCCCAGCGCATCGGCCGGGCCGTTCTCGAACAGCGAGTTGGTCCACGGCACCGTGAACGGGTTGTACGGATAGGTACTGGCGAAGACGGTGTTGCAGCCGGTCTCGGCCACGATGCCCATGCTCTTCGGTCCGTGGACCTGAAGCGTGGCGGCCATCACCATCCGGACGACGGTACCTTCGCCGCAGCCCGAGCAGGAGCCGGCGCCGCCGACGAAGCCGAAGGCGTGTTCGCCGAGCATTATGTCGGCCAGGGCCTTCTCGTTGCGATACTCGACCGGCGTAGTGGGCAGGGACCTGTAGAACGCGATGTCGCGGCGATAGCGATCGAGTGTACATTCGCCGCTGGGCTCGCAGTCGCACTTCTCGGCCATGACGAGAGCGTTGTGACCCTGGGCCACGCAGACGTCAACGCACTCGGCGCAACCTTTGCAGTGATACGGGTCGATGAAGAGGCCGAAGTCGGCCGCCTCGATCCCGCGCTTGGCGGGGACGTCCGCGTATTTGGTGGTGTGGACGAAGTGGGATCTGGCCGTCTGGGCGGCAAGCTCCGGGTTCGGCTGCTCCGAAGCGAAGGTCTCTATCGCCCTGGCCAGCGAGCCCTTCGGCTGGGCAGTCGCCACGATGGCGCTGTCCGGGCACGCGCTGACGCAGGCCATGCATCCGACGCACTGGTCGGCGATGAGCTGCGGAATAAGGGGCGAAAGAGTGCTGAAGTCGCGGACACCTGCGGTTCCCGGGGCGATGATGCTTCGCGCCACGCCCATGTCGGCGGGAAGTTCGACATCGGCCACACCGCGACGGTAGGCATCGATGACGTTCTTGTTGAAGTCCTCGACATACGCCGCGATGTCGAGCGTCTGGGATGCGATCAGCCCGGGGCCAGCCCCGAGCTTGTCGATGTGGGTAGCAGCAATCGTGTCGATCATCACTCGCTCAGTCATCGGTCTACCTCAACCACGACCGCACGAGGTCGCTGGTCGAGATGATGCCGATCGGGGTGGCCGCAGCGTCTGTTACGACGAGACGGTGGACTCGGCGCTCCTCCATCGACCGGGCGGCCTCTTCGAGGCTGGCCGTTACGGCGATGGTGAGTGCCGGCTTGGTCATCACCTGGCCGACCGCGAGGC
>Ga0182010_10001743_pt1 | contig 11355 bp, 13 predicted proteins | sample 611E1MmetaG_FD_120488 | JGI IMG/M metagenome (GOLD analysis project Ga0182010, IMG submission 120488) | Permafrost microbial communities from Stordalen Mire, Sweden - 611E1M metaG | ecosystem: Environmental > Terrestrial > Soil > Wetlands > Permafrost | place: Sweden: Stordalen | collected...
ACTTCAGCCCTGACTCCGGTGCCGGCAGCATTGATTGCATCTCTGACATTGGCCCATGTTGACCCTGCAGGTATGGTAACCGCAGTCGCAGGTCCGCCACCCAACGATATAGAGAGAGAGCCTCCGCTGACGCTGTATACAGGTGTCATTGCCGTGTTGGCAACATTATTGAGCCCTGTCCCTGCAGCATCAGTCGTCGTAACAGCAACTGAAATATTCCCGGCAACCGACGGCGGAGCCACTGAAAGCATTATCCTGTAATCAGCAGGCGAGCCGGTAGAGTTGGCATTTATCACTTGCGCGGTCACTCCGGTTCCGGAAGCGTTGATTGCAGCGCTGACAGCATCCAATGTTGAGCCGGCAGGAATCGCAACCGCTGTCGCCGCCCCGCCCCCAAGCGATAGCGAGAGAGAGCCTCCGTTAGTGGTGTATACAGCAGAGGAAGACGTATAACCGCCTGTGGCGGTTATGAGCGCCAAATCTGAGCTTGTGGCGGAGATGAGACCTGAATTCGAACTTGTGGAGACTTCAGGGCCATATGCTATCACCTCATTGCCGGAATAGTTCACATCAATGTTGACACCACTGTTAATCTGCGTTGAGATGCGGTTCGAAGTACCCTGGTACATTCCAGTAGTTGCATTGACCGCGGGTTGATCCGTCTTGTACCCTGAAAAAATATAACTTTCACCGACTTGTGTATTAGCAATGCCTATTACACCCTGGATCTGATTACTTAGAATTGACGCGTATTGAGCCATATCCGTCGGCAATGCGTTAGAGGCAGTTGCACCGGCCTGTTTTGCGTCTGAAATAAGCGATCCGATGCTGCCAAGAGCGGTGTTTGTAGCATTAAGAAGCACTGTAGCGCTAGATATGGCGTTCTGGTATCCCTCGAATGATTGAAGTTGGGCTTTTCCGTTAATAATGCTGGACATCGCGACCGGATCATCGGATGGTTTGTTCAGCTTTTGCCCGCTCGCTATCTGCGCGTCATCCTGATAAATCTGTCCCATATCAGCCTGAAGGCCGGTATTAAAATTTGCGTATATCATTTGAGTTGTTATTCTCACAATAGATCCTCCCTATTGGATGATGCCCATGAGGGTTTCAAGCAGATCGCTGGCTACGCTTATCATCTTTGCGGCCGCCTCATACGATTTCTGGTACTGCACCATGTTCACTGCTTCCTCATCCAGATTTACTCCCGACGTCGACTGCCTTTGCGATTCGAGCTGATTTACCATCGAAGTCTCAAAACTGACATAAGTAGTTGCCGATTGTGAATCCGCTCCTGCGGTCGAAACGATATTACTGTAGAATGAGACAGGATCGGTATTTGCCACAAAGTTCTGATTAACCAGTCCTGCGATGGCCTGGGCATTAGTATTATCACCTGGCAGATCTGCAGCAGTTTGTGCGGCGGCAATCTTACTGACATCAGTAAATGACACTGCTAGTTTAGTAGCAGCCTGCGGATCGGCCTGTGCCGTAAAAGTCTCATTGGATGTCATCGGGCCGTCGATAGTCATCTTCATTCCGTTAAACTCAATGGTCCTGCTCTGCCCTCCGGCGGCTATTGTCAAAGTATTGGGTACGGTTGCACCGGTTGTAAGATCGGTCACCACGTAATCGGTAGAAGCCTCGGGTGAGCCAGCGGTATAAGCGACTTGATACTGGTCATAATTAGAAGAAGAAGGGCTTGTAATATTGACCGAGGAAAGAGTGCCAGTGCCGTTATTCACAGTGTGATTCGTTGCTGCCAGTGAATTAAAAAAATTATTGCCTGTCGATCCGTCAAGCCCGACCCCCTGACTGTTCATGGAATTAACCTTGTCTGAAAGGTCGATCGCAAATGCATTCAGGCTGTTCATATAGCCGGGAATAACTGTGTCCCTCATGTCCAGATTGGCCTTAAGCTGGCCTCCGCTGATCTGGCTGTTGATATTGGTCGCGGTTCCATCCATGTTTATGCTTAACTGCATGTTATTTTTAGTATCCAGCGCAACCGACATATTATTTGAACCCGACGAACTGACAAGGGCCGTCCCACCGAGAAATATATTATATCTGCCGCTGCTGTCCTGCACGGTATTTACGGCTGCTATCTGGTTCAGCGACTCGACCAGGGAGTCTCTCTGGTCCTGCAGGTCAAGGGCTCCGGGTGACTGTACTATCTTGTCATTAAGGTCTGCTATCTGCTTGGTAATACTATTTACCTGCGTAACAAGATCCTGGCTGCTCTTGTACAGTTGTGTCCTTTGATCATTAAGGCTATTATAGGCGCTGCCGATGCGCGAGCCAAGATAATTGGCATCGCTGATCAATTGTGTCCTTTCGACACTGCCTTGCGGATTTTGTGCAACTGCCTGCCAATCATTAAAGAAATTTGATATGGCCGATGCAATGCCGGAACTTGAAGTTTCGTTGAAGATAGACTCAATCGAGCTGCTCACACCAGAATAAGTATTCCAATAGGAAGAGTTGGATTTCTCAGTCCTTAACTGAAGAGTTGTGAAAGAGTCATAGAGCCTTGTGATATCTGAAACAGTCACTCCGTTTCCGCTCGACCCTGTTGCGCTATTTAATCCTGAGGCGACGCTCGAGAGCTCCACTTGCTGACGCGTGTATCCGGGCGTAGATGCGTTTGCTATATTGTTTGACGTAGTGTTGAGGGCACTCTGGGAGGCTAAAAGAGCGGTCGTTCCAATATTCAAAATGCCAAGCATGCCCATCGTTATGCCTCCATGGAAATACGCGGCTTGGGGTTGATACCGAAAGTATTCAGGAAGTTGCGAGAGCTCCTGATATAAAATAGCGATTTTTCAATCAATAGACTGTTTAGAGTATTCAGTTCGGCAATACTGGTAGCTATGGATTTGAACCGGGAAGCGATAGATGAAAGATGGTCTGCATAATCATTGCCGGCAGCTGCTGCGACTTCGGTCAGGGTTTTGTTCGGCATCCCGAGGGATTGCAACATCCTTGCCCTCGCTTCTTCACATACTGAAATCTTGGCGGCAACCAGTTCCTTTTCCCTTAGATGATTGTCGAGGGCCTCTGTGTCGAGGCCCACAATCACATCCTTTTCCTTCTGGAGGAGTGTCACCATGTCGGAGCACAGGGAAAACTCCTGTTCAAGAATGGTTATCAGATCGTCATATGAGTTTATCGATGATTGCATTGTTTAGTAATTTGCCGGCGACGGCATCTCCTTTCACATTGTAAGTTCCTGAGTTAATAGCATTTTGTAACTCTTCTACCCGGTCGGCCCTTATATCAGGCAGCTTGCTCACAGCCGTTTGAAGCCGCCCTATTTCCTTTGCCGTTCCCGAAAGGGACACCTGGTCGTCTTTCGGCGTGCCCTCTCCCGACTTTCCCTCGCTAGCCTTTCCACTTGTTTTATCAGGTTTTTGAAAGTTGACCCCGCCGACATCGACCTTATCCGTGATCCTCATTTTTCCTGTCCTCCTTTTCGTATAATTCTATGGCCATAGCATTATACTTAGTTATCGGAGGTCCTAAAAAAAACTTAACTATCTTAGCAGCCTGTCTGCCGACGGGGTCTACCGCCCTTAACCACTCACTTAATGCCCGGTCCATAGCTGTAAGAAATCTTCCCGCCGCCCGGTATTTTCAATTTTCCGTCTTCCTGTATTTTCAATTTTCCGTCTTCCTTGAGCTGCCCATTAACCTTATTTTCGGCACCTTCGGAATGTCCCTTTTCTGATACCATATCCCTGAATGACGGGCTTCTCATCAGGAAGTCATGGATACCGATCCCCCTCTCCGAAAGGGATTTGGCAATTTCACCTGTAATGTAAGGCATGTAGCTAGACACCATTTTGTCTTTGCCGAACTCGGTATTTTCGAGCATATTCTTGAGTAGTTCTCCGAGAAAGACCTGCTCTACCTGCTTCCCGGCTTTATCTGGATCTGATATCTTGCCCAAGCCTGAGCGTACTGACTCATCCAGATTCGGGTAATACATTGAGTCATTCAAAGCTTGCATCACATCAGTACCAATTCAGCCTTGAGGCTTCCAGCGGCCTTTATCGCCTGAAGTATTGCAACGAGATCCCTCGGGCTCACGCCGAGTGCATTCAAGGCCTTGATCAATTCACCAATAGTAGCGCCCTGTACTTCCATGAGATACCCTTTTTTCTCTTCAGCCTTGACCTGTTCTTTAGGCACGACCACCGTCTCTGCCTTATTAGGCGCAAATGGCTGGGGCTGGGACACCTGGAATTCCGTCTTGATCTCGATCGTGAGTCCTCCGTGTGCGAGAGCTATCGGACTTATCCGTACATTTTCACCAATGACCACGGTGCCCGTACGCTCATTGATGATGACTCTCGCCGGCAGATCGACCGCTACATCAAGAAGTTCAACCCTGGACATGAAATCTACTACCTTGCCTAAATAGTCCTGGGGAACGTTAATGGCAACCATCGAAGGCGTCTCCGCATTTGCGATATTGGACTTAAACTGATCATTAATCTTGTCAGCGATCCTCTTCGATGTCGTTATGTCCTGCGCAGCAAGGAGCAAATCCAGCCTGCTTTTGCGGTTCAACTGCACCGGCACTTCCTTTTCAACAATGGCCCCATTGGGAATCATACCCACGTTTGGATGGTTCTTTACTGTCGACGTCCCACCTCCGCCAGCCGAAAAACCCCCGATCGAAATGGGCCCCTGTGCGACCGCATAGACATTACCGTCCGGACCTTTCATCGGGGCCATGAGCAGAGTCCCACCCTGCAAGCTTTTTGCATCTCCGATGGACGATACTTGAACATCAACCGCTGAGCCGGGCCTGACCATAGTCGGCAGCTTCGCAGTCACGATCACGGCTGCAATATTCTTGGTCTTGCCTTTGATATCGGCTTGGCTGACATTGATGCCCATGCGGTTCAGCATATTGGCAAAGGGCTGGAAAATATATGTCCCATCCTTATCGCCCGTACCATTAAGTCCGACGACAAGCCCGTAGCCCATGATCTCGTTGTCCCTGACACCTGAAAATGAAGCGATATCCTTTATGCGCTCTGCGCCCGCGTCGGAAGTTGCAAACAGGGCCACGAGCAAAGTCAGAAGCATTGCCATCGCCCCTGCTTCACACCGTGATATTTTCATTGACCCTTTCATGAACTCTGCTCCTCGTGCTTCCTTATTCTGTCTATTGCCAAATTCCAGCACTTCTTATTTCTTGCAATTTCCCTGCCAAAATATTACTTTTCACGAAATATTCGGGTTAGATCCTAAAAAGGCCACACACTATCCAGCGCCCTCACCAGCCATCCCTGCGACTGCTTGTCAGCGAGCACGCCGTCTCCAACCAGGTATATCTGAGCATCGGCTATATAAGTGGAAATTATCGTATTACTGGTCGATATATCATCGGGTCTCACGATCCCTCTGAGCACGACTATCTGTTTCTCATTGTTCACTACGACCTCTTTCCTCGATTCGACAACCATGTTGGAATTGGGCATCAACTCGACTACCTTTGCCGTGATGGTAGCCGTTATCGTCCCATTTCTCGATGTATCTCCTTTACCTGCAAAACTCGATTTGGAGCTTCCGGAAGCCGTTGGTGTAAACTTCGTTGCCGGATATAATTTCTTCAAAAGAGGTAAACCCTGTATGCCAAAGTCCGTATTTGCACCGAAAAGGTCAGCAACCGCATAGCTTGCAGAGGAATCTCTGCTGTCGTTTGTAGATGCCGTATTCGTGGCGGAAACATTTTCCGCAATGAGAATGGTCAACAGGTCGTTTACTCTTCGTGCCTTCCTGTCTTCATAAAGTGAAGCGGCATCTTTCCATAGTGACCCATCCGGGGAGACAGTCTCACTTTCCCTGGTCGCATAATATTTTGGAGGCATAGGCGCGTTCTTAATTTCCCTCGCGTCCTTCAGGCCCGCACAACCGGCAAGAAAAGTAAGAAGTGAGAAGCAGGAAGCAAGAAGAATAAGATTGCATGTCTTTTGCCTTTTAACTTCCGACTTTCTATTCATATCTTCACCTTCACCAATGTGGGCGATACGAGAACACCGCTCACCTCTTTTTTTGTCAGATCGCACATCACATTTGCGGCGTCTCCGACCATAGTATCGCCCCGCAGTATCCCTTTAGCCGATATCACAACATTTTCGGCTGACACAATAACATTAACCTTCTGACCTCTCTTAACGGTTGCGGAGGAAAGAAGATAGTTGGATCTTATTATTACTCCGTCAGTGACCGAAGCCTTAAGGATTTTTCCTTCGATCTGACCTTTGTCGGTGATAGCCCCGGCGGGGAGCTTCGACAGCTTCTGCCTGACCGTGTAGTAGTCGTCCGGTGAAAGGACTTCCCCACGTGATATCGAACGTGCAGTAACATAAACCTCTGCAAAAACATCATAAGAAGCCTCGACCGCAACATTCACCGTTTTCGATGACCTATCCTTCAAATAAACAGCATAGATCACTTTGTTCCGACCGCTGTAGCCGTCCATATAGACGCTCTGAACCGTCATATCACCGTTGCCGCCGCCGAAATATTCTGCTCCCTTTACGATCCTCAGCTCCTCTAGCTCGGCTTTGTCGGATATCGTACTTGCAAGGTTAGCCTTTACCGCCGTTTGTACCTTATCGAACAGCACATCTGTGTCGGCCAATGCGACGGTGCAGATGCAGAGGGTTAAAATCAGAAAAGCACTGGATGCTTTGAGCTTATAGTGTTTCATGGCTTTATTGTTTCAGAGAGTTGATATTCTGGAGCATCTGGTCAGCCGTCTGAACTGCCTTGGAGTTCATCTCAAAGGCCCTCTGAGCGATAATGAGATTAGCGAGCTCTTGGACAACATTGACATTCGACATTTCAAGAAACCCTTGCTGGATACTGCCCCTTCCCTCGAGCCCCGGTGTGCCTGTTGTGGCCTCGCCCGACGCGTCCGTATTGACGAAGAGATTTTTACCGTTGGACTGGAGTCCTCCCGGATTCATGAATGTAGCGATCTCTATCGTACCCACCTGCACTGGAGACGAATTACCGGCCTGCATAGCCGACACTGTTCCGTCCGAACCTACAGTAATACTGGTCGTGTTTGCCGGGATTGTGATTGCGGGTTCTAGAGGATTGCCGTCTGAACTGACCACCTTGCCGTCCTTATCCATCGTGAAGGAGCCTGCTCTTGTATAGTTTACTGTGCCGTCTGGCATAGTGACCTGAAAGAAACCATCACCTTCGATTACCAAATCGAGGCTGTTGCCGGTGTTCTGGAAATCTCCCTGTGTGAAAAGCTTCTGGATCGATACTGGCTTCACACCAAGGCCCAGCTGCATACCTGTGGGAATAGTTGTGCTTTGCGATGATGAGGCGCCGGCGGTCGACATCGTCTGATATACAAGGTCCTGGAAAGAAGGTCTGCTTCCCTTGAAGCCTGCCGTATTAACGTTTGCTATATTGTTTGAGATTACGTCTATGTTCATCTGCTGAGCCTGCATACCGCTAGCCGCACTGAAGAGTGCCCTTATCATTTCATTTCCTCCTCATTCTTCGTGACTCGTTTATTACTCATATCTTCCCTAAACCTTTGCTATTTCGTTTACTGCCCTTTCGGTCAGCTGGTCGAAACTCTTGATCATCTGTTGTATTGACTGGAATTCCCTTTCGGCGGTGATCATGCTGACCAACTCCCGCAAAGGATTGACATTCGACTTTTCTATACTTCCCTGCTTTATCTCTGCCGTGGCCGGCCCAGCATCCTTTCCCGTAAATAGTGAATCCGCCACGTACTGGACATCAGTAATCTTATCAATCTTGATTCGCCCGACGATATTCCCGTCAACGGACACACTACCATCGGCAGCTATTACAGGCGCTGACTTGACATCCTTTCCAATCTTGACGGGTTTGCCGGATATGCCTATAACGTTATGCCCGCCGCTTGTCGTTAGAAATCCATCTCTATTTACGGCGAAGGAACCGTCTCTGGTAAAATTAGTCTGGCCGTTGACATCAACCACAAAAAAGCCTTCTCCACTTATTGCAGTATCAAGCGGATTTCCGGTCGTCTGGAAAGTGCCTTGCCCGGAGTCGATCGCATACTTTCCGGTCCACGCCATTGCCCGTGCATCGGGCAGTGTTGCCGTTGAACTTTGTGAGAGCCCTTCCATAATAGGATAGAGGCGGCTGGAGAAAGAGGTCCTCTTGAATCCATTGGTGCTCACATTGGCAAGGTTATTGGCGATATTGTCGAGTTCCATCATCTTGAGATTGGAACCTGTTATCGCCGTGTAAATCCCTTTATACATGTGAAACCTCCTTGTGCTGAGATAAACAGAGCAATATTGATGCCTGACCGTATGGGCGGCCCTTGTGGTTGTTCTTTATTGTGCACGGGAGGGAAAACACTAAAAAGGGGCACCACAAGGCGTGCCCCTACGATTTGTTCTACCGGAAAAATATTCCGGGGTGGGAAATTTATACCTTTATGTCGATTCCATTATTTACTTCTTCGCCGCCCTCTTCGGCAGCTTTCTTGAACTCTTCGGCAAAATTCTTTTTCTTTTCCGGTCTCTTCCTGAGGCGAGTCCTCGCGAACATATATCCCTGCCGTATCGCCGACAGGCCCGAAATGCTGTAAATCTGTCTTAATTCGTCATCATCTGCCATAATATCTATATCGTGGTAAAGGAAATATACTTTATTCCTGCCGATTGATTGCTTGATTCGGGCGTGAGACTATTCAGTCAGCTTTGCCTTCTGTTCAGCATAATTCGCCTTGAAAAGTTCCAGGAACTTGTTATATCCCGATTCACTGAGACCTAAGACATTATATGGAACTTTGACATTATCAGGGCCTTTGAGCCCGATCGACAGGCTAAGACATATTGCATCAGCAACGCTGACGATCTGGCATAGGGCTTCGAACGCGCTGTCCTCAAACACCGGCAGGGATTCAGTATGATGGTATTCTATTACAATCTCCAGGTTCTTGGGGAGCTTCCATTTCCGTGCAATCAACCCGCCGACGTCACAATGGGTATATCCCAGGAATTCGGCCTCTACATCCTTGAAGAATGCGCCTTCTTCATAAACCTTTTGCGAAACCAATGTATACTTGTCGGGTAGACTGTTATTCAGAATCGTCTTTCCAACATCATGGATAAGTCCGGCAACTAGGGCCTCCTCGGGCTGGACCATTTTTGTGACCTTGGCAATAAGTGAGGACGCCACCGAGACGCCGAGGCTATGTTCCCACAGTTTCTGCTCAAACAGACCGAATTTGCGGTGCATGTCCTTCAGCGAAGCGGCAACTACTAGAGATTTCATTGTATTGAACCCGATAAGCATGACACCGCTGGATATAGTGTCGATTCGCCGGTTCATCCCGTAATATGGGGAATTGGCAATCCTGAGCAACCTTGCTGAAAAGGACTGATCCTGAGAGATAATCTTCTCGAGCTCATTTATCGATGCGCCGTCGTCATTTATGAGCTCCAGTGCTTTCATAGCAACCGTAGGGAGACTCGGTATGTCTATGGTATCAAGTATGATCCTCTCTAAGTCGCTCTTCATTCTTCTTCGCCCCCTTAGTCATGTACCCTATTGCTCAACATTCGGGATACACGCAAGATTATAATACATTATACGGCATTTATGATTTCTCCCGCCATCTCTTCCAGCGAAAGGACTTTGTCAGCTAAGCCGGCATCTACCACAGCCTTCGGCATCCCATAGACCACGCACGTCTGTTCATTCTGGGCAAAGACCCTGCCTCCGTTTCGTTTCAATTCGGTCAACCCTTTAAGACCATCGTTTCCCATACCTGTCAGGATGACCCCCAGTGCTCTTCCGGGATAGCATTCGGCTATGGAGAGTATCAGGGCGTCGACAGATGGTCGGTAAGCAAACTCCTCCCTGTTTTCGGAAATGGTCACAACCAACTCAAGCGTGCGTTTCTTCACGACTTTCATATGTCCCCGTCCTGGTGCAAGCAAGGCAAGGCCCGGCTTTAACTGATCGCCCTCTTGAGCTTCCTTGACCTCGATCTTGCTCAACTGGTTCAATCTCTCTGCAAACGGTCCTGTAAAATTCGGAGGCATATGCTGGGCGATGACGATTGGCACCGGAAAATCTTTCGGCAGTACAGTGATAATTTCCTGGAGTGCCCTGGGCCCGCCGGTCGAAGTTCCGATGGCAACAACGCTGGTCTTTCTTTCACCTGTTGCCCTCTGAGGCACAGTGAGGCGTAGTTCGCGGATCTTGGTCTCTATGGCAGCCTTGTCGATTGGCCTGACGATTCGCCTGATTGGTCCGCGTCTGGCAATCTGCTTAATTTTGTCCAGCAATACTTCTTTGATCTTGACGATGTTGACGGAAAGTTCGGAGAGATTCTTCGGAATAAAATCGACGGCCCCCAGGTCAAGCGCATCAAGAGTTACCTTAGCGCCTTCATTGGTCAGCGAGCTCACCATGATAACCGGAACGGGGGCCTTCTCCATAATATGTTTCAAGGCAGTAATGCCGTCCATACGAGGCATTTCAACGTCCATTGTAACTACATCCGGCCGCAGACTTGCGATCTTTTCAATAGCTTCCAGACCGTCCCGCGCGGTCCCGACTATGGAAATTTCGGGATCCGATGCGAGCATGCTCGTAAGGGCATTTCTCATGAATGCGGAATCGTCTACAATAAGAACTTTTACCATTTAACCGCGCTCCGATTTATAAAATAATTCACGCTAAAATCCAAATTCCTTTAACAGGTCGTCAACGCCCGCCTGGGAGACGCTTTCGGCCGCTGCCGCTTCGCTCTTGCCTGCCTGTTCGGTCTTTACTCCGAATGTCGCGATAAGGCTTACGAGCTCTTCTTCAATATCGCCCACCAGTGTAATCACCTTTTTAAGAGTCTGGCCCGTCAGGTCCTGAAACGATTGCGTCGTCAAAATCTCGGTAAAGTCGTCTTCGAGCTCGTTTTTAAATTTCTTCAGATACTCGACCGATTCCTGGGGTTCCTTTATATTTCGGACATGTGAAGAAAGATCATCCATACTCAGTATATATTTTTCGACAATTCCCATGGTCTTGTTAGCGGCTTCCTCGGTCTTTTCGATGACGAACTGCAGTTTATCGATAGCGCTAGGCATGTCGGACATAGCCATATCTTTCAGCCGCGGATCGAGGGCCTCCTTGAAGCTCTTGATCGAATCGTGGAGCTTACGCGTAACCTTGCCGACCTCCTTGAAAAGCTCGACCTGCCCCGTCTGGCCTTGTCCGGCCTGCCCCGATTGTGCTATCCCCTGAATCAGCTCGTCTGCCTTTTCATAATTCTGGCCGGCAATGGCATCCATGAACTCCATAACT
>Ga0182010_10001745_pt1 | contig 11343 bp, 6 predicted proteins | sample 611E1MmetaG_FD_120488 | JGI IMG/M metagenome (GOLD analysis project Ga0182010, IMG submission 120488) | Permafrost microbial communities from Stordalen Mire, Sweden - 611E1M metaG | ecosystem: Environmental > Terrestrial > Soil > Wetlands > Permafrost | place: Sweden: Stordalen | collected...
ATCGCTGTGGGGCGCCCTGTTCGGCAAAGGCGCGCCGGCCTACCAAGGCGAATTGGTGGACGCGCTTTTGCCCGAAGGTCGGCGATGGGGATTGCTGGTGACCGATTCAAATGCTCTGCGCGCGGCTGTCGCGGACGAGGTCAACCGTCTGGGCGGGGCGGGCGACGCGCCAGCCGACACGCCCGCTCTGTTGCGCCAAGGGATCGTGACGATGAACCAGCGTTTCGGGGCCGAGCACCTCCTCGAGATCGGCATCGGCTGCGAGGCCTGTCACGGCGGGTGCCGCGAACATGTCCAGCAGCCTCGGGTTTCTACTTCGTACGAGCCGCGCAGTCCGTTTCTGCGTGTGCAGTCTGCGCCCGGCCGCGGCCCGATCACCCGCGCCGAGGCAATCAACCGGACCTGCGCCCGCTGCCACCAGGTTCTGTTTTCGCGCTATCCCTTCACCTGGGAAGGCGGCCTTCGCCACGGCAGCGCGCCCGGCGGCAGTTCCACCAACTCGGGCGAGGCACGCGACATGCTTCTCGGTGGATGCAGCCGCGCCCTAGACTGCACGGCCTGCCACGATCCACACCGCGACGACGATCCGGAAGATCTCGCGGCGCTGTCCACCCCAGCCGGCAACGCCACCTGCACCAAGTGCCATCCGGCCTACGTTGGCCGCGCGGCCCTGCGCGCGCACAGCCATCACGATCCCGACAAAGCGGGCGGCGTGTGTATCAATTGCCATATGCCGCGCAAGAACCTGGCGCTGACCTACACGCTCGGGCGTTATCACCGCATCGGCTCGCCCACCGAGCGCGAGCGCGTGCAGGGAGATCGGCCGCTGGAGTGCGCGCTTTGCCATGCGGACAAGAGCGCGGAGGAACTGGTGTCGGCCATGGAGAGCTGGTGGGGCAAGCGCTACGACCGCCGGGTTCTGCAAACCCTCTACGGTGATTTGCAGCAACCACCTCTTCAGTCCACGCTGGCGCGGGGCAAGCCGCACGAGCAGGCGGTCGCGATCATCAGCCTGCGCGAGCAGAACGTGCGCGGGGCGTTGCCGCTGGTGGCTCGGCAGATTGCCCATCCGTTGCCTCTCGTGCGCTACCAGGCGAGAAAGGCCATCAACGCCTTGGTCGGGCGGGACTGTGGCATCGATCTCGATCGGAGTTTGGCCGAAATTATCGCCGCCACTGAGAAATGCGTGCCCCAGGCCGCCCCCATCACCCCCGGCGCGTCGGTGCGCGAGGCCCCGGCCTCGCCCAGGGACGATGACTGAAACCTAATCGTGGACCAGTTCCACTGTCCCGCTTTCGCCATCCAGCGCCACTATATCCCCGGTCTTGATGAAACTGCGGGCGCCCTTTGCGGAAACCACGGCAGGAATGCCGTATTCGCGCGCCACCACCGCGCCATGGGACAGGGGACTGCCGATCTCGGTGATAAGCCCCGCAATCAAGCTGAAATAGGGGGTCCAGCCGATGTCAGTGAACGACACCACCATGATCTCTCCCGGTTGCAGCGTGGCCGCTTCAGCCACGCTGTTCACGATGCGGGCACGGGCCTTGACAGCACCGCGACTGACCGGGATGCCCCGTATCTGGTTGCCGGTGATGGGCACCGGCACTTCTTCCTCCAGCGGCTCAGGGATGCCCACATTCATCAAGGGGAACTGCAGCTTCGCGGTTTCCGGGAGCTGGCCCCGGCGTTTGGCGGCCTTCACTTTCCAGGCAGGGTCGCGGTCATTGATGAGCCGCCCGACCTCCTCTTTGGTGAGGAAGTAGATCTGGTCGGTGTCGTCGAGAAGCCCGCGCTCCACCAGGGTCTTGGCGTAACTCCGGTAGGCCTTGCGGGTTTCGTTTACCATCCGCATGGACAGGGCCTTGGTCATTTCGCGGTTGGCGACCGCCTTGCGGGCGGCCCGCTTGACCAACTGGATGAAGAGGCGTTGGGTGGCCGTGAGCTGCTTCTGCATGAGCTGGCGGAGATCCCCGGCCGTGTCTCTCGCACTCTTCGCCGGCTGTCCCGATTTCAGCGACGCCTGGATCATGGAAACCAGATGCTCCTGGTCTTCTTCCCAGGGCTTCTCGCGTAGTTCCGATTCTCGTACACAGCGGTGTCCGTGCCGTTGCAATAACGCGTGGTAGCGCTCTCGGAGATGGGCATGCCCTTCGATCAGGTTCAGCGCCGCGGACGGGGTCATGAACGCCAGCGGCTCGGCCAGCCCGGGCGAACCGCGTAGCAAGAGGGCGAATTGTTCGACTGATCGTACCGCGTCGGCACTTTCGATGCTGGGATTGTCGGCGAGCAGCAGCGCCGCCAGGGTGTGATCCCGCGCCTCGGGAAGCCGCCGGTTGCGGGTGAGAATGCCCATCAGAGCCGAGTAATAGGAACCGGACTGGGACGAGGTGAGGATGTGGCAACAGAAGGCATCGACCAGGCGCTCAAAGGCGAAATTCAGGGTGGCGTAGTCTTTGTGGAGATCGCCAGTCATCTCCAGCCGGAACCCCTGTTCCAGCTTGCGCAGCCGTTTCACGCCCCGGCCCGCAAACTGGATGGTGGTGACCTGCTTGCAAAACCGCAGGATGCGGGGAAGCACGGGATCCAGTTTCCCGACCTTGAGTTCAGGCACGTCAGTGGCGCTGAGGGAAATGATGACGTTCTCCTTCTTGTTCAGCGCCAGCTTTTGCACATAGACCATGTACCGGCTCAGGTTGAAGAAGAGCCGGTTGTAGAAAAGCTCCAACGACCGCCATGTGCGGATGGCCTTCATCGGGATCGCGCCGAAACGGGCCGCCAGGTAGCCGAGTCCGATGTCGATGGCCCGGCCGCAGACCGAGTAGGTCAGCGGGGTGACAACCCCCGGCATCATCTCGCCGATATTCCCCAGCGACCACACGTCCGTGCTCTCTTCCTTCACATCGTCGAGCTCGTTGAAATGGACATCATCCAGGGTCGTGACCGGCCGCACCTGCAACCAGTGGATCAAACCCTCGCTGTCGATGGCCCATTCGAGGTCCACTGGGTGGCCATACGCCTTTTCCGCCTTCCTGGCCCCCGCCGTCAGTTCCCGAACCTGCGCTGCGGAGAGCAGGGCGCCGTTCTTGGCGATCTGCGAATCCACGTCCTTGCCGCTGGCGAAAATTCGATACTGGACGGCGTCCTTCTTGCCGCTGACGAGGTCGTCTCCCATGCCGGCTGCGACATTGATCACCATCTTGTCCCTGCGGTTGGACACTGGGTCTGCGCTGAAGATGACGCCGGCCTTTTCCGCGTTGACCATGTTCTGCACGATGACGGAAACGCGGGTGTCAGCCTGGTCGCGGAGCTTCTTGGAATAAAGCGACACCCGGTCGGAGTCAGCAGCGGCCACGCACTTTCGGATGGCCGTCTTGACCGCTTCAGTCCCGGTGACGTTCAAGTAGGTCTCGAACTGGCCAGCGAAAGAGGAATGCAAACCGTCCTCGCTCATTGCGGAAGAGCGCACCGCCTTGGGCCCTTGGCCCAGAGCGCGCAGGTGGTTTGTGAGAATCTCCTCCGGAAGCTCGTGGCCATTGGGGTGGACTATAACGAACGACTCGGGGATCCGGAGCCCGAGTTGATGCAGGACCTTTAGCCCGCGGGCCTTGCCGCCCACAGGTTGGTCCTGCACGTCGCGAATGAAATGAAACAACAGTCAGTCCACCCGATAGAGGTCGGCATGAAATCCGTATTCGGCCATGCCAAGACCGTCAATACCGTTGAATCTGTAGGTGGCGATACCTTCTCGCATCATGTACTTCCCGTCGTGCAGATAGGGAAATTCCCCGTGCCGCTGAAACTCCAGCAGGTGCTTCTTTCCGCCGCGGGTGAGAATCTCGATCGTGCCGTGATCGGGTTTCAATCGCTCGCGGTGGATCGTCTCCAGGTCGGTGGTTTCGACAATGGCGTCGGTCACGCCGTCGGGCCCGGTAATGAAGCCGGCCGTCAAGCGGCCGAGAAACTGCCATTTGATGGTGGTGACGGTGAAGTGGTAGCCGTCGTCGGAGATGCCGGTGAACCAGTAGTGGCGATCCCAGGTAAGCCAATTCCGTGAACCAAAGGAGTGGTCGCGCGACGCCCGCAGGTTCAGATTGTAGCGTTCGCCGTCAAGTTCGATTGTCCCGACGAAGTGGCCGGTCTGCTCATAGTGGACCTGGTGGGTGTCCTTCATGGCGGCAAAGAACTGCTTGGTCCATTTCTCGGAGGCGATGGCTTTGGCAATGAGATTGCGGTCCGAGCTCCTTGCATAGTCGTAGAGGGGATGCTCCCCGGTGAAGAGCAGGTCCGCTTTGCACGTGTGGGGCTGACCATCGGCATCCTTGACTGGACCCTGGTAGGTGATCCGCCACTTCTTTCCGACCTCCACCGGAGCCCATTGCAGCGTGCCCATCTGGAAGCCCGCGCCATCAGGGCCGGGATCGTCCTTGATGCCGAAAAAGCCCACGCCTGGAAGAAAAAAATCGAACCAGTATTCGTGGGGACGGTTCGGACCACGGAAGGCCATGCGCGTGATAAAGGCATTCCCCGCTTTGTCGCCGCCATAGAAGTAGGAACTGTCATTGGGGTAGGGTTCGTCGAAATTCACGTGTTTCTGTTCGAGGTACTCCACTGGATACTGACGACTCTTGGTGCGGTTGACCATCAATCTGGCGATGAGTGGCTTGAGCACTATTCTTGCGCCTAGCGAAGGAAGTTCTTCAGCGGCGAGATGTCGAGGGTGCGAATGGCATCGGCGGCAAAGCCAGCTATTACCTTTGCTCCTGCCAGGTTGGTGTGAGTGATTCCCGGATTGGTTCCCGCCCCGTTCCCCCAGTAGACATCCCAGCCGTTGGGGCCAAGCTTGGTGAGCCAATCCACCGTCATCTGTGTCAGATCAATGACGGGAACATTCTGGTCTTTGCCAATCTGTCTTATGATTTCGGGAAGGTTGGCTCCCGCACTGTTGATGTGCTGGGGCGAGACGGTGGTGCCACTGAAGCCCGCGCGTGCGATCGGCGTCACGAGCACCGGGATGACGCCGGCTGCTTTTGCATCAGTCACATAGCCAGTCATGTTGCTTTGGAAAGTAGCCGCCGGCGTGGTCTTGTCGTTGTGGCCCATTTCAATGAACACGTAGTCATTGGTCTTCCAGCGAGATTTGATAGCGCCCCAGAGCGAGGCGCTCTTGAAGCTCCCGGAACTTTCACCAGAATCGGCATAGTTAGCCACGGCAAGGCCATAGCCGAAGTACTGGGGCAACCCCTGGCCCCACCCGCCCAGGGTACCGCCGCCTTGGTCGCACACGGTCGAATCGCCCGCGACGTACAGGACAGTCGGGCTGCTGGCCGGTGCAAAGGCGATGGAATCCAGGAGAGGCGCCGGTCCCCTGAAATACATGTCCAAGCCAGGGGTTCCGGCCGGAGCCGTGGCCTGGATGGGCTCCCCCTCGGGCTGGCGGACGTTGACCGTCATGGAGAAGCGCAAGGTCTGGCCCGCGTCGGTATCAACCTCGGCCAGCATTTCACGATGCGCCTCGGCTGTCACTTCGGTCTTTCCAGCGGCCGTACCCCCGAGGATGAAGGACACGTCGTAGTTACCCGGGTTGCCACCAAAATGGCAGGCAATGCCGGACGAGTCGTTCGTGCATTTGGCCCGCGTGGTCTTGTCTGGGGTTGGACCGCCATTGACAGATGGGGAGCCACCCCCATCCGTCGTGGCGGTGCCCCCAGTGGCGGGAGGAGTGTCGGGACCGCCAGCGTCGGGGGCGTTTCCACCCGATCCACCCGCAGTTGTCGATCCGCCCCGACCGGTCGATCCGCCCCCGGCAGTCGAGCCACCTGGCGCGACAGATCCGCCTGGCGCGACAGATCCGCCTGGTGCGATTGATCCGCCTGGTGCGATTGATCCGCCTGGCGCGGCAGATCCGCCTGGCGCGACAGATCCGCCTGGCGCGACAGATCCGCCTGGCGCGACAGATCCGCCTGCGCCACCTTGGGTCGCCCCGCCGCCCGAGCCAGCACTGTCGCTATTCCCGCCTGACCCAGCGGTCGCTTGGCTACCACCTTCCTGCGGGGCGGTGGTTGCAGGCCCGCCCCCCGACGAACCGCATCCGAGTCCCAGAGAAACCACCGCGGTCACGGCGAACAACAGGCGACGAAAATGCCCCGGTTCGCATCGGCCATACGAGTTGTGGATTGTCTTCTCGTTGCGTTTGCGGGATGGCATAAGCAGCTATACTGATCTACTCAACGCTAGCAGCTCAAGAGCTTTCGATGGCATGTATGCGTCAAGAGGTTACTAACGCATATCTTCAGGCGGCAACGATGATCGGCAACGAGTCCGGACACGGCCAGTCATGAAGCGATGGTCGTCTTGAGGCTGAGCCTTGTTGGAGCGCTGCGTTTCGCCTTGCGCGCCAGCACGCCGAACTCGTGGTGGGAACCATTGCCCTCTGCCAGTAGATGACGAAGGACCTCGGAGTGGGTACAGTATTCACTCTGTGGCGCGTCTCGGTCTCCAACCGAAGCACGGACAGAAAGGAATACAAATGACGAGGCTAGCGCAATCTTCTCCTGCTTTCGTGCTCATCGCGGCGATGGCAGTTGGCTGCAGCGGAAGCAGCAACCAAGACGCGACGCCGGTGGTCCGCGACGGCTCCTCGGGTGCAACCGAGGTGGCGAATCCCCCCAAGCTCGATGCCGGCTCTGACGTTGGACCCGTCAGCGCCACGGACGTGCCCGTCGTCACGCCCGATGCGGTGGTCGACAATCGGCCGGCCACGGGCGACGCCGGCCCTGTCGCGACGCCTGATGCCCCCGCAGACAATCGGCCGGCCGTGGGCGACACCGGCCCCGTGGTCACACGCGACACGGCGGTGGACAATCGCCCGGCCACCGGAGATACCCGCCCGGTCACAGGGGACACCGGTCCCCTCGCCACGCCTGATGCGGCCATACCAACGGGATCGGGCACGGTGCTGCAGTCGACTGCGTTGAAACTCGAAGTAACCGCCAGCCCCTACTCGTACAAAGTTACTGAAATATCGTCGGGAGAGGTGCTGGTATCCCAGTCGGCGACAACCTTCACGGTCGGCAGCACGGCGAGCGCCAGCGCCAGCGCCAGCGGCTTTGCCACGACCGCCACCACCCTGGATGCGAACCTGGCCCTGAGCGGAGGCTCAAACACGGCGCATGTCAAGTTCACCTTCACCAGCCCGGAGGTGCTACAGGTTCTGTTGACCTACAGTGGCGGCACCCCCACGAACGTGAAGGAGCAGTTCAACGACCAAGGCGAACACTATTACGGAATCTGGGGCTATCACCTGGGCACCTCCGGCAACCTCGACAACCGGGGAGCAGACCACGACTTGCTCGGGCTGCAGACGTATTCCGACAACAACTACAGCAGCGCCCGGGCGCCGTTCTATGCAACTTCAAAGAAATACGGCATCTACGCTGAATCGATGGCGAAGGGGCACTACACCGTCGCGGTGAGCAACAAGACCAGTTTCAACTTCGACAGCCCGCAATTGCAGTACTACATCATATATGGTCCCACCTATGCGGACATCCTGGGCCGCTACAACACTTTGGCCGGCCCTTCGTTCATGCCTCCGACTTGGGCCTTTGATTCAATCTGGTGGCGCGACGATCATCATGCCGATTGGGCCGCGCAGGGGGTTACCAGCAGTCAGGCGCTGGTGATCAAGGACGCCGACAACTTGCGGCTCCACAAGATTCCGGCCTCGGCCATTTGGATTGACCGGCCCTACAGCACGCCGCTGGGTCAGAGCGGGAAGGCCGGCGCTTGGGGCAATATGGATTTCGACAACACCTTTCCGACTCCATCGCAGATGATCAGTGATCTGAATAGCAGGGGAATGAAGTTGATCCTTTGGACCGCCAACCGGTGCTTCGATCAACTTCTGACCGAGGCGAAGGCCAGCAACTACAACTTCGCCGTCGGTACCTATGGTGATTCGCCGGCCGCGGATGTGCGGATTCCGGCCGCCTATAGCTGGTTCAAGGGAAAGCTGGATACTTTCGTCAAGCTGGGTGTGCGCGGCTACAAGATCGACCGGGGTGAAGAAGGGGAACAGCCGGATTCGGCGCAGAATGAGAGTGTCTACCTATTTAACAAGTTGTCGTATGAGGGGATGGCCGCTGCCAATGGCAATGATTTCTTGATCTTTGCCAGAAACGTATACGACAAATCTCGACAATACAGTGGTCATTGGGGCGGCGATTCGAGTGCGGACTTTTCTGGGTTGATCGCCTCGATCAAGATTGGGCTTAGGGCCGGCGCCATGAACTTCCCGATATTCGGTTCGGATACCGGTGGATATAATGGCACCCCGAACAAGGAACTCCTTGCCCGGTGGCTGCAATTCAACGCCTACACGTCCATGATGGAGGTACTGATTGGACCGAACCGAACCGTCTGGACGAGTTTCGATCAGGCATTGATTGACATCGCCACGGCCCAAACCCAGGCGCATCACGATTTGATCCCCTATACCAGGTCGTATGCCTACAAAGCCACCCAAAGCGGCATGCCCATCATGCGGGCCATGATCCTGGCCTACCCAGACGACGCGAGTGTCTCCGACACCTGGAATCAGTACATGTATGGGGCGGAGATCCTGGTGGCACCCGTGACCACGGCCGGTGCCACGAGCCGTTCGGTGTATCTGCCGGCCGGCAAGTGGATTGACTACAACGACAAGGCGACGATCTCTACCGGCGGCGCAAGCGTGACAGCTTCCGCTCCTCTGGCGACCATCCCGCTGTTTGTCAAGGAAGGGGCGATCATTCCGCGGGGCGATATCCTGCAGTCCAACAACAGCTGGACCACGAATTGGGCCGCCAACCTGCGAATCGAGGTCTTCCTGGCTTCCACCGGCAGTAGTTCATTTGACTACTACACCGGGACCGCCGTGCAGACCATCACTGCCTCACTTTCCGGAAGTACGGCCACCATCAAGTTCGACGACTTGGGGACCAACGGAAAGCTGGAAATCTACTGCAATGGCTGCTCCGGCGTGGTGCGGAACGGAGTGGCGCTGACCTCGGCCGACTTCACCTACGATTCAGCCAAGAAGCTGCTGACCGTATCGTATTCAGGAGCGACGACTCTGGAGATCAGCGGTACCGCCAGCATCTTCTAGGATGCGTGGCCTCGGCGCACCGAGCCCCCTAGCATCACGACTTGCATGACCAGGGCTCGATCGCCCTCGACCTGCAGGCGCCCGGCGAGCAACGCCGGCAAGGGGGCGAGCACGCCTGCCGCCAGTTCCTCGCAGGTACGGCTGTCGACCCGTACGGTTGACCGCGGACGGCCTGCTCGCATGCCGGAGGGGCCGAAGGCCAAGTCGACGGTCCAGCGCCGCCGGCGCCGCCCGTGGATCTCGAAGGCGATGCGGCCGTCGATCTGCGCCAGCAAGCCGATTCTTCCTTGGTCGATGCACAGCAGATCCATCACGTCGGCCTCCGGTGGCAGCAGGCTGGGAAGGTCGGGCTCCTCGTGAAACAGGGCCAGGAAATCGGCCACGCCTTGCCGGAGCCAGATGTCGGGATAATGATCTACCTCGCTGTCGGGGCTGGGCCGATGCCGCGAGCCCGGCTCGCGACGCTTCACGATGAGGGCCTCCTCGGTGGCGCAGAGATCCCATTCGCCGCCGCCTTGACCTGAAAGAGTCACCCGAAGCGAGGGGCTGTCAGGTGGCGGACGGTGCGACGCCGCTGCAAAAGCGCGCGGTAGCCAGGATTCTATGATCTCGCTCGCCGGAATTTCCGGCGGCGGCCGGCCCATACCGCTCACGAATCAGCGCCGCCTCTTGCCGGCCCGGCTTGAGTGCTTGGGCGTCGCCTTGGCGGGACGCTTTCCCTGCGGATGCTTGGTCTTCCTTGACGGTTCGCCTCTCCCGCGGTGCTCGCGTGCCGGCCGCTCCCGATCTCCGTGCAGGCGCATGTCCACCTGCCGTCGCGCGACGCTGGCGGAGAGGACATCGACCTTGACCGAATCGCCAAGCGAGAAGGTGTGGCCCGATCGTCGGCCCACCAAACGGCAGGCCACCTGGTCGTAGTCGTAGAAATCGTCGGGGAGAAGATGTTCGGTGCGTACCAGGCCCTCGACAAAGGGCTGGTCGGCCGCCACGAACACGCCGAAACTGGCCACCCCTGAGATGGTGCCCTCCAGCACGTCGCCCACGCGGTCGCGCATGAAGAAGGAACGGTACAGGTCGACCACCTCACGTTCCACTTCCATGGCCTTGCGTTCGGCGAAGGAGGACTCGGTAGCGATCTGCTGCATCTCCTCGGGCGAGGTGGTTTGTCCTTTCTGAAGGGGCGGGAATCCACCGGCCGGTTTGCCCAGGCTGGCCAGCCGTCGCTTGAGCAGGCGGTGCACTACCACGTCGGGATAGCGGCGAATGGGCGAAGTGAAGTGCAAGTAGGCATCGGCGGCGAGGCCGAAGTGGCCCACATTGGTCCCGTCATAGGTGGCCTGCTTGAGCGAGCGCAGGGCCTGGAAGGAGAGTGCCCTCTCCGCCGGGTGGCCATGCAGCCGCTTCAGCACAGCCGCCAGACCCGAGGGTGTGCGAGCTTGCTCCTCATCGACCTGGATGCCGTAGCGCTCGGCCATGGCCGAGAAGTTGTGCATCTTCTCGGCGTCGGGGGCGGGATGGATTCGCCACAGGGTGGGCTCGTCGCGCGCTTGAAAGCTCTCGCCCACCGCAATGTTGGCGGCCAGCATGAACTCCTCGATCATGGCGTAGGCATGGCGCTCGCCCGGATCGCGGCGTGCGCGCCGGATGTCGCGCACCAGCCCGGGATCGTCGTGGTCCAGTTCCACCACAACCTGCGGCAGATCCAGGTCCAGGGCGCCACGCTGCTGGCGCCGCGCCCGCAGCTTGCGCGCCAGCGCATCCAGCGCGCGCAGGGCCGGCAGAAGCGGCTCGTACTTCTTGTACTTGCCCTGCGCCTTGCCGGCCAGGGCGGCGGCCACCCCGGGATAATCCAGGCGGGCGCGCGAATGGATCACGGCCGCGCAGAAGTCCTGCTCCCGCACCGCGAGATTGCTGTCGAAATCGATGCGCACCACCATGGCCAGGCGATCCTCCCCGGCCAGAAGCGAGCAGATGTTGCCGGAAAGCGCCTCGGGCAGCATGGGAATGGCCCGATTGGGCAGGTACAGGCTGCAGCCGCGGCTGCGCGCCTCTTTGTCGATCGCCGTGCCTTCGCGCAAATAGTGCGAGACGTCCGCCACCGCCACCCAGACGCGGTGAACACCGCCCGGCATCGACTGCAAAGCCACGGCATCGTCGAAGTCGCGCGCCGTCTCCGGATCGATGGTCATGAACGG
>Ga0182010_10001746_pt1 | contig 11341 bp, 10 predicted proteins | sample 611E1MmetaG_FD_120488 | JGI IMG/M metagenome (GOLD analysis project Ga0182010, IMG submission 120488) | Permafrost microbial communities from Stordalen Mire, Sweden - 611E1M metaG | ecosystem: Environmental > Terrestrial > Soil > Wetlands > Permafrost | place: Sweden: Stordalen | collected...
GGGTGGACGCCATCTTCCGCACCGGCCCCGTCATCGCCGCGCTGGAGCGCTACACGGAGGGGCTGGCCGGACGGACCCATCCCCTGCTCGGCGCGGGTCTGCTTCACGCGTCGCGCATCGCGGGCGGCACCGAGATGGCCACCCTGCCGGACCGCTGCCTGCTCTCGGTCGAGCGGCGCACGCTGCCCGGCGAGACCCCCCAGGGTGTCCTCGCCGAGATCGAAGCCATCCTCGACGCCTGCCGCGCATCCGATCCCGCGCTCGACGCCTCCGCGCGGGTGACGCTCGCCCGAGACCCCTTCGAGATCGCGGCCGACCATCCGTTCGTGGCGCTCGTCCGCGGCGCGACCGCCCGCGCGACCGGCGCATCGCCCGAGCTGGCCGGTATCAGCTTCTGGGCCGATTCGGCCTACACCGCGGCCGCCGGCATCCCGAGCGTGCTGCTGGGCCCGCCCGGCGAGGGCGCCCACGCCGACATCGAGTGGGTCAGCGTCAGCGGCACGGTCGCCTGCGCCCGGGCGCTCGCGCAGATCGCGCTCGACTTCTGCGGCTGACGGGGCACGACCCCGAGTCCGCGCAGGCCAGTCTCGCCCGGGACGTCCATGCGGCGGTACCGGGAGCCCGTCGCGACGACCGCCGCGTCGGCGCCGCAGCTGTCGTCCGATGCCGTGGTGGCGGGGCGGGAGGCACTCCCCGAGTGGCGAGGCATCATGAGGGCGTCCGTGGCGGACGGTGCCGACGTGGCGCTCCGACCCATGGACACGGAGTGGAGCCTGCCAACTGTGCGTGCGACGGCGGTCGTCTTCGATCTCGGCGGCGTCCTCATCGAATGGGATCCGCGCCGCCTCTATCGCCAGCTGTTCGACGATCCCGCCGCCATGGAGTCCTTCCTTTCGGAGGTGTGCACGCCGGCGTGGAACGCCCGGCTGGATGCCGGGCGGTCGTGGCCCGAAGCGATCGAGTCACTGGCTCGCGAGTTCCCGGCGCAGCGCGACGTGATCCTCGCCTACGACGCCCGGTGGGAGGAGATGCTCGGCGGGTCCATCGAGGGCACGGTGCAGATCCTCGCCGAGCTGCGCGACGCGGGAATCCCCTGCTACGCGCTGAGCAACTGGTCGGCGGCGAAGTTCGTGCTCACCCGTCCTCGCTTCCCGTTCCTCGAGTGGTTCGAGGGCATCGTCATCTCCGGTGATGTCGGCGCCAGCAAGCCCGACCCGGCGATCTACCGCGTCCTCGTGGCGCGGTACCGCCTGACACCCTCGACGACGGTGTTCGTCGACGACGCCGAGCCGAACGTGCTGGTCGCCGCTGAACTCGGGTTCCGTGCTATCCGGTTCACAGGGGCGCCGCGCCTCCGGGCGGATCTGCGCGGCCTGGGGCTGCCTCTGGTCGCTGACGCTGCCGGCTGACGGAGCTGAGGGTCGTGGCGGCCGGCCAGCAGGATGGCCCTTCGTGGCGCAGCGCCGGCACGACGAGGCGCGCTCGCCGTTCGTCGATTCGAGCCAGCGTCACCGTGGGCGAGCCTGTTTGAATACAGGCCATCAGTGGCCACCTGTCACCGCACCCGACCGAGGTCCGCCCGTATGCCCTACATCGACCTCCCCCTCGATCAACTCCGCGCCTACCGGCCCGAGCTCGACCCTCCCGCGGATCTCGCCGCCTTCTGGGCGGCGACGCTCGCAGACGCGCGGCGCCACGATCTCGCGGCGACGTTCACGCCCGTCGCCACGGGCCTCGCGCTCATCGATACGTTCGACGTGACGTTCGCGGGTTTCGGCGGGGACCAGATCCGCGCGTGGCTGCGGCTGCCGGCCGGCGCAACGCGGCCCCTCCCGGCGGTCGTCCAGTTCGTGGGGTATGGCGGCGGCCGGGGCCTCGCACACCAGGACCTCCTGTGGCCGGCGGCCGGGTACGCGCACCTGGTCATGGATACCCGGGGACAGGGGGCCGGCTGGAGCCCGGGCAGCACTCCTGACCGGCATCGGAGCGGAGACCCCCAGGCCGACGGCGTCATGACCGACGGCATCCTCGCGCCGGAGCGCTACTACTACCGGCGCCTCATCACCGACGCGGTGCGCGCGGTCGAGGCCGTCCGCGCCCACCCTGCCGTCGACCCGGCGCGCGTCGCGGTGATGGGCGGGAGCCAGGGCGGGGGACTCGCGATCGCCGTCGCGGGTCTCGTGCCCGACCTGCTCGCGGCGATGCCGGACGTCCCGTTCCTCAGCGACTTCCCACGGGCGATCCGCCTGGTCGACATGCAGCCGTACGTCCAGATCGCCGCCTATCTCAAGGTCCACCGCGATCGCGTCGCCCAGGTGGAGCGGACGCTCTCGTACGTGGACGCCGCGATCCTTGGGCGGACCGCGACCGCGCCCGCCCTGTTCGGCGTCGCGCTGATGGACACCGTCTGCCCGCCGTCGACCGTCTATGCGGCATACAACTGGTATGGCGGCCCGAAGGAGATCCGCGAGTACCCGTTCAACGACCACGAGAGCGGCGGCGAGACGCATGACGCGGCGATGATCGACTGGCTCGGCAGCGTCGTCCGTGCGGCCGGCTGACGCGACCGGCGAGACGACGCGACGGGTGACGATCGACCGGCCCGGCCGCGCCCGCGCTGAGCACGCCCGCGCCCATCGGTGGCGACGAGCGGAGACAGCCCTTCTGCTGCTGGCCGCGGTCGCGCTGGTCGTCGGAGTCGCGGCGCGACAGGCCGATCCCATTGAGGGCTTCTCGGCCGGGGGCGCCCTCGCCGGGCTGACCAGCCAGCTTCCGACGACGCTGCCGGCGGCGATCCTCGTCACGATCGCCATGCTCCTCGACCTCACCGCGGGCGCGGTGCTGCTTCGCCTTGTCCGGCAGGCGCCGTTCGACACGTGGTCGGATCTCCTGCTGGGCGGCTTCGCGGGTGCCGTTCTCCTCGACGCGCTGCTCCTGTTCACCCTCGGCGGGGCCGGCCTGTTCCGCCAGCCGACGCTGGCCGTCGTGCTCGCGGCCATGGTCGTGGCGGGGCTGCGAGTCCGCCCGCTCGTGGCGCAGCCGTTCCGGCTGGGCCGGGTACGCCCCGCCCGTTGGCTGCTGATCGGCCTCGTCTGGTCGGCGCCGCTGCTTCTCTCGCTGGCATCACCGGTCATCCCGTACGTGGATGAGCTGCCGAACCACGTGGCACCCGCCGAGCATCTCCGCGTGTTCGGCCAGATCGCGTCGCTGGCGACGTATCCGTCGCCTCTCTACGGTCCGTCGCGCCTCTTCCTCGGGTATGCCGCGCTGATGGGCACGCTCGCGACCCTGACCGGCCTCCCCGCCGCGCTCGCCATGTCGGCGTCGGTGAGCTCGCTCGCGATCCTCTCGGCGGTCGCCGCGCGCCGACTGGCGTCGGCCCTGTTCGGCCGCGAGGCCGGCTTCTGGGCGCTCCTCGCCTTCTGCCTGTCGTTCAGCTTCGTTCGGCTCCCCGACGCGCGCGACAGCGTCGTGGCCCTGCCCCTGGCCGCGCTCGCCTTTGCCCTGTTGGCGGCCCCCGGAAGGCCGGCGAAACGCGGTGATCTCGCCCGCGCCGGGCCGGACTGGCTCCTGGCAGCCGCGCTGACCGCGGCGACCCTCGTCCATCCGCTGGTGGGGGCGTTGACCGCGGGCAGCGTCGTCCTGCTCGTCGCCGCCGACCCGGCCCGCCACGCGCGACGCGCCATCCCGGCCCTCGCGGCGACGGCCATCGCCGTGCTTCCCCAGGCGGCGGTGATGCTCGGCCTGGCGCCGGCACCGGCCTGGGGGATGGTGGCCTTCGCCGCCGGGGCGGTCGTCGCGATCGGGATGGCCCGCTTCGTCGAAGGCGGGCGCTGGTCACGGATCTCACCGCGGGCGGCGACGGCAGGCCTCGTTCTCGCCGGCGCGCTCGCGGTGCTCGTGATCGCCGTGATGGTGCCGGGCGCGCCGGCGCAGGCCGGCAGGTGGCTCAACCCGGCCTTCCCGTTCCTGTTCGCGGCAGCCGGGGCAGGCACGATCGTGATGGTCCCGGCCGGCCACGCAGGCCGCAGGCTGCTGCTGGCACCGCTCGCGATTGGCGGCGCCGCGCTCCTTGCCGTTGCCGTCATTCCCGGTTCGTCGCTCCTCGGGGACGCACTCCGCTACGAGGTTCCCAAGGCGGTCGGGTACTGGCTGCCCTGGGCCTGCGTGCCCGCCACCGCGGGCCTGGTGGCGGCCATCGTCCGCTGGCGCGGTCCGGCCATCGCCCGCTTCGCCCTCGTCGGAGGCTTCCTGGCGATCGTGCTGTTGCCCACCGGGTCGCCCGCGCCGGACTCCGTCCAGGCCTCGCACGCCGTGGCCGACGACCTCGCCTTCGACCTGCGAACCGCCGAGCTCGGCGGCTGGCAGGGCTACCCGGACTCCCGGCTCGTCGTGGATGCGGCCGGCCGCGATCTCCTCGGGTTCCTCCGTGAGGAGATCTCGAGCGGGAAGCTCGGCGCCGAGGCACGCGTCCTGCACGTCGCCCGCAGCTACGAGCCGTGGGCGAGCGTCCCGATCGCGGTCTTCACCGGCCTCGAGGAGTCGGTGGTGTGTGAGGACGCCACGCTCGACATCTTCACGGCCGGGGGCCGGATCTACCCACTGGCGAGCCTGGCGACCGAGCTCCGTGCGGGATACTCCGCCGTGGTCCTGGAGCCGGCCGGCCTTCCTGCCGTGGTCCGGTCGTCCGTCATCGCGGCCGGCTACCGGTCGGTCTTCACGTCCAGCTCCGGGGAGCTCTTCATGGCGCCCGTGCCCGCGGCGGCGCCCGGCTGACCCACACGGCGGCCCGCGCCCGCGGCGTCTTCGCGGTCGAGCGGGCGGCGCTCAGGCAAGCCTGCCGAAGCGTTCGTAGAGCGCGGCTGCGCGCGCGAGCGGTTCGGCGTAGTAGTTGCCGGCGGAGTCGTCGAGATCGACGGTCCGTTCGGGAACGCTGACGGTCGGCTTCGTCAGTGCGAATGCGCGCATGACCTGTGCGCTGGGCTTGAGGCTGCCGTCCGGCCGAAGGAAGCCGAAGAAGCGTTCGTGCACCTGGACGTCGCACGGCGGCCGGGTCCACAGGACCGAGTCGTAGTCCGAGAAGCACCATGCGAAGGCACCAAGACTTCCAACCCGGACCAGGCGCGGCAGCACGGCTGCGAAGTACGCCGCCGCGTCGTCCTCCGACGCGAAGAAGGTGCGACGACGCCGGCCTCCCCACAGGACCAGCTCCTGCCAGTGACTCGGGCCGTCCGGGCTGCTGGTGTTGATGCCGAACTCCTCGTACAGGACGGGTCGCCCGGCAAGCGCCGCCGCGAGCGCGGCCGTGAAGGGCACGAAGTCGGGATCGAGCGGACCGCGGGCGAGGGGACTGTAGATCGAGTAGCCGTGCATCACCGACAGATCCGTCTCGGCCGCGATGTCGCCGATTTGGAACCCCACGTCGGCTTCGAGGCTGGCGCCATGCAGGCCGACGAGGACGGGCCGATTCGGATCGATGGACCGGATCACCGCGGTCCGGTCATGGACCCAGGCCCGTCCCGTTCGGGCATCGCGCGGCTGGCAGAAGAGGTCCGGCTCGTTGCCGAGGCTCCAGGCCCATACGGCGGGATGGTCCCGCAGCGCTCCGCATACCGCGCGCAGGAGGAGGTCCTCGGCTTCCAGGACGAACGGCGTGACGTAGACGTCGTGGATCGGGCTCGTCGAACCCTGGGGGTCGCCGAGACCGACGATCTGCCGATCGCCCGGGTGCGGCCGGCGGCCCCGGTCGAGGAGCCACGGCGGTGCCCAGTTCGGTCCACTCATGTGACCCGTAAAGAACGTCACCTCCAGCTGGAGGTCGAGTCCGGCCGCGATGTCACAGACCGTCGCGAGGTCCCGCAACGCCCCGGCGTTCACGCGGTCCGGAGTCGGCTGGAAGCTCTCCCACAGGAGGAAGATGCGCACGTGAGTGAGGCCGAGGTACCGGATGATGGCGAACTCGTCGCTCACCTCCCCGGCATCGAACTTCTCCCACCAGCGCATCGCCTTGCGCCGGGGCCAGTAGTTGACTCCAAGCAGGAACGGCTGACCAACGACGCCCGTTTCGGCCTTGGTCACCGCAACACCTCCGCCCGGGGCGATCCCGGCGTGACGCCGAAGGGAAGTCGAAGTCCGCGTCATGGCACACCAACCCGGGCGTCGTCCGGGGAGAACGTCGCGACGGAGGTCAGCCTCGGCCTCGCGGGAACGGGAGTTGCTGTCAGCAACCTGCACCTCATCGGGATCGTGCAGCGCCAGATGAACGGGACCAGCTGTCTTCGGCCCGCTGCGCACCGCCCAGCGCCTGGATGCTGCCCGTGCGCGCGCCACCCGCGCGACGAATGACTCTCGTCGTCGGATCACAAGTATCGAATGATCTGTGGCAGTCCGGGACTCATAGCGGTGAGCGCCCGTTCGAGGCGCCGAGCAGCGGCTACGCGAGAGCGAGAAGGCACACGGCCAGTCCAGCTGCCGCGAGGCCCGCGACCTGGACACGGCGGAGGCGTTCGCCCAGCACGACCCACGCCAGCACCACCGTCGCGCCGGGATACAGGGCCGTGATGACCGCCACGATCGAGAGGTCGCCGGACCGGACGGCCAGCAGGAAGGCCAGGTTCGCGAGGGCGCTGAGGGCCCCCGAGCCAACGGCCAGCGCCCAGCGGGGCGGCCTCGTCCCGATGCGCCGGCGCAGGGTCACGACGGCACCCAGCAGGACGCTCGAGGAGACGACGCTCCCCGCGAGCAGAGGGGCGAGACCGCTCCCTGCCGGAGCCTGGCGCAGACAGATGAGCTGGGTGGCGATCGCACCGCCCGCGCCGATCGCGAGGACCAGCGCCCGTCGGCCGGGCCGGCTCGACGCCGCGGAGGGACCACCCCCAACGAGGATGATCGCGAGCATTGCGAGCAGCAGCCCTGCGAAGGCCGGGGCCCCGAGCCGCTCACCCTCTAGGATGCCGACGCCCACGGGGATGACTGCCGAGATGACGGCTGTGAGCGGCGAAAGGATGCTCATCGGGCCGAGCGCAAGGGTCTGGTAGAGGAGCGTGAAGGCAGCGGCCGATGCGAGACCGGATCCAGCGCCCCAGGCAACGGCTGACGCTGACCAGTCGGCGCCGAGGACCGGCAGGAGGAGCAGGTTCACGAGGAGCCCTGCCGGGGCCGCGGCCGCCACGACGCGGAAGACGTGCGCATCACGCGAAGCCAGGCCACCGGCGAAGTCGGCACCGCCGTAGCCGAGGGAGCTCGCGAGCGCGAGCAGGATCGCGACCATAGCCTCTCAGGAGTCCAAGCGCATCAGGCGACGACGTGCCTCCGGCGCACCTTTCGAACGGCGAATGCGTTCCGGATGGTCTGATGCCGGAGCTCGGCTGGTTCTGGCATGAGGCCTTGCCGCGTTCGCTCCGCCGCACTGCTCGGATCGGACCGCAAGTCTAGGTCACGGGCGGCCTTCCACGTCGCGGGCCGCTGGCGTTCCTCGCGGCATCGACACGCCCTGCCAGCGTGACGGAGAACGTGCGTCTCGTGCGCGGCTGGCCGCCCGCCCCGAGCACGAGCAGGTCTCCCGGGACCGGGAGTGGGCGGCCCGCCTCTTTCAGGAACAGCAGCCCCGCGAGCCCGAGGAGGGGCGCGACGTCCATCGTCGTGGGAACCTCACCGATGGGGCGTCGAGCTCACGCCTGCGACCCGGCGCGTTCGAGCGCCGCATGGAGGCTCTGGTAGGAGTCGCGCAGCAGGCGCCCGACCTCGGGCCAGTAGGCGCGACCGGCGCCCGTGGGTCCGTCGAGGTCGGCCGCGGCGCCACGGTCGCGCACCTCGGCCGCGAGGCCGCGCAGCCGACCGGCCTCGGCGACGCGCTCCTCCTCGACACCGTAGAGCCCCGCGTACAGCGCGGTGATGGCCGCCCCGGCAGCTTCGCCGGCCGCCAGGCCGATCTCGCGCCGCACCACCCACCAGCGCAGCTCGCGCCGAGCCACGTCCGCGGCGTCCACCGTCGCCGGCAGGCCCAGGGCCCGGTAGCCCCGCTCGATGTCCGGCCGGAACCGCTCGTAGCCGCCGCTCGAGCGCGCAAAGCCGACGGCGCCGCGGGTCAGCCAGAGGGCCGCCAGGAGGGCACGACCCCAGCCGACCCGCGCCTGCTCGCGGTTGGCCAGGACAAGCAGCCCGAAGAGCCGCGCCGGCTGGCGGCGATAGTAGGTCTGCCACATGCGCAGCTCCAGGCGAGCCAGCCTGGTCGGATCGAAGCTGCGGCCCCAGGTGCCGGCCGCCTGCGAACGACGCCGGAAGGTCGGCCCTCGAGGTGCCGGGGCCGGTCCGCGGGTGAGTGGATCTGCGAGGGCGTGGCGACGGGCCAGCTCGATCCGCAGGCTCGCCTGGCCGCGCGCCATGGCCCAGCGGTGGTTGGCAGCGAAGATCGGCCGCGCCATGAACGAGAGACGCCGCAGGATGCCCTTCTCGGCCCGGATCCGCCAGTCGTAGACGACCGTCGTGGGCGGTTCGGCGGAGTCGCCGGTGGGACCTTCCGGGATGAGGGTCCAAGTTCCCTGGCCCACGAAGTCGCCGGACGCGTCGATGGTGAATCCGCGCGGCGGGTCCGACGCGATGACCCGGAATTGCCAGCGCAGCGTGTAGGGCAGCCACCCCGTCGTCCAAAGATCAACGACCTTGCCCAGGCCGTCAGGTCCGCCGGGATCAAGCACCCGAACCGAGAGGTAGACCGACGGCCACCAGCGGGGGAGCGCTTCCGCATCGGCCAGGATGGCGGCAATCGCGTCGGCGCTCGCCGGCACCCGCCAGGTGGTGACGAAGTGGTACTCGTTCGACGCCACTGCCCCTCCCCCATGTCGTCATGCCCGATGGCACCGCTCCGGACGGCCTCGTCGCCGCGCCCCTGGGCTCGCCGTCGGTTTGGCGGCACGGTACCAAGGGCGAGTCCGGCTGTGAAGGGGTAGCCAGATTGAGGATGGCGGCAGGCCGGGCGCCCCGCACGCGTGGTCCGAGCGGGCCGTCGACATGACGAGCCTTCATGACGCGGTGGTGTCCAGAGAACACACTGGCTGAGCTGGCACGGCCGGGTCGAAGGGCTCCTCGCCACCTGGGCACCTCTTTCGGGAGCATGTGTCGTCCAATCGGCCGACTGCCCGCGGGACTGGACCCGCGTTCCGTCCAGCCGCCCTCGCGTGAACGCGTTCGCGCCGATGCGCCCGTGCCAATCGAGCCGAGTATCGACATCCGCGCAGGCGTCGCTGACGGGGAGGTGCCTGGACAGGCGGTGCCGGGGAAGAGCCTGCGGTCAGGGGCCCCACCGAAGAAGCGACGAGAGATCCGAGGAGCGAGAGATGCGAGTTCTTCTGGGCGTGGACGGCTCCACTTCATCCGACCTGGCGGCGCTGATGGTGGCGAACCTCGTCTGGCCGATCGGCTCCACGATCAAGGTCATGACCGCGTATCCCGGCACTGCCGCCCTGTTCGACATGGCGGGCATGGGCATGGCGGCCGACGTGATCCAGCAGTCCGAGGACGCGATGGAGTCCGAAGCGCGGCGGATGGTCATCCACGTCGCCCGGCGACTCGCAGCCCCGGATCTCATGGTCGAGACGCAGGTCGTCCGGGAGCGCGCCGCGACCGCGGTCCTGGACCAGGCATCTGGGTTCCACGCCGATCTCATCGTCCTCGGCAACCGCGGCCGCGGCCCGTTCGAGTCGTCCGTGCTCGGATCCGTCTCGGCCGAGGTGGTCGACCACAGCGACCGTCCCGTGCTCGTCGCCCGGAGAGATCGCATCACGCGCATCCTGGTTGGCGAGGATGGCTCGGACAGCGCCGCGGCGGCGAGCGAGACGGTACGTCGCTGGCCGATCCTGCACGGAGCGCTCGTCCGCGTGCTCAGCATTGCCGACGTCGACCCGCAGGGGAACCCCTGGTTGCTGGGAGCGGCTCTGCAGGAAGCCCACCGCGCCGCCACCACCAGGCTGCGTGACCGGCACGAAGGCCTGGCCCGGGTGACTGCCGCCCGCTTGCAGGCCGCCGGAATCAAGGCCGACAGCAGGGTGGAGGAAGGCGGCCCGGCGCACCAGCTCGTCGAAGGGGCCGTCAGCTGGGGTGCCGATCTCATCGTCCTTGGCACGCACGGCCGGAGCGGCCTTGGGCCGCTGCTCCTCGGGTCGGTTGCCCGCGCTGTCCTCTATCACGCGCCATGCTCGGTTCTCATCGTTCCCGGACCCGGCCGGCCAGGGCGGGCACCAGCCGACGAGCATTGATGCCGGCCGAAGCCGGCAGGGGCCCCCGGCTGCGGTGATCGTGGTGGTCGGCGGTGGCTGCGCGGTCCGTCGGCGCCGTGCGTTCCGTCGCCGGCTCGATGGCGAGTGGCGCTCTCAGGGCTGCGGTGACGGCGCGAGCCAGACGCGACTCATCGAGACGTCCCGGTAGCCCATTGCCCGGTACAGCGGCGCCCCCATGTCCGACGCCTGCAGGGTGACCCACGCCGCCCCGAGATCGAGGCCGCGATTGGTCACGGCCGCGGTCACGAAGCGCCCCAGGCCACGCCGACGCGCCTCCGGGGCCGTGGCCACCCAGGCCACGACGGCGCCTGCTCCTTCGACATAGACGAGGGCCGCCGCCGCGGGCGCACCGTCCAGCCGAGCGACCGCGGCGGCCACGCCAGGCGGTCGAACCGCGGCATTCGTCCCGAACACCGAATCGACGACCGCCCCCAGGCTGTCGCCGTAGCCGCGCACGAGGACATCCCGCAGGACGCCGAGCTCGCCGAGGTCGTCCCCCGCCAGCCAGTCGAGGCCGGCACCATCCGGTGTCGGGTCCGGCGGCAGGGTGGTGGACCTGACCATGACCGGCAGCTCGACCGCCGCGTTCCAGCCCGCGGCTGCAAGCGCCGCTTCGAGGTCGGCATCCGCGCGCTCGAAAGTCGTGAGCAGGGGCGTGCGGCCGACTTCGCGAAAGGCCCGCTCGGTGCGTCGAATCGCTTCGCGAGGCGGCAGCCCGGGGTCAGTCCGAATAGCGCCATTGATGATGATCCAGGACGGGTGCGTACCGAAGTACATGCCCAGGCCGTCCTCCTGGACGATCCGCCCGCCGGCGCGAACCGTCATGTCGAGATACGCGGCCCCGATGGCCTGACCCTCATCGAACATGTCGCGAACCTTCCCCTCTGCTCGCCAGGCACCCCACGACTCGCCGGCTGTTCGGGCCGCCCCCGTCGCAGTGTAGGCCACGCACGGCCGCCGCCAGCTGCGCCTCGCGCCTGTACGTCAGTCCGCCGGCGATCCCAGGCGGCTATCCGGTGAGCAGGTAGGGCGTGTTGTCGAGGCGTTCCGCGCCAATGGCAGTCACC
>Ga0182010_10001752_pt1 | contig 11305 bp, 8 predicted proteins | sample 611E1MmetaG_FD_120488 | JGI IMG/M metagenome (GOLD analysis project Ga0182010, IMG submission 120488) | Permafrost microbial communities from Stordalen Mire, Sweden - 611E1M metaG | ecosystem: Environmental > Terrestrial > Soil > Wetlands > Permafrost | place: Sweden: Stordalen | collected...
GACTGGCAGAAATGGACCACGGGCAAGCCCGCCGAGAAGCTCGCGCTTATCCCCGCAGGCCAGGAACGAATCCTCGGGCAGGAAGATGGCAAGCAGCGCTTCGTGCAAGTGGTGACCGACCTATCTCGCGCCTTCGCCCTGTGCGCGGCCAGCGACGAGGCCACGGAGATTCGCGACGACGTCTCCTTCTTCCAGGCCGTTCAATCAGCCTTGAACAAGAAAAGTGGAACCAGCACCAAGACGCCCGAGCAAATCGACGCTGCCATTCGCCAGCTCGTGTCCAAGGCCATCACCACCGAGGGCCAGGTGATTGACGTGTTCACCGCGGCTGGTTTGCGAAAGCCGGACATCGGCATCTTGTCCGACCAGTTCCTCGCCGAGGTGCGCGGCCTCAAGCACAAGCACGTCGCCGCCGAGCTGCTGGAGAAACTGCTCAAAGACGAGATCAAGGCCCGCTCCAAGCGCAATTTGGTCCAGTCCGAGCTGTTTTCCGAGAAGCTCAAGAAGGCTCTGCACGCCTATCACAACCGCGCCATCGCCACCCAGGAGGTCATCGAAGAACTCATCAAGCTGGCGAAGGAGTTGGACGCTGCCAGCAAGCGCGGAGAGGAGCTTGGCCTGACCGACGACGAGGTGGCGTTCTACGACGCCCTGGCCGCCAATGAGAGCGCGGTGCAGGCCATGGGCAACGACAAGCTCAAGGTCATCGCCGCCGAACTCATCACCAAGGTGCGCGCCAGCGTGACCATCGACTGGACCCTGCGCGAAAGCGCCCGCGCGAAAATTCGGGTCATGGTCAAGCGTATCCTGAACAAGTACGGCTACCCGCCAGATCTCCAGGAAGAAGCCGTGAAGACCGTGCTGAAACAAGCCGAGCTGCTCTGTGCGGACTGGGTGTGATCGGTCAACGGCCGACGACCAGGACGACGAATGTGCCGGGCAGAACGGGCGGCCTTGGTTTCGCCGGACTTGCGCCCCTGGCCTTGGGCTTCGGCTCTGGCGCCGAGATCCAGCGGCCTCTGGCGGTAGCCGTGATCGGTGGCCTTGCGGTATCCACGTCCGTGAGCCTCCTTGTGCTGCCGTCCCTCGTGCGCCTGATCCATGACAACGAGCTCACCAGCATGAACCGATCGGGGCCCTCCGCGAGCCCGTTGCAGTCGACGTCCCGCCATCTCCGCTGATCCATCAGAAGAACACCTGCGGGATCTTGCAATTAGTGGTGCAGTATATCTGGGCATCCGAGGCGCTCGATGGGTTCCCGCTGGCGTCCAGCGTCTGGCCGTTCTTCGCGCCCATGTCGCATTCCTCACCTAGATTCGTGTCGATATAGCTGTCGCCACAGTAGTGAGGTGTCGTGCATCCGAAGGTGCATCCGCCTTGCCCGAGATTTGAGCCATTCTGGTTGCCCAGGTCGCATTGCTCTGGGGGGCTTTGCACGACGTTGTCTCCGCAGAAGGGGCCCCATGTGCAGTCTGTCTTGCAGCCGCCGTACGTGGTGTCGTCGTTCGGCCCAGGGCAGCTCGCGGGGAGCGGCACGGTTCCATCCCCGCAGTCGCATTGCTCGCCCCCTGAGACGATCCCATCGCCGCATCGAGGCTGGCAGGTTGACTCGGTTGTGGAAAAACCACTCAGCGTAAGCTGGAAGTTCGACTCGGTGGGGTGTCCGTCGCGCTCGAACACCGCGATCTCGTAGGTATTGCCCGGCTGCAGCCCGAGCGCCGCAGCCGTCAGCGTTCGTTGCCGGCAGTCGCAGGTCGTGTTTCCGCTCGCGCAAGTTGAGTTGAACGCCACCTTCGTCACGGGATCTTTTGCGTTTACGCTCGCGTCGCAGGGCACCAGATCCCCGACGTTGTAGCCCGCCGGGATCACGGGACAGTTGGTCTGGCCGGTTGGGTTCGTACACAGCATATAGACGTTCCCGCCCTCCTGGATGGTCGCGTTTCCATCGGCGTCAACTTTCACGCTGCCCGGTAGGCGCTGGTGCACGCCACCGAGGTCGATCACCAGCACGCCGTTGATGAACACGAACGTATCGTCATCGCCGAAAAACTGCAGTTGGAAGGGGCCATTGAAGGCAAAAAGGTAGCGCGCTTCGACGGAGAACCAGGAGTCGTGGAACCAACCCTGGGCCTGTGGGATCCAGGCGCCGTTCGGGTTCTGGCCGAACCACACAGCCGGATCGATACCAGGCGCGAAGCTGGGCGGAAAGACGTACTGGTCTGCCTTGCATTTGGCACCCGCCCCGAATGACGCGGAGCTGTACCAGTAGGGCCAGAGGTTGCAGAGCAACGGCTCGCTGTTGCCGGTGGTCGAGGTCATTACCGTTCCTGGACCGGTTGTGCTTCCGGTCAGAGAATAGATGGGGAAGTTATTGGCCGGTGGATCAAGGGGGAAGAAGCCGCCGTACACGCTGTGGGGCGCGCTGGAGAAACGGTAGAGGTTGGTAGCCCCCGCCACCGGCCCCAGTTCCAGCGTCCCAACGGTGTGCGTCTTGTTGGTGAACGCGCTATCGGCCCACCACTGACCGAACGTGGTCGCGCTGGTCACGATGGGCGCCGGGCCCTTGTACATCGGATGCCCGTTCGCTCCTCCAACGTACGTAAGCCCATTGGTCGGACCGTTGGCGGCTTGGGTGTAGCCCGGGACGTGTCCGCCGTTGGTGTCGTGGCTCCAATCGGTGAACTGGCAATCACACAGGGTCGCGTTCGGGCCCCCACCGTTGCGGCTGGTATCGAACGCGGGGCGGCCGCTGGAGTCCAGGTTTGTCTGGGCCATCCCCCAGCAACGCGCCGTCGAGTCATTCTGCCTGGCAGGACCGGACGAGTTGGGCACGCAGTAGCGCTTGTTGAAGGACATCGGACTGGTCTGGCCCTGCACGCCGCTGATGCTGACGGCGGTTTGTAGGGGCGCCCCGTAGTAGAAGAAGTCCGGGTGACCACCGGCCTCGTGCTCGCTCTCGAAGTCACGGTACTTGACTGGCAACTCAAGGCATTGGCCGGTGTAGATGGTCTGCGCACATGGCTGGGTGTCGGGGTTGCTTTGGGTGGTGCATGTGAAGCCCTGTTCGATCTTGCACGTTGACGAGCAGCCATCGCGATTGGCCAAGTTGCCATCGTCGCACTCCTCGCCAGGTTCCAGGTTCCCGTTTCCGCACGAGGCCGCGCAGGCGTGGGTCGTCCCTGTCCCGTTTGTTCCTCGGCAGACCGGCTCCACGGTGCAGGTCTTTGAGCAGCCACTGCCGTCGCCGTTGAAAAGGCCATTCGGGCCCGTGCAACCGGTCGGCAGCTTCGTCGGATCGGTGCCGCAGTCGCAGGCCTCTCCCGTTTCGAGGATGCCGTTGCCACACACCGCCTTCGTGCAGACACTGGGCGCTCCGGTACAGCTCCAGCCCGGCTCGACCTGGCAGGTCGACGAGCAGCCATCGCCGTTCAGCGCATTCCTGTCGTCGCAGAACTTGCCCAGTTCGACCTTGCCGTCACCGCATATCGGCGTGCAGGGTTTCCCTGGCACGGGACACTGCCACCCGGGTTCAATCGCCTTGCAGTTTCCTGAGCAACCGTCGCCGCTGACTGTGTTTCCATCGTCACAGACCTCGTCGGAAGTCAGCACTCCGTTTCCACATACCCTCTGATCCACGCAAGGCTGGCCCGGGGTCGGACACAGGAAGTTGGCTTCGATCTGACAGAAGGCATTGCAGCCAGTATCAATGGCACTAGGACCGACCTTCTGGGCAGGAGGTACGCCGTCATCGCATAGCTCGTTTGGGTCGAGCACGCCATTTCCGCAGTCTTTGAGGAACGGCACGGTTACGGCTCTGCCCCCGATCCCACCTGTGGAGCCCGTGCTGACACAGAGAAGGCAGCCCCCAACGCCGCCGTTGGCGCTACTGCCGCTCCCCCCGCCGATTTCGCCCTGGCCGGCTCCCCCCCCGCCTCCCCCCGCTGCTTGAGGGGTGCTGTCGATCGTTGCGCTGGTACAGCTCACTCCCACCAAGAGAACAACTGCATCGGCCAAGACTAGGGTGCGGCAACTTCCTAGGACAGAGGTACCGAGACGGGTGCAAGTCGTGCGTAGTGACATTGGAGGCACCTCCTCAGGGTACGGACCCTGAACCATTTAGCGCACAACCCAAGCGCGAATACTGCAACTATTTTAGCAGGAGATTTTTTGCCGCCTGAGCTTTTCCACCAAGGATCCGAGGATGAGAGCGCTCGCAGGTGCAGGGACGAGGACCAGCCTGGTGGGGATACGCACCTCGTCAACCACGGTGCGTGCGCCACCGGGCGCACCGCGCTAGCCACCCACAGGAACGGCATATTCGAGCAGTGCCTTGACTACCACGCCATCCGGGACATTCCCCTACTCTGCCTCGCCCAGCGCGAAGTGGACCTTGAACCGACGCACGCGCACTGGCACAGGCTTGCCGTTGCGTTCACCGGGCGTAAACCGGCACGCCTTGAGTGCGCGAACCGCCGCGTCGCTCAATCCTTGAGCCAGCCCTTGGACAACTGCGATGTCGCGAACGACACCATCCTCGCCGACCACGATATCCAGGATGACGGTGCCCTCCAGACCGGCCTGGCGCGCCTCCTCGGTGTACTTGCCGGTGCACCGGCCCACGGGCAGGGGCATCTTGGTGACCTCGTAGGCCTGCGCCGGCGCGGCCAGGGGTTTCACCTCAGTCGCGGCGGTCTTTGCGTGCCCCTGTTTCGTCTGCAAAGTGTTGCCCACTGGCATGGCCGGTCCCGCGCCTGCCGATGAAGTCGATTCCATCGAGATGCCGAACACCGGCGTGGTGGTGGTGTCGGTGCCAGTGGCCGGGCGTTCCGTTGGTGGCGGGTTCTTGGGCAAATTCTCGCGCCTGGGAGCCTCACCCATGGCCCGACGCCGCGAGGGCGCCTGGGGTTTCATCTTCGGCTCGGGCGTGGCCTCGGGTTCGGCAGGCTTCTCAGGCTCAGGCGGCGGGGCTTTGAGCAGAACCTGCACCACGATCGGTCGCGCTGCCTCGGCGTGTCGGGGCAGGTGGACCACGCCCCGTATCAGCAGCAGGTGGCCGACCACGGCCACCACCGCGCAGACCAGCAAGCGGGCCGGGTAGTTCATTCCTCCAGCACCGGACCAATCAGCCCCGTGGGATCGATCTGGATGGCGAACGACGTCACACCGAGGGACTTGACCAGGTCGAGCACCCACACCACGCGACCATGCGACACGTTCTTGTCGCCGGCCACGATCACCTGCGTCTTGGCGTCCTTGGCCACTGAAGCCTGGATCGCGACCCGCAAAGCATTAGGCGTGATTGGGATTCCGTTGAGATACATCCGGCCCTCGCGGGTCAGGGTCACGGCCAGCGTGGTCGGGTTGACGTCCGAAGCCTGTGCGGCCTTGGGCAACTGTACCTCGATGACCTGCCGGGCGATGAGGTGGGCCGTGAGCATGAAGATGATGAGCAACACCAGCATGATGTCCACCAGAGGCGTGACGTTGATGTCGGTGATGAGGCCCCGGCGGCGAACGCTGGCAGCCATCACTTTCCCTCGTTGGCAGCGGATCCTGCGGGACGCTCTGCCTTGACGTGGGCGAGGATGCGGTGGCCCAGGGTGCCTGCCGAGGCCAGCGCGGTTTCCACGTGGCGCATGAGCACGTTGTAGGTGGCGACCGCGGGCAAGGCGACCAGCAGGCCTACCGCCGTGGCCACCAGGGCCTCAGCGATGCCGGCCATCACCGCCTGGGTCCCCAGGGCCGCGCTGCTCCGGGCCAGGTCGTGGAACGCGCGCACGATGCCGAGTACTGTGCCGAACAGGCCAATGAAGGGCGCGTTGGCGCCCAGGGTGCCGAGGAAAGCCAGCCCCCGCTCGTAGCGAATCCGCTGAGACTCGACCACCGCCGCCACATGCTCCTCCATGGTCGCCGGGCCTTCGCTCGCATGTTCGAGGCACGCCCGCGCCACCGCCGCGTCGAGGGAACGCACCCCACCCAGCGCCTTGAGCGCCGCCGCCGCGCCCGATGCGCGCAGCGCCGCCAGCATCTCGGCTATCTGACGCCTGGGTCGCCGCTCGCGCAGGAAGAACCACAAGCGTTCGAGGACCACCGCGGCGCCCGCGATGCTGAGGCCGATGAGCAGCCACAGCACCCAACGCGATCCCGCACGCAGCATGAGGTCGAGGGCTTGAGCATCGATGGTCTGTTCGTTCATGGCATCTCCTTAGAAGCGACCGCGTAGTCCCGCGGACGGCAAGACGTAGCGGATGGTCGCGCCCGGCGTAACTTCCTCAGGTAGCAGCGCGGCGTTGATGATGTCGACGTAGAAATCCAGCAGCCAGCCCCTGTACACCGCGCGCTTGTCCACGCGAATATCCACTCGGTCATACCCGTTGGTTCGTGCCGTGTTGTAGCCGTAGGTGGTCGTGGCCGGCTTGCCGCTCTGGTACTGGAAGCGCACGCCCACGTCCCAATTGCGCGGCAGCAACAGCCCAGCCACCAGATTGACCAGGTGGGTGCGGTCAAAATCGTACGGTGCCCAGGCGCCGTCCTTGTACCGCTCCGAGCGCGACAGGGTATAGGACAGCCAGCCGTAGAGTCCACTCTTGGCCTGACGCCGAATCAACGTCTCCAGGCCGTAGGCGCGACCGGTGTGGGGCACAAGCAACCGGTCGAGCACCTCCTGGGCGGTGGTCTGCGGGGGCAACGTGCTGGTAGGGATGAGCGTGGTGTTGCCGACGGTGTTGAGGGTCTGCGAGTTGACCGTCAAGTCAAAGATGGTCGGGTCCATGTACGCGAAGTAGCCCTCGACGCTGGCGCTGAAATGCTGGGACAGGGGAATCTCGGCGCCCAGGCTGCTCTGGATCGACTGCAGCAGGCCGTACTTGAGCGGCATGGTGTCGAGTCCCGGCAGCGGCAGGACGAAACGCGGCGGCTGGTGATACAGGCCTACCGCAGCCTTGAGCCAAACCGCGCTGTCGTCGCTGTCGGCGGGAACACCGGCCAATTCGCGCGTGGTCAACTTGTAGCGCACGGTCAGGCGAGGATCGAATCCCGACTTGGTGGTGTCCTTGTCGTTGTAGACATCGGTGCGCACACCCGGTCGAATCAACCAGCGCGGGGTGGGTCGCCACAGCGTCTCGACCAGCGCCGATCCCACGTAGAGCGCGCGCAGATCCTTGGTGAGCGAGTTCAGGGTGAACGCATCGGGCGCGACCGACGAGGGCGCGCTCTGGACAATGTCGTGGAAGCTGCCTTCCACGCCCCACACCAGGGTCAGCCGCTCGCCCGCCCGATAGTGCCAACGCAGCGACGGCTCGGCCACCCAGGTCGCCACGTTGCTGCCCGAGCTTTCGGTGTGGTCGTAGCCCAGCACCAGGCGGTATAGGCCGTCGAGCCCGCCGCTGCCATGGTAGGCGCGAAGATCTCCGCGGTGAAAGTTTAGGATCAGCGCGGGCGCCAGCGGCGGATTGGAACTGCCGGCCGGGGCGTTGGGCGCGGGCGTGTCGAGCTCGTCCCCGGCGCCGAAGAACGACGCGGTCCATCCGTTGCGCGGATTGCCGCCGTCGAGCCGGAGCTGGTAGTCCCAGTAGGAGAGCGAAACCTGTTTGGTCGCCAGGCTCAGGATGAACCCGGGATAGCCATAGCGACCAGCGGCGGTGAGCGTCGCGCCCAGCTGCGGGATGGGCTGGCGTATCAGACCGCCGGCCTGTAGCAGGTTCACATCTAGATCGATGAGGTGCTCGTCGGAGCGCGCCCGATGGGTGCGGCCGTCAACAATCCCGCCCGTGTAGCCTCCGTAAATCACCGGTGCGCCGCCGGGGTAGAATTGAATCTCGTCGATGAATTCGGGGTGCACCACGCTGGCCCCGACCAAGAGGTGGTAGAGCAGCGGCACGCGCGTACCGTCGAGCAAGAAGCCGGTGGAATTGGGGCTGGCGCCACGGACCACCGGGAACGGGAGCAAGGCCACGATGGAAGCCGTGCCCGGCAGCGCCTGGATGACACGGAAGGGATCACCGAAGGTGCCTGGTATCTCCTTGATCTCGGCCCCGCGCAGGGTGATGCGCGACACTTCCTCGCGGTGCTGCTCCCCGAGGATGACAATCTCGTATGGATCGTAGCTCTCGCGCTCGATGTAGTAGGTGACCGCCAGCTCCTGTTGCGGGGCCAGGTGCTCCTGCTGCAAGAAGGCGTTGTAGCCCGCGGCGTGCGCCGTGATGCGCGCATCCCCCGACGGCACTGGCAGACGGAAGCGGCCCTTGGTATCGGTCTCGGCGGTGTAGTGGCGCTCGCCAACCAGCGCAGCCACTGTAGCGCCGGCGACGGGCAGGCGGGTTCCCATCTCGACCAGCCGGCCGCGCAACGCCGAGGTCAGGGGCGGACCTGCCTCGACCACCGGCGCGGGGGGCGGCGGTGGCGGCTGGAAGGTGTGGGTGAAGGTGATCTCCACTGGCACGGGCTGGCCGCCATAGCGCGCAGGCTGGAAAGTGAAGCTCTGGGCTGCACGCACGACCGCGTCGTCGAAGATGGGCAGAGAATGGCTGAGCAACTCGACCTTCTGAACCGCGCCGTCTGCCGCGACAGAGATCTTGATGCGCACCACGATCGGTTGATCGTGCGGCGGAGCATCTGCCGGATAGGGAACCGTGGTCGGGACCAGTGGCTGGGGCGGCTCCAACTCAGCAAGCGCTGTGGGCGTAGGCACCTCGGGCGTGCCCGCGTCCGGGGTCTGGGGCGCGAGCGCTTCAGGGAGGCCCGCGTCCAGGGTATCGGCGCGAACCACGTCGAGCGGCAGCACCAATGCCAGCAACACGACGATCTTCAACGCCACAAGATCACCCAGGCGAGTGAGCCACCGAAGTGGGGCCACCACTGGCGGCGAACGATGGGCGTCGCGGTGTCGGGTTCGACGCGGCCAGTGTCATCCACGCAGGCGGTCCACTGGCCATCGGTTTCCAGCGCCAATCCCGTCGACGAACGCGGCCCGAGAACAAGCAGCCATTCCGCGCGCAACAGGCCTGTGACACCCACGCCGTCACAGGCGGGCAGCGGCGTCCGCGCATCGGGAAACGTGTACGACGCGTCCAGGGTGCTGGGTTGGGGATCGGGATTGGGCCGGTTCGAGGCAGGTCCGACCAGGCCACCAAAGCCGATGCCGACCCCGAGGTTGAGGTGCTCGGTCGCGTGCCACGTGGGCTCGATGGTGCCAGCGTAGCGCAAGCCCAAAAAGCCTCCGGTTCCGGTCGCATACAGGTACTGAAACGAGCCCATCAGCGACCAGCGCTCGTCCAGACGAATGCCGATGCGGATGGTTGGCCCGATGAGCTGAGCATTCGGTGGGCCGTTGATGCCAAGCAAACGGCCGTAGACCAGCCCCAGGCCAAAGCGGAAGCCGGGCTTCTTCCACACCGCCCGGTCACTCTCGGTGGGAAGCGACAGGCGCGGCGGCCCATCCTCGTCAAGCGCAGGTTGGGCGAACACGGTAGGGCCGCTGGCCGGCACCAGTGCGGTCGGGGCACCCGACGGTGCCAATGCAGGCGTGGCGCCCGGCGCAGCTCGCACGCGGCCCGCGACAAGCGCGTTCACCGCCAGCACAGACGCGAACAGTATCTGCCGCAACTTCATGGTGTGGTCGGACAGGGCCACCAATCGGGCGGCGTGGCGGTAACATCCCAGCTCGGTGCCGAGCAACTCGGGTCGTTGTCGCAGCCGCGCAGGGTGTAGTGGTTGACGCTCTGGCAAGCATCGGTCGAAGCGCTGGCCACCACGAGTTGGTTGCCGAGCGCAGCTCCGGCGTTGTCGCCAGGCAGGTGGGGAAAGCCGACGCAGGCCCAGTCGAGGGTGCTTAGGTCGGGGGCGTTGGCGGGCGGTTCGCGATAGAAAGTCGTACCGCCGGTGTCGTTGACGGTGCAGGCAAGTTCCGCGAGACTGGCCGGCGGCTGCAGGGTGGGCTGCAGGGGGATGGTGACCACCTCATCGAGCGTGGCCACGCCACAGCTAGTTTCCGTGAGCTGCCTCTGCAGCACCGCGGCCACAAGATCGGACTGCGCATATCCGGGCTGCAAGTATCCGCCCGCCGACAGGATGGAGAAACCGGGGAGCGGCGGGTAGCTGTCGCAGCCGAAGCGCGGATAGAAGGCGGCGGTCTTGTCGAAGATTCCTTCCAGATAGGCGACGCGCTGGTCAGGCAGGGTCATGGATATGAAGCTGGCGCCGTACACGATGTCGCGGGTGGCGGGCGGGCCCGCATCCTCCACAACATCTGGCTGACTGTGACGCCGGTGCAGCGGTGGATGGTGAAAGTCGAGCGTGCCGTTGCCGTTGCGGTCGTCGTAGACGATCAGGCTGGCGTAGGCGACCCGCGCGGTGACGTCCCCCACCATCACATCAGCGGCGGGCAGGTTGATGAGAGTGATGGTCTGTACGCCCGGCTGGACCGCGATGTCGGCGCCGGCGCGGTCGGGGACGAAGCGGAAGCTGTCGGGACAGCCAGCGGCAACGACCGCGTCCGCGGATGGGGGCTTCCAGTCTGACTCAACCCGGACTGCGTCCACCGATGTGGGCGGCACCACGCAGAACGGTTCGGGCAACCACTGCGTGCCCCACACCAAAGCGACCCGCAATTGCGGTGCTTGCTCCCCCGCGTCCGCTCCGGGCACCGACGCGATATCTCCGGCCACCTGGACCTGAATCTGCGCCAGCGGCGTGACCGGAGTGTTGAGGCCAACCAGCTTGCCACAACCAGGAAAGCCAAAGCAGGCAAGGGCGGCCATGGTCAGGGTTCTGCTCAGTGTTGCCATGTGACCCCCAATCCGCTGGTCCAACCTGCACGTACCCCGCCGTGGAGCCCGTGCAGCGTGGGCCCGCCGTTGACGCTCATCCCCCAGGAATTCCAGATGCGAAGGACCACGATTCCTTCGATGTCGGCGGCAGGCAGCATGGCCCAGCTTGTGTTTTCCGCCTGACTGCCGGAAAGCCCAGCCCGCGCCGCCTGGTCGCGCGCCCGGCCTTCGTATACCAGCGTCCCGCCCAACCCCACGCGCAGCCCGAACAGGCCCCGCCCCTCTGCGTGCTGGAGCTGGCCGCACAGGCGCAGGCGGATGTCGTCGTTCCTCACCGTGTCGGTCGGCGAGTACTCGGTTGCGGTCGACCAGGAGGCGCGCGCACCCCAGGCCAGCATGCCCCCGCGGGTCGCGACGCGCATGAACCCCGCCCCAACGCCTGCAGACATTCCCGTGGACAAAGCAGCCGGCAGAGCCAGCACAAGCTGGCCGTCCACGGTGCTCCTGGGCGATGAAGACCCGTCCGTCGCGGGTTGCGC
>Ga0182010_10001755_pt1 | contig 11292 bp, 13 predicted proteins | sample 611E1MmetaG_FD_120488 | JGI IMG/M metagenome (GOLD analysis project Ga0182010, IMG submission 120488) | Permafrost microbial communities from Stordalen Mire, Sweden - 611E1M metaG | ecosystem: Environmental > Terrestrial > Soil > Wetlands > Permafrost | place: Sweden: Stordalen | collected...
CCGGATCATGCCGAAGGGCGTGTTTCAATGCCTCGGCGAATGAATAGGTATCATTCCCTAACTCCCGCTGGGTGATTTTAGATTTTATATTGGTATGGGAGTATTCAATCGGATCCTCAAACGAGAGGATATGCCGTGTCTGATTGGCATTGATATACTGGACCATTGCCGCCTGAGTTGTTGATTTACCGCTGCCGGTTGGCCCTGAGATAATAATCAGACCTCTTTCAAGGTGGGTTAGTTTTTTACAAATATCCGGTAGTTGCAGTTCATCGATTGTTGGTATGCCCGCGGAAAGAATACGAATAGACAAGCTCAACTGTCCGCGTTCCTGGGCGGCATTGCAGCGCAAACTGGTGCCATCCGGCAAGATATATTTGAAATCCAGTTCATGATCCTTCTGGAACTTTTCGATACCCTCAAGCGTCGTGATCTGCATGAAAACAGACTTGACTTCTTCTTGTGTGGGAGGAGCAAATTCCAACATCTGCATCAGTTCCCCATTGACACGAATCAGTGGTGAGCTGCCCGCCGACAAATGCAAGTCAGACGCCTTTTTCGATTTTGCGACTGCCAGAATTTCAAATACATCCATGGTCCACCTACCAATTTCGTTTATCCCTTATTTACCAAATAAAAAACCGGCTCGATTATTTAATCTCGGCTGGTTTCACTATTAACTCCCTGGCTGCCAAGTGACCAAATATAGCCGCCAGCTCTTCGTTTCCTCGAGATTGGTTTAATTATCAGTCCGCTTGTAACTACCTCCATAGCCTTGTTTGTATTTGTTCAATAGTGCAAATGAATATTCAGTTACTTATTAGCAAACGATTTGTATACTAGCACCAGTTTTTTCCTTTGTCAATGTTCCAAGGTATATTTAAATATATTCGATTGCTGAATTATGCAATAAATTTTTTGAAATTAGTTAATACTGCCTACTTGACTATAGGTAACATCTTCCCTATAATCGGATTTAAGTTCGTGTAATATTCCTGAAACATGCGTTATCAGAGTGAACGAAATGGAAGATAAAACCTCTTTAGAATTTAATTTTGCAGTTTGGCTGTTAATCGCCGATTTGCAACACAAAATGGTTTTAGTACGGGAAAAAGAATTAAGTCGACACAATATCACCCCGCGCCAATTGCATGTTTTAAGGCTGATTGATTCTCTTGGCCCCAACGCCAGGTTGTCAGCCATTGCAAAGGCGCTGGATCGCAAACTGGATGTGATTACTAAGCAAGCAGTTTTGATGGAAAATAATGGCTTGATCAAGCGGATTCTTGCCAAGCCAAAATCTCGTCTTTTCCGGATAGAATTGACTCCCAAGGGGCGTGAATTGCTCGACATTGACCGGTATAGCCACGCGATGAACGAGGTACTCTCTATTCTTACTAAAGATGAACTACTTCAGTTCCATTCGGTTCTGAATAGATTGTTGATCAAATTAAAACAATATGACCCGGAAAACGCGTCTAAAAAAATTTTTTAGTTTTTAACTGTTATTTTTTGGCGCATTTCCGGGTCAATCGGTGTAATTTTTATCAAATTCCGACTACAAACGCCGCCGGGCTGACATGTAAATAATTTACTTAAACATGCGGATCAGGAATAATAAAGCTTCATTAATATCAAATTTTGACCTATGGTTCAAGCTTTTAAATATAAATCATGCCCGGTTTGTTTTACGCCCGGATAAACTGAATCCATCTCGCATTGCGAATCAACTGCTTAACTTTTTACCTACAATCAAAAATCCTGACTCAAAAACTATATTGGACGAAATTGCACGGACGATTAAACGAAAAGTGGATTCAATTTCAGGCCGGGCAGTTATTATGTAAAAAGAAGGGGAAAATCCCGGTAAGGTAGTTTGATCCAGTCTTATCCACGGTAAATATATGGTCCAGTTTTATCATTGAATTTTGAGGCAAATCACTTTCTGCAAAAGACAACGCAATCTGAAAAAGGCTATGGATGCTTACTCTCTGCCTTTGTTACCATTTAGCTCCGCTTTGACAGACACCCCGGCAAATTTTATTAATGTTATACTGAAAATGGCGCTGGCAGCGCCGAAAGGGCCTATCCTTCTTCTGTCGGCTTAACGGCCAGAATGGAGAAAAATGTTTATCTTCGGACATGTTGGGATTACGCTGGGTGCCGCCACGGCCGTAAGCGGGGGCATCACCAGATTGCGCGCTTCACCGAAAGAGCCACCGCCAGTGAATGGTAAAAGCAAAATCAAAGGTGAGCCCGGATCAATTTCCGAACGCCTCGGACTGGGGGCTTTGTCCAGGTTTTTAGACATCCGCGTTTTATTGATCGGGACGCTGGTTCCTGACATTATCGACAAACCGCTGAGTTTCCTGGGGTTTGGCAATGGCCGGTCGATTACACACACCTTGCTGGTGTTTCTGATCGTTCTGGCCGCAGCGCTTTATTTGTGGAAATATCGCAGCCAGATATGGCTGCTGGCAATTGCGATCGGAATATTTACCCACTTGATTTTTGATCGCATGTGGGCCGCGCCCCGGACTTTGTTCTGGCCTTTGTACGGCTGGGCTTTTACGCCAGCAGTTCAAAAAATCGGTTTGGGGCAGTTTAGCGTCTGGTGTCACGAGCTATTTTCTAACTCTTACGTCTACATCTCGGAAACAATCGGAATTTTGATATTCGTTTTTTTTGTTGGCACACTTCTGCACGAAAAAAAGCTGCAATCATTTCTGCTAACGGGAAAAATCTAAAAACACCTGATGCCGAGTTTCTCCGGCCAACCGCTATTGCTGTTCCGCGCGCTTTCTTGCTTGCTGTGTAAAAGGCGTCGGGTTCGCTCATTCATGAAAACAGCGAATAATTTCACCACTAAACTCAAGCAAGGATGTTTGAATTTACCAAGATGGCGATATCTTTTGAAGGCCGCGGATATATTCGATTTTCCCGGCGCGGCAGGAAAGCTCGGTTAACATGTGGATTAATATTCCACCGACAGTGGGGATAAACGGCAGCGAAGGAGGCGGAACTAGCTGACCGGGCGGCGCAGGCACAGCAACATTCCGGTCAAAGTCGCCCGATTTTAATCCTTCGACATATTTGACGGTACTGTTCCTTACCGCCGCAGCATATGCTTGCCAGTCTTGCGGCAGCTCAAATGCAGTGATTTGCTCCAAAGTGAGCGGGCCTAATCCGGCATCAATCGGCATATTTAACTTCCGGTACCACTTCGCTGTAACCCAAAGGGGGTTTTTACCCATGGTGTCATGTGTTGCCATATCCTCGACGCGGACAATTTGGAAAAGCAGCAGTCCAATCGATTGCGCGTCCGGATGCGGCTACCATTTTAATTCCGCTGGAGTGAGCCCACGTGAGCCCCTTTGAATTATCCTTTGTAAATTTTCCAAACCATCCAGAATAAGATCGTTTATTTCCATCATAAAAGCTCCCATTTATGAATTTGAAGAATAATTGGTTCGATGGCGGTAAGCAGTACAAACATAGTAAATACGGGGTGGAGCGCCCGGAGTCCGAATAGATACCTTTTACTGCATAATTTGAAACACACCCTGTTTGCAAACTCAAGAGTATCAAGTGTACCAGAAAAGTTGAGCCCATTAAGTGATGTGATTCTAGGTATTATTCTCGCTGTTATATTCGTTAATTGCGATCAACATGCGATTCAGGAGCGAATATAGTTGCTGGCGCTCTTCAGTACCCAGAACAGATATGATTTTATCCATTGCTGCACTTTTACCGCTAATATTTGCCAGATTTCGGCCCTTTTCAGTCAATTCGATTTTTAAAAGCCTTGATTTGGGAGCCGCTTTGGTTCTTATAACTAATCCGTCTTTTTCCATGCTAACCATCTGGCGGGAAATAACGTCAACCTTCCGTTCCACTGTTTTCGCGATTTCCGCGATAGTTGTTTTGGAGCCTAAATTTCTGATAAGGTGCAACATGTAAAGTTGGCGAGTAGGGATATTGTACATACTTAATTCCCGTTGTCTTAACAAAATTCTCTTGTGATGTATTTTCCCCATCAACAACCACAAATCTGGATTTGGGCCCAAGGCTTGTTTTTCCATATCCATTCTCCTCAGTAAAAAATCGATGGGATAATTTTTAGCAGTAATGCGATTATAACATGAAAACAAAAAAGTGAACAAAAGTTGAAAATGAATCTCCTCGACGCAAGCGTCGAGGTATCATTAGCACCACTCAGCTATAGAGTTCGCCGCAAGCGGCGGGGTATTAAACCCTAAAAGAGAATAATTTTTTATCGTATCAAAGAAAGCCTCCTTAATTCAAATAGGATATTTTCATTTTATTGACCTTTCGGACATTGGTTGTGCTATCGATTATTAGTATATAATTGGTATTTTTAACCCTAGCGTTCGGTTGGAAGAAGGTTTTATCTCCGCTTTTTGGTTGAATAATTTAGTTTCCGTTTCCGATAGCGGCTAAATGGACGAAAGCATTGAAAGTCTTCGGAATATTAATCGGCGCTATTGCCGGGCTGGTAGTAATCGTTGGTGCAATACTGGATACTAATAAGCTGACCTTCTCATCTCGCATCTGAGGTCACCCAAGTTCCTTCGGACACCCCAATGGCCCAATTTCTCGATACCAAATGGAACAACTTTCAGCGCACAATTTCCCGATCTAAACCGGGGATAATGGTCACAATCACCATGACCCAGGAAGCGGTGAACTCAAAAATAAACGCGGGTTTAGGCACCGCTAACCTACCCGCCCGACTTTCTGTCAGCAACCTCAACGTTAATCTGAAAGGCGGGCAGATTATTCTATCTGCCGATATGACATACTCTATTTTTTCGGGAACGGCGGCGATGACCGCGACCGTTGCGCCAGTTAATGGACAACCGGTAATCACTGTTACCGACGTTAACATGGGCACCCTGCCGCTACCAGAATCTTTGAAAAATCAGCTTAAAGAGCTAATCCCTGAAAATAGTCTATTTCAATCCTCAAGTTCGGAATTTACACATAGAATATCCAGATTATTGACGGTGAGTTAATCATGACGAGGTAACTCGGTAATCCTGATTGGTTGTTTTTACATCCCGTTGGGATGACCCTGAATTCCCTGGTGTTTTACACTGATCCACCGGCCTCCATTTGTTCTGCCTCGTATCTTGCAAACCAAACTATTGACGCCAGATCTGAAATCATGCAAAATGTATAAATACTATGGAAATCGCATATACCATTATTTTTGGCATACTGGGTGCGGCGATCGGCAGTTTTTTGAATGTCGTGATCGACCGCTTGCCTGCCGGTAAATCAATCGCTTATCCTCCTTCCTACTGCGACGCCTGCCAGCACCGGCTTTCATGGCCGGACCTTTTCCCAATCTTCAGCTATTTGTTTCTCCGCGGCCGCTGCCGTTACTGTAAGGCGAAAATCCCGCAACGAGTGTTCTGGGTGGAGCTGGGCACAGGGCTACTGACCGCGTTGTTGTTCTGGCGGTTCGGCTGGAAACCGATTTTACCGGTAATGATTGTTTACTGCAGCGCGTTAATCGCAATCGGGTTGATCGACCTAAAAGATGGCTTGATTTTCCCGGCGATAGTTTTTCCGGTGGCTTTGGCGGCGCTCGTGGTTAATTTCTTTATTCCGAAATTATACAGCGTGCACAATTTAATATTCGGACTGATCGGGGCAGCCTTCGGGTCTTTATTCCTGCTGCTGGCGTTCTTTTTATCCAAGATTATCCTGAAAAAGGAAGGCATGGGGCTGGGTGACGTGTACATGGCGGTGTTGATGGGGTTCATGGTGGGCTTTCCAAACGTCATTGTCGCACTTTTTATCGGAATCATGCTGGGCGGCTTAACGGCAATCTTTCTCGTTTCCTCAAAGAAGAAATCCACCAAAGATGGTATCCCGTTAGGCGACTTTTTGGCGATAGGCACAGTCATCGCGCTGCTCTGGGGCACCCAAATCATGCACTGGTACCTGCATTTAGCGCATTTCGAGTAACCAAGTAATCATGCAAGTCTTCTTGTCTTTTAATCAATTCGTTGGATTATTCCGCCATTTTCTGATAGGATATTACCAAGCAATTATCAGCTGATTACGCTGATATACAAGTAATGTTGAACATGTCCCGACGTAGGAGAAACGCATGGCTCAGGTATTACACAATAAATATTTGCCGACCAGATTTCAAATCATGGTAGAGATTGCCGCCAATCAACCCAATATTCAACAAAAAGACATCGCCGCCAAAATCGGGGTTACGTCCCAGGCCGTTTCCGATTACATCAGCAAACTGGAAAAAGACGGCCTGATAACAACCGAAGGCCGTTCCCGGTACCATATCACCAAAGAAGGCATCAACTGGATGCTGAAATCATTAAGGCAGGTGCAGCAATACTCCGATGCCGCCGAAAGGGTGCTCACCAATATCACGACATGGGCCGCAGTGGCGGCCGTAGACCTGGATAAAAATGAAACCGTCGGGCTGGAGATGCGGGACGGAATGCTTTATGCTTCCCTTCATTCCTCAAACGGCGCCAGCGGCATCACCGCCGACAAAGCGAAGGAAGGCGAAGATATCGGAATCTTGGACATTACGGGTATCGTGAAACTGGAGGTCGGGCAAATAACAATACTGGAAATCCCGACGATTCAGAACGGTGGCTCCAGAAAAGTCGACGTGACGAAGCTTAAAAAAGGATTGGAAAAAGGTAAACTGACCGGAGCGATGGGAGTAGAAGCCGTGGTCACACTGAGACGCATCGGCATCGAACCAGATTATCTCTACGGCGTCCCGCAGGCCGCAATCGATGCCGCCAGGTCAGGGCTCTCATTTGATATCGTATGCACAGGCAGCGAAGCACTGGCCGTAGTACAGAAATTGATAACAGAGAATATTAAATATACCCGCATCGACACACGGAAGAAAAGATAAAGTCCAAAGATGACCAGTAACGAACGGGGCTCAATCGGTAAAGGATATGTCCAGGTCTACACCGGCAACGGCAAAGGCAAAACGACCGCCGCGCTGGGATTGGCATTCCGTGCAATGGGGAGCGGACTAAAGACATACATCGGACAATTTATGAAGGGGCAAAATACCAGCGAGCTCACTACCGCCACAGCAGTATCCGATTACATTACCATCGAACAGTTCGGCCAAACAGGATTCACCCGGGACGAAGGACGCCCCAGTGCCGAAGGAAAGCGAAACGCCATGGCAGGGCTGGGAAAAGCCAAAGACGCGATGTTATCCGGGAAGTACGATATTGTGGTGCTCGACGAAATTAATACTGCTCATTTCTTTCACTTAGTGACCGTAGAGGAGTTGCTGGGATTTGTAAAAACCAAACCGGACGGCGTAGAATTAGTATTTACTGGCAGGTATGCGCCTCAAGAATTGATCGACGCGGCCGACCTGGTAACAGAAATGGTCGAGGTTAAACATTATTACAGTAAAGGGATGCTTTCACGTAAAGGGATCGAAGAATGAACGCCTTTGGGGTTAAGAGGCGCGTGATTAAATCGACCTACGAAGCAGGTTCGAGAAGGGTAGAATAATGTTAAAAGACTTAATTATGAAAAACAGGAGTACCCGCCGCTATCATCAGGATGTGCCGGTCAGCCGCGAGACATTAATGGAGTTGATTGACCTGGCAAGATTTTCTCCGTCCGGGGGTAACCGTCAACTGTTAAAATATTATCTTTCCTGCGAACCGGCAAAAAATGATGCAATCTACAACCAAATCAGCCTCGGCGGCGACCCTCCCAAAGGGGAAAGACCGTCCGCTTACATTATCATAATGAACGATACCCAGCTGGGAACCTACGGCCCCACGGAAGTGGACCACGGTATTGCCGCACAAAGCATTCTCCTGGGCGCGGTTGAGCAGGGATTGGGCGGATGTATGGTCGGGATGATCAACCGGAGAGAATTAAAAAAGATACTTAATATTCCGGAACGCTATGAAATCCTGCTGGTGTTGACAATCGGAAAACCAAAGGAAAGCTATGTTTTTGAGCCGGTAGACCCGAGCACGGGAAATGTACACGGCTGGTGGGACGACCTGGGGGTGCGCCATATTCCCAAACGCAATCTGGAAGACCTGATAATCGGGTAGGACCGTTATTGCGCGGACATCAAGCCGCGGACGGTATTTAAAATCAGTGGATATTCTCTTTGATATACGCCTTTCCCCATCGCTTCCAATTTATCTTTGTGATCGTCTTCCAAGAGAATTAACCGGAAAACATCTTCTGGCGTTCTATTTTCTTTAACCCCGGTTTGAGCAATTTTGTACCAGAGCAGGGTCTGTATCCGAACAGCCTGCAATCTGGCAACAGCGTTGTCATAACAGCCAAAATGGGCATAACCGATTTTGCGGGGCTGTAGCGCAATCATCCGGTCTAAAGAATCCAAATAATCCCGCAAACGGAACGGAGGGGGAGCACCGGGCCGTAAGAAACCATTCATCTCAATGCCCGCGGCGTCGCCCGCCATTAAAACACGATCCTTCCGGTCGAAGGCTGCGAGGTGATGCGCGGCATGACCGGGCGTCTGATATATTTCCAGATCAAACCCATCTTCAAGATCAAGTTTCATACTATCTTGCGCCAGGATAATACGGTCCTGCGGGACGGGTTCGATTTTGCCATATTTCAACGCCAAACTGCCGAGGGTGGCCTGACTGGCTTGCCAGAGGATTGCAGGGTCAACCAGATGGTTATACGCCCGGCGGTGCGCTAAAACCTGAGCGTTTTTCATTTCCTTAACCGCCCGGCCAATGCCGCCGGCATGGTCCATGTGAATATGCGATAAAATAATATAGTCGATTTCACCGGGTGCAGTGCCTGTTTCAGCCAGAGCGGCGAGCAAACCGGGAATCGTGACTTGCGGGCCAACATCAACCAGCGCCTTTTTCTTGCCGGAAACAAGGTAGGAGGAGATGAAATTTTCAAAGCCGCTCCCGGGCGGGCAAAAATTGAGCAATTTTATATTAGGGGTAATATCCTGAACTATGTTTAACAAAAGAATCCTGCCTGAATTTTTACAACGTCCATAAGATCACCATTTCTCAGTTTATTTTTACGATTGCCGTAATGCCCGGCAAACTCGCTCGATTTGAGTTAAGGCGTAGTCGATATCGGCAGCAGACACCATACGATGGGTAACCGCGCGCAACCTGTGATTGCCGAACCTTACGACTTTAACCCCCTGCGAATCCAGTTTCATCAGAAATTCAGCAACGGGGAACGGCTGTGCCAAATCAAATATCACAATATTGGTGGGGGCTTTCTCCTTGGCCAGTGTAATACCCTGGATTTTAGCTAATCCCACTGCTAATTTCCGGGCGTTGGCGTGGTCTTCAGCCAGACGGTCAATCATTGTTTCGAGGGCAACAATACCGGCAGCCGCAATGACACCCGCCTGACGCATGCCGCCGCCCAGCATTTTGCGTTTTTTCCGCGCCCGTTCGATAAACTCTTTACTGCCACAAAGCACCGAACCGATGGGGGCGCTCAAACCTTTGGAAAGGCAAAAACCGACAGAATCGACTTCTCCGGTGAGTTCAACAGCCGGGATACCCAGAGCCACGGCTGCGTTGAAAATACGCGCGCCGTCCAGGTGGACTTTCATACCATGGCCGTGAGCCAGTGCCGCTGCCTGTTGGGTATACTCCGGAGTTAGGACCGCGCCGCCGCAGCGGTTCTGTGTATTTTCCAAACAAAGCAAGGTCGTTTCGGGATAATGGATGTTTTTATCCCTGATCGCATTCTCGATATCTGCGAGAGTTAACCTGCCATCGGAGTCGTTAGGAATCGTATGTACCATCACGCCACCCAAAGCCGCCGCCCCGCCCACTTCATTTAGAAAAATATGCGACTCACTGCCCAGAATAATTTCATTGCCGTGCCGCGTGTGTGTCAACACCGCGACAAGGTTGCTCATCGTGCCGCTGACGGTAAAAAGAGCCGCTTCTTTGCCCATTTTTTGCGCTGCCATCGTTTCCAGACGATTGATGGTCGGGTCTTCACCGAAAACATCATCGCCTACTTCTGCCTCGAACATTGCCCGGCGCATGGCATCGGTGGGATGAGTTACGGTATCGCTGCGTAAGTCAATTATTTTCATCTTCGTCCTCCTTCCAGGAAACAGCAGTAAAAATTATACTTTTTAACGCGGGGCGCCCCCGAAAAAGTCATCCCCGATTTTTTGTACACACGCTGCTACGGATGGTAACATTTCATATTGGTCAACTTCAAAACGCAGTAGGCTGACAGAAACAAACCCCGAGTGAATTGCCCAAATGTCCGTGCCTTCCATAATCCCGTTATTGAATAATTTGTCCAGTTCCAGCGAGTAATTGACGGTACTTTCGCCAACAATCCCGGACATTTTCACATACCCTGTATCCGCCGTGCGGGTGGTAACGATTCCTTTGATGTCATCGGAAAGAATGTTGGGCACATTGATATTTAAAATTGCATCCGTTTTTAGAACCCCGGTAGCGATATTCAGCGCAAACTTTTCGGCGATTTCCGCAGCGAAATCATAATTCAATTCTTCCTCCCGTGTTTTGGGATACAATGACACCGCGATGGACGGTATTTTCCGGAAATAGCCCTGCAGCGTTGCCATAACTGTGCCCGAATAATGAATATCCCGGCCGATATTAGGTCCAGGGTTAATCCCGGAAACAACCATATCGACCCCCGCCGCTGAAAGCCGGTTTACTCCCAGCATCACGCAATCGCTTGGAGTGCCGCCAATTGCATAAGCTGACACTCCGGGAATCATCGATCGCGCTATTTTTACCGTAATTTCGTTATGTAGAGTCAGACCGGAGCCCACACCGCTGCGTTCCTTATCCGGCGCAATCACGCAAACACGGCCTACCCGGCTCATTGCCTTGGCTAACGCCCACAGACCTTTAGAATCAATGCCGTCATCGTTAGTCACGAGAATATTCATTTTTGTTTTCCTTGTGTGGTACTGATGTAACCATCTTAAGGCGATTGACAAAGACTGTCAATTATAAGACCAGACGATTTTGATGAGATTGTTTTGACAATGCATTAAGAATATGGGGGAAAAAAGAAACGGGATTGGGAAATAAGCATGATTTGGTCAAAATAGTTGACTAATTCCGCCTATTACGCTAAATTAAATAGGTGGCCGGGGAAATTCTCCGGTCGAGTGGTGCCAAGTGCCGAAGTGGCGGAATGGCAGACGCGCTACGTTCAGGGCGTAGTGTCCTCACGGGCATGAGAGTTCAAATCTCTCCTTCGGCACCA
>Ga0182010_10001756_pt1 | contig 11291 bp, 8 predicted proteins | sample 611E1MmetaG_FD_120488 | JGI IMG/M metagenome (GOLD analysis project Ga0182010, IMG submission 120488) | Permafrost microbial communities from Stordalen Mire, Sweden - 611E1M metaG | ecosystem: Environmental > Terrestrial > Soil > Wetlands > Permafrost | place: Sweden: Stordalen | collected...
CCAAGACTCATCGGAAACGAAACAGGTGTTCTCATGTTTCCGCCTAACGCTTGGAAAGCCACTGAATTCGGGTTAGAGGTAACGAGAAGTTGCATGATGTTTGGGCAGAGGTCAACAATTGAGAAGCCCACGTTCGAACTGATTGTTGAAAAGTCATCGCATTTTGCGAGTTTAGTTCCGCTTCCAAGAAGCCAGAAAGCCCCGTTCCAACCTATAGTATTGTAGTCGCCAGAATCAACCGTGGTGAATTGGCTACCATCGTAAAGTTTTGTGCCTCCGTTTCCAGAGATTAAGAAGTCAGTTCCATTCCAACCCATGCTATCGACGGTGCCAATCCAAGACAAAGAGTTGATTGTGCCGTTGTCGAAAAATTGTTCCAAAACCCCTGAGTCCACGCTAGTGCCAAACAAAGCATATTGACCATTGTAAGCAATCGAAGTCAGCCGAGGATAATACCCAACAAAGCCGTATGTACCCCCACCAGGATATTGATAAACAACCGTTGCAGTCGAACCATCCCACTTGACAAGAGAAGGATGATTGCTTGATCCTGCGTTGTATTCCCCGAAAAGAATGTAATTTCCACAGTTACAAACAGCCGTGACTATGTTGCCACTATCACCGCCAAGAACCGCTGTTGTGATCTCTGTCAGGGTTGAGCCGTCATATGTGTAAACTCTGCCATAGCAGGTGCTCCAGCCAAAACTCATGTACCAACCGACAATGATGAACTCATTTAGGTACTTGTGAATACCCGTGATCTGAACATTATTTAAGGTGTTTCCGCCAACTGGCGACCAATCACTTCCGTCGAACTTGTAGAGGTGTGGTGTAGAAACTGCGCTTGTGTATTCAGGCCAATTGGTGATTGGCTGGTCTAAGCCTACGAGGTAGTAACCGTTTCCGCTTGCAACACTCGTTATGGTTAATGCGTTAGAAACGAAGATTGGCGGTGTACCACCAATTTCGCTTGTTAGGTTGAAGCCACTAGGAACTGTCAAACTTAGGCTGGTGAAAGATGTGCCAGAACCGCCGTAGCCATATACTGCCTGTGTGCTTGCGACAAGCCAGTTATCTGTCAATTGAGCCTTTGCAGTTGGAACTTTCATTGCTGGAAGTAAGATGAAAACCATTGATAAAGCTAAGATACCTAAGCAAACACTTGCTAAGATGTGCTTTCTCATTCCTAGATCCTCAAAAGAATAATGGTGAAAAAGGATAGAGTCAAAGTTACCAGAATGAGTCGGCTTTCCGTGCCTCCCAACGTTATGTCAAGGTTCTTGCGGGAACTGTACTTCATCAGCCAAACGTAGAAACCCACGAATATTGACAGGTGCAAAGCTGTCACAGGAAGACTCTGAGTGACAGCCCAGAAGAAGCCTGAGATGAACAGGAAGCTTGCCACAAAGTCAGCCGACTTGTCGATCTGCCACCCGTAGGGTCTGTAGAGAGGATTTCCAGGCGTGTCCATTCCACGCATCTTAGCTATTTTCCCGTCTATGCCGTCGAAAAGGTAGTGGCTACCAACGCCCAAACAAGCTACCAGAAGGAAGAGGGGATTTGAGTGTGCCTGAATGTAAGCGTAGAATGCTAACCCGCTTGAAAGCAAAGCCAGAGAAGTAGCAACGTCAGGGTGCAAGTGACGGTAGGATCGGTTAGCAATCCTGTTCAGGAAAGGCTCTTCAAAATATGCGATCTTCGGATTGGACAAGCGTTCCCTGGCGCCGCTTTTGAAGTCGGCATCCATTAGGGCGTCATACTCCTCTGGAAAGACATGACAAAATGAGCTTGCAGAAATGTGCCGTAAACGCCCAAAGCAAAGTAGAGGATTGCCCATACAGGCCAATACTTTGACCTCAGCACTATGGGACCAGCCAGAATAAGGGAGACGGGAATCAAAGGAATGAAGTATCTTGCCCAGCCGAGAATCACGTTTAGCAACAAGCCAGCCGTCAAAATTATTGTTAGGGATGTGCCGAAGTACTGCAGGATGTCACGAAGCTTGTTCTGCTTGCCAAACCACAACGCCGCAGGCGTCATAGTCAGGAACAACAGCGGATACTCCACCGTGTAAAGTGACAATTTGCTGATTGGATTTAGCGATCCCAACAGGTTCTTCGAAGCCGTGTTGACGTAGATGGACTGAGAAACCGACAGGAAACTCAACGGGTTCTTCTCAGCTAGGTAGTTTGCTACACCCCAAGAGACCAAAGCCAGCACAGGCAACAAGTACCAGAGCCACCGTTTCCAAAGCCACCTGCTAGCCCTCGTTTCCGCAACCAATTTGTCCATGAAGAAGGGAGTGAAAACCCAAAGCCAATACGAAGTGAAAACGCCAATAGTTAGTGTCAGGGCAGACCAGCCGTGGTGACCACGCAGGTAAAAGAAAAGCATCAACAGCATCAGAAGCGTAGCGAAACTCTCACTCATCGCCAAAGACCCATACAACAATACCAGTGGATTCCAGAGAAACAAAGCCGTCACGATAATCGCCCGCTTTGAGTCAGTTAAGTCAGCCATGATCTTCCAGAGTAGCCATCCAGAAAGTAAGACGCAGACTATCGAGAACAACCGCAGAAGGAACAGGTTCGCCAAAGTACCAGCTACAAGCTGGTAGGCTGGAAGGAAATTGACGCCATGAATATAGAAGACGTAGCGGAAATCCAATGCTACGTGCAGTCTGAAAGCCGAGTCATAATCGATGTTAGGGAAAAGCAATAGCACAAGCATAACCGCGAAGGACACAAACGAAATGAAGCCCCTCAGCAGAAACGCTTTAGCTGCTTGCATCAGCCCACACTCACCAGAGTTTCATCCCCGCCCTCAGCGGATTCCAGCAACTCAGCAACCCGATCCACATCAGTCTGTTGGGCTTTCTTGCCATCCAAGGTTTCCTTAACCGTAGGGTTAGTCGCACGAAGCGTCTCAAGCTGAGATGAATCCAAGTTGGATTTAATCGCCCCTATAGTCTCAGACTGAGATTGCGTAGGAGCCTCGGTTGTAACAACCGAAGCTGGAGTGACGGACACCGAAACAGCATCACCAGCCTTAGGAGTCGAAGTCTCAGGCAGAGAACCAGACGGAACTGGGGCAGGCGTACCCCTGATTCGGTTCAAGCGTACCTTGTCCAACTCAGCCTTCTTGAGAGTTTTCTCTTTGACCAAGCTAAGTAACTGAACAAAGAGTTCAATATCATCCTTAGTGAAATGGTCACTCTGCAGAAGCTTGTAGCTTAGGAACTTGTCGATGATGCTGTCCATGTTGCCGAATGACTCAACATCCAAACGCCACTTGATCGCCAAGTCTTCAAGGTCACTGTAAACGCCAAGCTTGACCAGAAACGCCTTAAACTTCTTGCCACGCGCAATCAGGTTAGCAACCCGCATCTCCAACGCCGAAATGTTCGAATGGCTTGGAAGCGTCTGCCCCTTCATCTCCGCAAGGTCCTTCAACATAAACTCGTTCAGGCGGAAACTACCGCTGACACCGTATCTTTCCTCGCAGAGCTGACGATACTCACTCGAAAACAATGGCGAAAGATAAACAGACGTCGCAACCCCGAACTTCGGAGGCCGATGCTTTGTGCTGCCCTTGATTCCTGGTATCAAATCCTCTGACTTCTTCCTCATCGCAGTCACTAAAAGAAAAATGCATAAAGATGATTACACTTGTATTATTGTGCATACATTTGCTTTCCCCCCTGCCAAAAACTAACTTCTACTATACTATCCGCCGGATTCTAGCTTTTTTCGCACGCGCGAATTGTGCAAACCCCCGTTTCCCTTTTTCCCTATGGAGTTTTAGGTTTCCTTAGTTCCAACTAAGGAAAGTTCATCGAATTGATATGTTGTGCAAAAAAAATTTTTCGCCAGAGTTTTTCACTATAAGGAACTTTTTTGATGGAAAAAGTCCATGCTCTTAGGTGAAGACAAAGGCAATCAGCTGCAGCCAAAGAAACTCTGAAGTCGTGAACAGCTGTTCTGAAGATCTTGTTGCTGTTGAAGTAGCAGTCAAACTCATCGTGCTTCCATCAGTTTCCAGGCTTCCTTTTTCTTGAGAAACTTTCATGAAAGTTGCGTGTGGTTCTGTCATTCTGCACAGATACGTTGTGCAAGTGTTGATTCTCTTGATAGCTTTGCCATACTATCCCTAAGAAAAATACACATATCGTAAAATTCCTGCGGAATGTTGTTCTGATTAATTAGCTCGATTATTCTCCCCAGTGCTCTCAACGGTTTCCTGTCATCAGCAGTCTTTGGCAACTGCAATGCGCCTTCTAAGTCCGTCGAAAAGACAAAAATGCCAGAAGATGCGGCTAGAGTTCTAAAATTATCTAAATGTGAATTTGTATACCATTGACTGTTTGATGCTTCGGACAAGAGATCTGCATTGGTCTGTAAGTCTTCAATTTGACCTGAACGTTGAAGCGCATGGAATATCGAGGACGTCTTCACTTTGCGACTGAATAGTTCAATTGTGTGGTTTTTACTCATCAGGGCATCGTAATCCAGAACAGCCAGATTTTTGACGCCCAACACATGACACAACATAATAAATGACGACAAGCTTTCTTTGCCGCCAACATCTATGATTGGCCATTCATTTTCGTCCAGGTTAGCTCCTTTTTCTTTCGCGGAAAGGAATCTATCGATCTGCTCTACAACTAATTTGTCCGACAGTCCTTCGACAAAAACTACACCTTGTGAGAATAGAATTGACCTGACATCGGTTAGAGATAACTTGGCAATAAATTTCCTCTTATCCAGACCTTCCAGCTTTGATAACGCTCCACTAATGTTATGTGCCTTGGTACCCTTCGGTGTTTCTGTAAAACGCCATGTGCGCTCTATTTCTGATGCAGAAACAAAATACGGAGAGTGTGTCGCTAGGATTATTTGGTTTCCCTCTTTAGTTCTGGACTTAAAGAGCAAATTAAGAATTCGTCTCTGCATTGCAGGATGGAGGTGAAGTTCTGGTTCATCAAGCACCAGAATCTTGTTGCTTTCTCCCCATATTGTAGCTATCAGAACAAGTATCTCATAAAGGCCGCTTGCAGTTTGTTCGATTGTAGAAGGATAGTCGTCCTTGATTATTTGAATAAAAGCTTCATTTGCTAATCCTTTCTTCGATTCCCTTCCAATCCCTAGCGGCAAGAAGTCTGGGCTTGCTGAGATCGATTCGCTCCTCGTCGTAGCACCAAGTTTCCACTCGGTGCCTGAGTCGATCTCTATTGCTCTCACAGCAACATCAAATTCTGACTTCGTCAAATCATTGAATTCAGTTTGAATTCGGTTGTACCTCCATCTGTTCTTCCGAGTTCCTGAGCTCTTCAACAAAAACAGTTTCTTAGCTAAGTCACTGCCAAGAATAAGAATATCTTTCGATTTCTGATCTGGATTCGAGAACGCTGCGTTAGATGGAAAGAATCTGAGTTCTTTTAGCCTAACGAATGAAGTTTTATACATTTGCCCGAGAACTCCCCACAAGTAGAGACTTTCCTTTTTTATTCCCTCTCGATCGCAGAGAAGTGAAAGATCGACAAGAAATGGCTCTGTTCCGATAAAATTAAAAACCTCGTTGAAGTCTACACGACCTAATGGAACTGTTTTTGGTGGTACACCCTGCAATTTTCCATTCAACAGTTCTGAAAGAGTCGGACTTTTTTCCAAAAGCTTATTGGAGTTCTGAATCAAAGAATTGAATTCGGTTTCGGAAGGATTACCGAACCTGGAAGTGAAATCCTCTATGATTGCCTTTGTTAAGGATATGCTTTGGGGTGCCCTCATGTCTTGCATTGTTTGTGACAACTGCGATTGGCGATCGATATAAAGTCCATCTCCGTCGGCGATTTTGATTGCCATCTTCGGTTCGGAGGTTCTCAACTGGTCTTTTGAAAGGACGAAAGAAAGATTCTTGAGCGATTTTAAGAGAATTGGATAGCCGTAATTTTTGAGAATGTTTTTCCATTCTTTGTTTTTACCAATGTCACCAGTAATTTGATCTGGTCTCCCTACACTCACCATCTCGGAACATATTATTGATTTTGCGATAAGTTCGAGTTGTACAACATTAAGCTCCATGCCGATTTCAAGAATCAGTGGTCTATCAGTATCCCCTTGGAACATGATTTCGTCCAGTGGCGGCTTGTTCCAATTGTCGAATGCTTGCTCTATTAGATTTAGAGCTCGGAAAAGGTTTGTCTTACCAGAATTATTTGGTCCTGCAACAACGTTGAAAGGGCCAAATTCGAGACTGACTTCTTCGTCTCCAAACGAGAGAACATTCCTTGCTTTGAGATAAAGTAACTTCATTTCATTTGGTAATGAGCAAAATACGTATTTAATATTTATGTGAGGCAGAAAAAGATTTGACTTGCTTTATTTTTTTACACATTTTTGCGAAAGAGAAAAGAGAGTTTTGCTGGTGATATCTCCACTCAGGGCGGGGTTCAAAGAGCATTGCATCTGTGCCTGGCTGCGTTCTTTTTGTTCCGTTCTTAAGTATCCAGTGTTCGTCGTAGAGTTTTTTCATTCGCCTGTCAACGGCCTGATACTTATAGTGTCTGTGGCCTTTTATTCTTCGGATTTCAAGGTAAGTATCATAGCTTGCTAAATGCTTCTTTGCGCGGAGAACTTCAAATATGGTTCTGTTTAACTTGGCCTTCGTGCCCCTGAAGACAGGAAGGCCTATGCTCTTGGTATGCTCCCCTACCATCGCTGTCTATGCCCCCGACGGAGAATAAACCAAAATGGGTTCAGAGGAAGTTTGACTGTCAAAATTCGTCGAGCGTATATCGTGGTTTTGCTTGGTTTGTTATGTCGTAATACACAAGAATAACTTATTTCTATGTTTTAGCACAGTTGTACAAAAAATTAGAACACCAACACCCGTTTAAACTGGACCCGTTCCTCTTTCAGAACAGCTTGTTCCTTAGGGAGAGCTAAATACACGCCAACCTATCAATATGTTTGAGGATTAAAATGAGTCTTTCAAAGAAATTGAGTTTGCTTCTATTTTCTTTCATAGTATTGCTTGTCCCGTCAGGGGCGCTTTCAGCTGTGCATTCTGAACCGCTTTCACAGACTTTGGAGGATAGGGCTTTTGTTTGCTTAACCGATGTTTATCCTCTAAACTTAACCCATTATAACATTACGGCTGATCCCATCCATACGCTGTCCTCAGCGTCAGACACTTTCACAACTCAAGCAATCAATTATAAGCTCAATTCGCCCGACGGCAACCTTGTGGCAGACTGCATGTTTAAAGACGGCAAGCTATATCAGCTTAGCTTAAGCGTCATAAACGGTTTAGTAACCACAGAACGAAAATACGATAATTTGACTGACGCAGCTAGAGACTTTCTTGTGAAGTATCAGGTGTTTAGTGGCGCTGACTCCACTGAACTAATCCAACTGCTTAATCAATTTGACGAGGACAAAAACACGTCTATAACTATGGGCAACATCAGTTTCAGCGTATCCCATTTAGGATTACCCACCACGGGAATTGTAACAACATCCTACAGTTGGAGATATTCATTAAACGGCGAAGATGATACCGTTGTTGGACTAACTTTCGCAAATAATACGTTCGGAGGCTTTTTTGACTCGCGCCAACTTTACAGAGTAGGTAGTGATGAGGCAATAAATACTGCAATAAATTACCTGGAGAACTATTCGTATATTGCTCCTGATGGAACCCAAGTAAACGAGTTAAACGTAAATAAGAATGGTTCAGTCGCACTGTTTTCTCCTTCGATGCAAAACGGGACTATGCAACCTCGCTGGAACGTTACTATAGACCTTGGACAGACTTATCAAGGAGGCATTAATGCTCTTCAGTTGGAAGTCTTGGCAAATTCAGGTGAAATTATTAGCTGCCGCAACCAATCAGTTAGCTCGTTACAGGTTAACGATTCAGGTATGAATCTTGCAGTGATAGAGACGAGCATAGGCGGAATTGCCGCACTTACGTTGGTAGTTGTGATAATTTTGATACTCAGACGCAAACAACATCTTTCCATTGAATATCATAGAAGCACATAGAGCAGAATATTGCTTTCTTTTCTGAGACCTCAAAAAAATGGTGGTCATAACGATTTGGCGTTTGCTGCGTTGCGCTAAATGATAAAGCCATCATTTGCATTTTTTTATTGCTTAACAAGCGGCAATAGAATGCTTGTAAAGATTGTTCTCCGGAAAACAATCGCCGAGTTTTTTAAATAAAGAAAGGTGGATGAGTGAGGTGGTGCTATGTTCATATGAGAATTCTTAACTTACTATTCTAACGCTATCGATAAAGACGTAGTTCATTATCAGTGGCGAATAGTAGATTGGGTATGGTGGTGGCGTCCAGCACTCGACCGCAATTTGAGTGAACTGTGTTGAAGTGTAGCCCATGTAGACCCACGCTGGTGAAGTGTTAGGTACTTGATAGTTGGGTGTTAGATAGTGCCAAGTAGACCCATCGTAGTATGAAACAATTACATAATTTTGCCATGATGGGACTCCATTGTAAGCATAGATGTAAATGTTGCCATTCATCCAACCGCTTTGACCGTTCCAGACAGCACCAAATGCAAATGCTTCACCACCTTCAGGGTTATTGTAATTTTCGTTCCAGCCATTTGTCCATAGCAATGCATAGTTACTGTCAGGATTTTGGCCCGCCAGATTATTCCAGTTCTGGATGCAGCCCACCATATAGCCTGTCTGGCTGTCATAGGTTGGCGGTGAGTGATTAATTACATAAGACATCCAACCAGTAGTTGATGTAATAGAATCAGGACCTGAAGATACTTGGCTACTTGAATCTGCCGGTTGCAAAATAGCTCCGTTAGTAGCGGCAATCTTATCTTGTTTTATTTGTTCTGACGCGGTCATTTCATTTATGATTCTATTGGCTTCAGTCGCATTACCATTGCTCTTATACTGGGCAAACCTAAAAATAAAGTCATCAAGAGTCATACCCTTCGTCGAACTAGCAAAAACAGTTTCAACGTTAATAGCCACCATTGTCGCTAAGAGAATAAGAACTATCGATAGCTTCAACAATTTCGTGTTTTTCATTTCCATTCCTCCTATTTCTTCCTGTTTCTTTCTGCTCTTCCCTTAGAGCTAGGCGGTGACACGCCTCCAAGGCAATAAGTCTTGGTAGAGTTTGCTTTGCTATAGCAAACTACATGCTTTCTTAATTAACAAGAGTTAGTTATTTCTACGCTTTAGCACACTTGTACTAAACAATAGGACAGTCGGGTTGGTTTAATTCGCCTTTTTGGCAAAATAGACTTAACAACGCATGTGCCTTAAATCGCTAGGTTAATTGGAAAGTTAAGGATTTCATCGGTTTCCTGATCCAAAAAGAAGATTGCTTAGACAAAGGAAAAAGAGGATTTTTTAATAAGCAGTCTCTAAGTGAAGTAATCAAGCTTTTTCAAATAACTAAGTTTGTTGAAGTATAACTCAGGGATAGAAGGGTGATGGCACGCCTTGGGCTGGACGCGCCATGATTAAGGGTTGGATGCTTGTTTTTCGAAAGGGGTTACTAACTTCTAGCAGCTAACCTTTAATCGCTTCTACATCAATAGAGATAGCATAAAAGTTTTTGCCAATTCCGCGACCCGGTGGTAACCAACATAAGTTAGGGAAGTTTCCGTTGAAAATTTTAAAAAAAGAAAAGAAAATGGAGTTCTATTTGCTTCTTTTTTTAACGATTATTGTTCCCAAAGCAGCAATTGTAGCAAGTACAACTACTATTATGCCGAGGTCAATTAGCGGAATGCCAGCATGTCCTTGCACTTGTGTTTGTTGGGGTTGTTGTGCACTTTGATCTATAGGGGTCGAAGTCACAGTAGACTCTGTCGAGGTTTGGTCAGGTGTTGGAAGACTTCCTCCAAAACCTATTGGTTGGCAGAAGAAAACCGTTCCTGAATCAGCCCAGATTCCTACAGAAAGTTGCCAAACGTTACCAGGGTACAATTTGCCAAGATTGAGTTGGACGCTCCAGTAGGGGTATATAGTCGTTGAGTTGTCTTTTGGATAGGTGTTTAACCCAGCTTGAATGTTAGTTACGTTGAATCCATTGACGGTTAACCCGTTATCTAAAGTGTAAGAGTAGTTCTGCACGTATTGTTTAGCTATATCGATTGCTTGAGACATGTTTAAGTTCACATTGGTATTGCCAATTGTCCAGAGACTACGATCATCCTTGAATGCATAAAACTGTCCATCTTTAAAGACAAAGTCTACTCCCGTATAGTCTGTACCGTTAAATGAATACTTCAAAGAAATGCTCGTCATAAGAGGGCTATTTTCTGTTGTTAGCTTAATATTCCCCGCTATTTTTGTTATGTTTTGAGTAATGTCAACGTTTGTAAGTGTGCTAGTCATATCTTGCAAGTTTTCGCCTGTATAGGTCTGATATCCTTCAAGTACGCTTCGAACCTTGTCATTTAGATTGGCCGATGGATCAGTAGAAAGAACTGCAGTTGAGCCAGAAGTGGTTAATTCAGCACCAGTCAAGGCATTATTTTGAAATTCGCAGATGATATCTACCCCGTTCCCATTGGAATCAAGATGGTATTTGACGCTTTCTAGTGTTGTTGAGGGTTGAATTGGGGTTTGTCCTACGATGTCACTTGCCAATGTTACTGTGTATTTTGATAAATCCGGCTGAATCACATTTTTTATGAAATCTATCGCTCGGTCTTTAGCAGTCGTTGTGGTTGCAGCATTTGCTGAGGATCCTTGCACTAACAAGACAAGGATAACTGCACATAGGCTTAGAATCGTTAAAGTTTTTTTAGTTAAAAGTTTCATTCACTGTTTCCTCCTTTAAGCTGGTATCGCTAAGTTGCCGTTCCCATGAAGGACGCATTGGCTCCAAATCCCGTTGACGTACATTCCAGTATGAAACGGCCAAGCCCCAAAGCTTCCGTATTGCGAAGTAGCTCTAGTTGCTGCATCGAGAGCTGAATTGACTGAGTAGTGGTACTGCAGAAGGTACATGTAGAAGTAGGTGACGAAATTTCCGTAATTGTATGATTGATAGCCTGTTCCAGTTAGATATTCTGGGGAATACCAAATAAAGCCCAGAAAAACATACACGCCAGAATCTGCGTTTCCATAGCCGTCAGTGCTCATTGCGTTATTGTGTGTGAAGTCATATGTCATTCCGTACGAACCATAATTGTCGGATGAAGATGGATAAGCCATTGCTGTGCCGCAGTGCCAAAGAATCACAAAACGGTCTTTGCCTAAGTTAGTGTTTGGGTTAATATCGTAAGAATCTCG
>Ga0182010_10001757_pt1 | contig 11289 bp, 11 predicted proteins | sample 611E1MmetaG_FD_120488 | JGI IMG/M metagenome (GOLD analysis project Ga0182010, IMG submission 120488) | Permafrost microbial communities from Stordalen Mire, Sweden - 611E1M metaG | ecosystem: Environmental > Terrestrial > Soil > Wetlands > Permafrost | place: Sweden: Stordalen | collected...
AATCATCTCCTAAATGTAGATGCAATATGCATAATCTTTGAAAAAATGTATTGTGAAAAAAATCAAATTCTGTTTCAAAATGTATTTCTTTAGCGTGGTCACTTTTCAATTGGATAATCTTATTCTGCATCAAAAGTTTTCCTAAAAGATCATAGAGTATGTTGCCTATACATTAGGTTATTTCATAAATTTGTACAAAAAAATGGATTTAAAAAATGAAGCTAACTTATTTCGCACATGAAATGTTTAACCTAAATAATTGACTGAAAGACAATTTTGGCAAGAATTATAACTAAATTTTATAGAAAATCTCTTTAAGTAGGAGTATTGATCAAATTAGAAGACCTTTATCCAAATATTCGTAACAAACTCCTCAGATCAGAGAGATGCTACATTCTGCAAATGCACATCGATGTATAATTTGTGTGTCTATTTGCTCACTATCCATCATTGAAAGCTGGATTGATTTTATAAGGTACTGTCATATTGAGAAAATAGCTGGCATTCTTGTGTACATCTACTGAAAGTGGGCTGTAAATTTAAAATTAAATTGTGGTATGTTTTATAAAAATCGAGTCTCAAGACGTGTAATTTTTCATATAATTATTTTTTGAGATCTGTTATTTTATAAAAAAATGGATACATATATAAAAATCTGTTATGTAGTGCATGTATTTTTTACACGTTGTCAAATTAAGAACGAATTTTTACTTTTGTCATCATGTTACATCTTGCGCACGAAGTCAAACTCGATAATTTTAAAAAGGTTATTTATGTATGTTTAGTCTCTAGTTTAATTCTTTTCATATCACTAAAAATAGTTTTTATTTTGAACTGCTCTTCCTTCGAAAGGCTTTCAGTATGTGTAATTTATATTTACTTCTTGTTTTTAACCTATTTCTTCAGTCCAAGCGAACAATTCTTACAAGAGATTGAATCGGAACATTAGCTATTGTATCTGCACCTTTCTTATCAATCAGAACCACTACAACTCTTGGTTTTGCATCCATTTCTCTTAGCTGCTCAATAACTTCCATGGTAGTAGAACCAGTGGTGATAACGTCGTCCACGATTACACAGTTTTTACCTTCAACAGTACCGAAGTTTCTACTTATAGTCCCTTTATGGCCTGGCTGTATTGTGTCGTGTCCTTTACGTGAATGATAAATGACTAAATCGGCTCCCAATTCATTTGCCATCATACTTGCTAGGGGGATACCACTGGCAGCGACACCAACGACCGCATCCACTTTAGTGTTTATTTTTCCCAGGGTCTCAAGCACCATATCGCAGAGTGCAAGCGAGATGTAATGGAGCCTTGCAGCGCTTTTCCCGATACTGCTCCAGTTTACAGAAATATCTTTCGGAGCTGGGGCAGATGCTTCTTTTTTTGAACGGGTTAAAAGCCAGGTAACGGTTTCTCTAGAAACGTTGAGTTCATCGGCAATCTGGCCAGTTACAAGGCCATTGCTCTGCAATTCCAAAGCTTTCTGAATTAAATCATCTATATTTTTCATGCCTCCATTACCACCTGAAGTTTTTATCTGGCTGTATTTCCAAATTAGTTTTGCAGTTAATTCTGCGCACAATCATTACTTGGAATACTGCTCAAAAAATTAGGTTTAAGTATAGATTCTTTCAATTAAGACAGTATGAGATCATAGCTTTATATCTTTTTCTTCAAGCTTAAAATTAACTTTTTTCTCTTATTATCCTTTTCCTTTTTTTTTTAAGAGAAGAACCGCAGATGGTACAGATGTTTCCCTTATCAAAAGTTTTTTTGCAGCCAGTACACTTCTTTTGCCAGATAATAATGTCCTTAATTTTTTTCTGGGCAACAGGTTTAACCTGAATCCCAAGCTGCAAAGCAACATTTTGGATTGCATAATCATCTGTAATCAGTACTCCTCTATCCCTATATTCAAGAGCTTTGGCAAGAATTTCTAAATCTGCTTTTGAGAGTTCTTCTGAATCCCTGGTATGCTCAGCCTTTCTCTGAATCTCTTTTACCATCTCAGGTTCTGGCCATTCAACACGTAAACCCCCTTCTTTTGCGAGATAATAACAAAGCATTGAGTCCCTACTTTTTAACTCATCCACAATAGAAGGGACGGTAATCATCAGTGAACTGTTTAAATTCGAGTTCCTCATTATAAAGACTGCTGAATCTACTATGTAATAGGTCATTTTCCTTCTCTTTTATTTTTAAGTATATATTCCCTTGGCTTATATAATTATATTAACGAAGTTGCAGCTCTGTAGTATGCTGTCCTTCTAGCTTCGCTCGAGAGTACTAATTGGATGTTTGTGAGTCTCTGTTCTAGAGGTCTAGATTATATCTCATACATTCTACAGATTTTCACAACTGAGTAAATAAATTAACATCTATATACCTCTACAAAATGGTTGATCAAAAAGCAGCTCGATATATTTCGCTTTTGAAGTTTTCTTTATTAATTTTCCTTTTATCCGCCCCAACTATTATGGAAAATTTGCTGTTAAATTTAATTTTTTGGTAATTCAGATCCATAATTTACCAGCAATATAAATATGCTAATGTAAATGTGCTCAATTTGAGTTATAGTGAACTACCCTGAGTTAAAGATTTAGGGACTTCGTTTACTATTACAACTATCTCGCAAGTATACCGAAGTATCCTTGATCATTAATAGTGCCTGTTTTTCTAAGTTACCAGCAAAAAGCTGATAGCCTGTCCACAAGGCATTTTTCGATAGAATCCGATAAAACTTAAATATCAAAAATCAGTAATTCTCAAGCACAGAGCTGACAATGCTTCTATAATTCCCTTTCAGGGAATACACATTATGATCCCCAGTGACATTTATGCTAAGGATTCCGAGCCTTGTATTCATGAGCCCGACCATGGCAGAAACTCCACGGTAGCTTACCTCGAAATTTCCTTTATCGAGAAAATCATAAACTTCACCGGTGGTAAACTTGTCTCCAGTCAGGAAGAGATTGAGCACAACCTTGCGTATCCCGTCTTCGTCCCTTCCGAGATACTTTATCAATCTCGCTCTTACCCTTTCTTCCGCAGTCTGCAGTTTCGTACACCTCAGTTAACGATATTTTGAGTTATAAATACCTTGTATTTATATCATAGAAAATTTCAATAAATCTCTGAATTTCATTATGTGCATATAAATGGTGTATAAAATGACTTGTGAAAATTGAAGGTTTCTCGAAATCCTCTATAATACCATGATTATGACTGCTAAATATATTATTACTCCCATGTAGAGTCGCTAAGAACCGAATACCCTATATCTTTATCGTTTATATATTTTAGGATTATTTCTTGAGATATTTATATTGGAGTTCAAAACTGATATGTCAGATAACTTTGAAAAATCAATCTTTAAAACTCTACAAATTATCAGCAATTATTCATCTTGTAATTCCTTCCAGGCTGTAAGCTTCATGAAATATTTTACTAGAATAAAGACCTGTGGTTTTTAAAACTTACAAAATTTTATTAACCGGATTTTATATACAGGTTGATTGTAGTAAATATATTGTGAGTTGTAATGTTCATTAGATATTTAAATTTACCATTTCAGATTTCTCTGAAAAACATATCTCATTTATGGGAACAGAATGATATACTCATCTTGCTGGTCGATCTGGATAATTATAATGTTTTAAGTATTGAGTACCTAGATGAAACCGAAAAGGAAGAGATGGCTATATTTAAAACTAGCTATTTTAAGAAGAGGTATATAGTTTCTAGAAAAGTTTTAAAATATATAATATGTTGCTTATTTAATGAACAATCCATCTCTAGCATAAGCACATATAAAGACGAATACGGGAAAATTCATGTGCGAGGTCATGAAGAGCTACATATATGCCTATCATATACTGGGAACATTGCTTCCTTGGCAATATCTAAAATAAAAGTTGGCATAGATATCGAGCTCGAAAAATTGTTTTCTCCTAAAAAAATCTCGAGGTACCTGTACAAACCAATTTTAAGAATCAAAGATTCCGAAAATGATCATGACCTCTTAATTGCATGGACTCTCAAAGAAGCATATAGTAAGTTTTCGAATAAAAGTATGCTAACCAATCTTAATAAAGAACTTGATCTTAGCAATGTCTTCCATTCAAGTTATATTTTGAATGAAAAATATATACTTTCTGTCATTACTTGTGTGAATCCACATGACCTAAATATAAGTTTTCTTCCTAAAATAGCGTTTAATAACCTAAATTATACAAATCACATTAATTGAGATAGTATCCATTTATAATAGATCGATCCTTTATCAATGAACCATAAACAGAAACCCTAAAATCACTTGTTGATTCGCAAGCAATAGCATCATATTTTTTTATATTATCTACCTTTTTAGGGCTAAAATACCATAATCATTGCTAACTAAAATTTGCTACTGTTTTTCACTGGATATTCAGAGAATAGTATGAATGAATAAAGACTTTTGTGAATATCCAAACCAAAGATTTGTTCACTAGTTCTACCAATTTGAATCACCAATTGATTGGGCAGTGGAATTGCCTAAAAGACCAATTTGACATCCGTAATCAAGTCACATTTTAGCCTTCTGTAGCAATCTACTGACTGTTTTTTAGACTTTTTGGAAAACCAAAATAGAACAGACTTCCTACCCAAAGTAACGATGAAATCAGTGTTCAAAAAAAAGTAAATTGGATTAATACTTTCACTAATTTGAGCCTTTTATTCGAAGAACTTCATATTTAATTTTATAGAATATAGAACTTGAGGTGAAAAATACTTGAGAGCGCGATTATAACTCCCTTAGAGTAAACGTCAAATGGGATTTTATTCTTGAAAATAATGATAGTACCCACTTTCCACAGATGTACGCAAGAATACCATACATTTTCTCAATATGACAGTACCTTGAAAAATCAGTCCAGCTTTCAATGGATAATAGTGAGCAAATAGGAAAATAAAACCTAAATCTGTGTTTATCTTCAAAATATCAGATAGTAACAAAGTATTCTTGAAATTCACAAAAGTTTCCCTCTTACCACCATCAACTCTTCGAAAGAGACCTTTTTCCTCCCTACGATATCAGTCTTGAATCCCACATTTTTCATCTTTTTTTTAACAGCTTCCAACCCGGTAATTGAGGATATTAGTACGAGAATCTTTCCCCCTCGCCTGGTATAGCCCCTCACTTCATCCAGAAATCGATAAAGGGTCTCTCTCCCATTGATACCGCCGTCAAAAGCATAATTCAACCATCCGGAAACTTTTTCTTCCTTAGAAGTGGGAAGATAGGGTGCATTAAAAAGTATAAGGTCAAAGCAATTTTCCGAGCTTTCGGATCTTATTCCTCTGAAAAGGTCTGTACGGATCAACTCCAAGCCATTTATTTTAGCACAAAGAGCTGCATGGGGATTAATTTCTGTTGCAATTAGGCTAATCTCCTTTACGTTGGCAAGGAGTACAGCAGATACAAAGCCGGAACCTGCTCCGATTTCAAGGATTCTCATTCCTTGGTCTGCTTCCTTAAGGGCTACATCGGCAAGTAAAAAAGAGTCTTCTGCTGGTTCATAGATAAGATTTGTATCCGCGAGCTTGACCCGTGCTTTTCCATATTCTATTTCGACCATAACATATCGGTTTTGAGAATTTTGGTTTATCTCTCTGGAATTACGCATTTGAACTGGAAACAAACAGCATTAAAAATCTAAATATCTAAACTAATGATTTATCCCCAAAGTATGTTGTGCTTGATTCTGGCCCTTAAGTACTTAAGTCTTATTTTTTTGTCTTCCATTTTTATCAGGTTGAATTTAAAAATACCTAAATGTCAGTAGATCTCTTAATGTCCACTTTGAATCCATAATTAAACATCCTGTTGTATGTGCAATATACCATTTATAAGAATAGGACGGAATTTAGGAGTTTATCGAAATCCTCTAAATATTTTCCATCACTACTTTTAGTAGCAAAATCAAAGCTGCTATCAAAATGAGCAACCACAAAAACGGCAAAAGTATCCGTACTAGGACGTATAGTATCAATGCTATAATAATCAACTGGACCAAGGAGAGCCTCTTTTTCCCAACACACCGGAAGCGACGATCCAATCCACAAACTATTTATAAACCCTTCATACAGCGAGACATCATAAATACCCTCAATAATTCTATCCTTTTTTATTCCGTGCCTTGTAAAGCCTATACAGAAAGTGACTTAATTGGTTATAATTAAAATCGAATAAAAGTACTGCATACTAAAGTACAAAAGATACAGTTTATATCGGGTCTCAAAATCTGGCCGTTTCCAGTAACAGGTCTGCTGGGAATCGAACCCAGGTTCAGAGCTTCGGAAGCTCCAGTGATATCCTCTACACCACAGACCTTCATTGTGAAAAAGTTCGCATAAATTAACTGACAGAAAAGCTGCATTCAATTAGCTGGTTATAATGTTAAATGGATTATAAATTTAATCCTTAATGGAATAATGTATTTTCATGGAGTGTAGTTAAAAAATAAAATCTTCCCGGAGCTTAGTCTGGGAATTTCCCCAGTTACTCACATGTGTTTCAGTCGTCTATAGCATGATTTATTCTTCCCATCTCGTTCCATACTTTTCATCAAATGCAATTTCATTAAGAGCTTTGCGTGTTGAAGTCCTGTCCTTTGGAATCGGTTCTCCGATTGCGAGAGCTGACATCAGCTCAAGATTTGAAGGGCATTCAAGAATAGAATTTATTTTCTCTTTTTTATTCAGAATTTCTCCAAGCCAGACTCCGCCAAGGTCCAATTCACAGCACGTAAGGAGCATATTCTGGATTGCAGCCCCTATAGCCTCTATATCCTTTGTCCTGTTGTAGGAATTTTCGGTGTCCAAAAAAGTTGCAATAAGCAGGGGAGCCCCTGCTACGATACCGGAATAATGAGTGCATTCCGAGATTCTCTGAATAGTTTCCTGGTTCCGTATAACAATAAAGCGCCAGGGCTGATTGTTCAACCCGGAAGGAGCCCAGTGGCCTGCATTCAGTATTGTGTTGATATCTTCCTTGCTGACAGGTTTATCCATAAACTCCCGGACACTTCGTCTATTAAGGATAGTGTCAATGACTTTACTTTCTCCCTTTTTTTGCATCATTTTCCCTTGAAGTTATTTTTTATTTTAGGTTTATGAACTTTATGTTCAAAGGCGATAAATGGCGTATAATCAATCATCGTCAATTTTTTTGTTGAGCCAGGGGATACATTCCCGAACTTGCTTTCCAACAATTTCAAGCTGGTGCTCCTTTTCCTGGCGTTCCATACCTTTGAGCACAGGATGATTGACCATGCCTTCAAGAATGAATTCTTTGGCAAATTTGCCGTTCTGAATTCTTTCTAGCGCTTTGCACATAGCTTCGCGTGAGTACGCATTGATTATCTTAGGACCAACTGTCATACCCCCGTATTCTGCAGTGTTGGAAACAGAGTGCCACATTCTCTCAAGTCCCCCTTCGTAGATAAGGTCCACTATGAGCTTGACTTCATGACAGGTCTCAAAATAAGCCATTTCAGGCTGATAGCCTGCTTCTACAAGCACTTCAAAAGCTGTCTTGATAAGCGCTGATAACCCTCCGCAGAGATCCACCTGTTCCCCAAAAAGATCGGTTTCTGTTTCCTCACGGAAGGTTGTCTCGTAAACGCCTGCCCTGGTTGCACCAATACCTTTGGCGTAGGAAAGAGCAAGATCCCTTGCTCTTCCGGTTGCGTCCTGATAGACTGCAATAAGACCTGGGACTCCGATACCTTCTGTGTAGGTCCTTCTTACAATATGACCTGGACCTTTGGGAGCAACCATGAAAACATCCAAATTTTTAGGGGGCACGATCTGGTTATAGTGAATGTTGAAGCCGTGGGCAAAAGCCAGTGCGTCTTTAGCTTTCAGATTGGGCTCAATTTCGGAGTAGTAGACTAAAGCCTGCTTTTCATCCGGGAGCAGTATCATGATGACGTCTGCAGCTTTTGCAGCTTCAGCCACAGTCATTACCTTAAGGCCATCACCTTCGGCTTTTACCCAGCTGGGACTGCCTTTCCTGAGTCCAACAATAACATTGAGGCCGGACTCTTGGAGGTTTCGTGCGTGAGCATGGCCCTGGCTTCCATAACCTATTACTGCGATGATTTTATCTTTGAGCGCATCAAAAGTGGTTTCATTATCTTTAATTATCTTTACCATTGCTTGATTCCCCTGAAAAATTATTTAATTTTTGAGCAGAATTCCTCATATTATTTTGGGATATATTCGAGATAATTTCGATAAACCTCTAAATTTTGTCATATACTTATAAATAGTATATTAATGACTCGTGATAATCAGAAGTTTATCGAAATCTTCTCCATATATAATGCATCAACTTTTCTGAAAATTAAATTGATTTAAGCTGATTAAAAGTTTTTTTCTGTTGGTAAAGGCAACTTTTTGAATCTTCAAGATAGGCCTGAAAACCCATACCTGTCATTAATGAAGATTCTCAGGGAATTAAAAGGCTTCAGACTGCCTTAATCTTTGAAAAATAATTATGCAGCTAACTACTTTACTTGCCCTTGATATTTAATCTTTCGTTGGGCTGCGGAGAAGGGCAATCTTGCCTGTGCTAACCATTTCCTTTATCCCAAATTGGCGGAGGAGTTTTTCGATTGCCTGAACCTTGCTTTCATCTCCAGTTACTTCAACAATCATTGACTTGGAGGTCACATCCACTATCCTTGCCCTGAATATATCTGCAATCTGTATAATTTCAGCTCTTGTATCCACATCAGCTGTAACTTTGATGAGAACAAGTTCCCTTTCGACAGTGTCCTCTCCTCCGATATCCGAAACTTTGATCACGTCTACTAGCTTATTCAGCTGCTTTGTAACCTGTTCAAGGACATGGTCATCTCCATGAACAACAATTGTTATTCTAGAAATATCGGAGTCTTCAGTAACCCCCACCGCTAGGCTGTCAATATTGTATCCACGCCTGGAGAAAAGTGAAGCCACCCTGGAGAGAACTCCTGACTTATTTTCCACAAGAACTGCAAGCGTGTGTTTCATCAATGTTCCCCCTGGTCAAGTATCTCATTTATTGCAGCCCCCGCAGGCACCATAGGATAAACATTTGCCTCGCACTCAACTATCACATCCACAACAGCAGGCCTACCTGACCTGACCGCTTCCTCAATTGCAGGCCCAACTTCGGATGGTCTTTCCGCGCGTAATCCAAGGGCTCCGTAAGCTTCAGCCAGCTTCACAAAATCGACACTTCCTTTGATGAAAGTGCAGGAATATCGTTTTTCATAGAAGAGTTCCTGCCACTGCCTGACCATGCCCAGATAACCATTATTCAGGATCACGACAACAACAGGGATTTCATTCTGAACCACAGTTGCAAGTTCCTGAGAGTTCATCTGAAAAGAGCCGTCTCCTGCGATGTCAATAACAGTTTTATCAGGCCTGCCAACTTTGGCCCCCATGGCTGCAGGAAATCCATATCCCATTGTGCCCAGGCCACCTGATGTAATGAAAGTGCGAGGCTTTCTGTAATTGAAGTACTGAGCTGCCCACATCTGGTGCTGCCCAACTTCCGTAACTATGATTGCATCATTACAGACTTTGGATATTTGCTCGATAACAAACTGAGGCATCACAACGTCTGGTGACATCTGCTTATAAGCAAGGGGATACTCCTTCTTCCACTTGTTTATCTTTTCAATCCAAGCTCCTGAATTGCAGCGCTTAACATATTTATTCAGGGACTTTAGTACCTGCTTTGCATCCCCGACAATTGGAATATGAACCTTCACGTTTTTTGAGATCTCAGCAGGGTCAACATCAATATGGATAACTCTTGCATTGGGAGCAAAGGATTCAAGCTTACCAGTCACTCGGTCATCAAATCTTGCACCCACAGCAATAATAAGATCGGATTCCTGAATTGCATAGTTAGCGTATTTGCTTCCGTGCATTCCCAGCATTCCGACATATAGAGGATGGTCTGTTGGGATTGAACTTATTCCCATAAGTGTGGTCGTAACAGGAGCATTTATAGTTTCGGCCAACTCCACAAGTTCACAGCTGGAATTGGAAATGATCACCCCCCCACCTGCGAAAATTATGGGCATTGAGGAATTTAAAATTTCCTCAGCAGCGCGTTTGATTTGCTGAATATTTCCCTTGTAAGTAGGCTTATATCCTCTCATTTCTACCTTTTCAGGATAATAAAAATCAATTTCCGTGTTCTGGACGTCCTTTGGAAGATCAATTAATACCGGACCAGGCCTTCCGGTCGAAGCGATATGAAATGCTTCCTTTATGATCCTTGGGAGTTCTTTTGCATCCTGTACGAGATAATTGTGTTTAGTGATAGGCTGTGTAATTCCCGTAATGTCTGCTTCCTGGAAAGCGTCATTACCGATCATGGAAGTCGGAACCTGGCCTGTTAAGGCTACAATCGGTACTGAGTCCATATATGCAGTAGCAATGCCTGTTACCAGATTAGTTGCTCCGGGACCTGAGGTTGAAACGCAAACCCCGGTCTTTCCAGTAGCACGAGCATACCCATCCGCAGCATGAGCTGCTGCCTGTTCGTGTCGTACAAGTATGTGGCGCATGTTTGAATCATAAAGTTCATTATAGAAGGGGATTATCTGCCCTCCTGGATATCCAAATAGGATGTCAACACCTTCTTTCTCCATGCACTTTATCAGAGCCTTTGCACCATTAACTTTTTCTGCTGACCCGATTGTCATTATAAACTCCTTTGTATATTTTCAAAATGTTAACTTGACTTGATGATCTAGAAAGTGAGTACTTTTCAATTGAGGGTATATTTACCAGAAATACTTTTTTATCTCACAGTCACTATCTTTTGTTTTGAATTTTCCAAATACATCATAATCAATCATGTTACATATAGATACTAGCTCCCTCTTACTTAACAAAATATGAGTTTATTATTCCAAAAATTTCTACAGCAGAAAAAAGAGGGAATGTAAAAGCTCCCATAAGAATGTTTTAGGCTCCATTTTTTCTGCAACTCACTAAACATGGATAAGGCGGTTCATGCCATTCATTACAGCCTCCACAGAGGCCATGATTATGTCCGTTCTGGCTCCGCTTGCAGTGATCATCTTCCCATTCTTGGAAAGTTTTACCCTTACTTCCACAAGGGCATCGGTTCCGCCAGTGATGGAGTCCACATGATATTCTTCGAGGATAATATCTTCAGCACAGGAACTTACAGCTTTTCGGATGGAGTTGATTACAGCGTCTACAGG
>Ga0182010_10001759_pt1 | contig 11283 bp, 7 predicted proteins | sample 611E1MmetaG_FD_120488 | JGI IMG/M metagenome (GOLD analysis project Ga0182010, IMG submission 120488) | Permafrost microbial communities from Stordalen Mire, Sweden - 611E1M metaG | ecosystem: Environmental > Terrestrial > Soil > Wetlands > Permafrost | place: Sweden: Stordalen | collected...
AATTCCCGGCGCGTCTTTGTCCTCATCGACAATTCCCTTGACAGCAATATTACTCTTGCTTGTTAGATATTCCATAAGGGGTATCACGCCTCTGCCGGCCCCAATAAAGACAATACTTTTCATATCCTCCCTGGACCTCCCTGCATATTTCCCGAAGGCCTCCCTCGACCTCTTTCGCCCCGTTAGCATTTCAGCTTTGCGCTGAAAACCATCCTTTAAAGTATAGGCATGATATGACGCCATCACAATAAAGGATCGATATTGCCTGTTTTAACCGACAATATTCTCTTCACCATCTTGACAACAGACCTCCCTGTCAATTAATGTTAGTAAGCACTTACAAACGCTATTGTTGCACGGAGGTCAAAGATGTCTGACGGTCAACTGCCAACGCGGGAAAGGATACTCGAAACGTCCCTGCGTCTTTTCTCCGAAAAGGGCTATCTGGGTGCGACAACAAAGGAAATATCTGCTGAGTCGGACGTGGCAGAGGTGACCCTTTTCAGGCATTTTCCATCCAAGGAATCTCTCTTCCAAGAGGTGCTGTCAGCCTATACCTTTCTGCCAACCTTAAAGGGAATAATGCCGTCTGTTGAAGTCATGCCCTACGAAAAGGCCCTTGCCGAGATCGCGCGTCGTTTCATCGAAACCCTTAAACTCAGGAGAGATTTGATCAAAATCATGCATTCCGAGTGCCATCTATATCCCGAGAAAATAAAAAGCATTCAGCATTCATTTCTCGCTGAGATGCTGTCCATTCTTGCAGATTTTTTTGCATCTCGGCGCAAGAAAGGCAATCTTAGAAATTTTGATGAGTTCCTGGCTGCCCGCCTCTTCCTGGGCATGTTCTATCAGTATTTTATTACGAGCGAGGTATTCGGGCTCAAGATTCTTGCCAATTATGATGACGATTCAGTCATCGAAGGCTATGTCAATATCTTTTCTCGGGGGACCAGGAAATGACTTTAATGCTAACTGTCCCAGGCAAATTCTCGCGCGCTTCGCTGTCAGCACTCATATTTTTGGCTCTGAGCCTACTAGCCTGCACTCAGCAGAAGGGCGCGCCTCCGAAGCCTGTAGTGCCGGTCACTGCGGCAACGGTCGAAAAAAAGGCCGTGCCATACGAGATACGGGCAATCGGCAATATAGTCGAATATGCCAGCGTAAATGTACGCTCCCAGGCTGGCGGATATCTCTCAAAGATACACTTTCAAAAAGGACAGTTCGTAAAAAAAGACGCTATCCTGTTTACTATAGACCCGCGTTCCTATAAGGCTTCGCTTATGCAGACCGAGGGCGCCCTGGCAAAAGACCAAGCCCAGCTTGACAATGCGCGCGCGGACGAGCATCGCTACGCTGAACTCGTCAAAAAAGGTTACATCTCGAAGCAGCAGTACGAGCAGTCGCAGGCTGCCGCAAATGCACTGGAGGCTGTGGTGAAGGCAGACCAGGCGGCTGTCGAATATGCAAAGGTCCAGCTCAGCTTCTGTTACATCCATGCACCCATATCGGGAAGGTTGGGTGATATTCTCCTCGACGAAGGCAATCTTGTCAAAGCGGCCGACGATAACAAGTTCTTGGTGACAATCAGACAGATGCAGCCCATCTATGTCAGCTTTTCGGTGCCCGAAAAAACCCTCGGCGAAATCAAAAAATACATGGCATCTAAGCAGCTGTCTATCGACGTGTATGCCGACAAGGGAGATACAAAGCCTGAAAAAGGCATGCTTTCGTTCGTGGATAATACTGTTGACCCCACGACCGGGACTATACGACTCAAGGGTACCCTAAAGAACGAGGCTGACCGTTTGTGGCCCGGCCAGTTTGTCAACGTCGTTCTCTCTCTCTACACACAGAGTGATGCCGTCACCATGCCTTCTCAAGCTATCCAGTCGGGGCAGCACGGACAGTACGTTTACGTCATAAAAGACGACCTTACTACTGAAATTCGGCCGGTTGTAGTATCTAGGACTTATGGAAACGATTCGATAATCGAAAAGGGGCTCAAACCGGGCGAAAAGGTCGTGACAGACGGGCAACTCCGCATTGTGCCGGACGCAAAAGTCCAGATCAAGGAAAGCGCCGATACCACAACCCAACAGAGCACTGAATCTACTACCGAGCCGTCGAAAAAAGAAACCGCTAAAGACTAAGGAATAACCGATGGTCATTTCAGATCTTTTCATACGCCGCCCGATCATGACGACCCTCATCATGATCGCTATACTGCTTTTCGGTATCGTCGGGTATCGCCTTCTGCCTGTAAGCGACCTTCCCAATGTCGACTTTCCGTCAATCAATGTGACAGCAAACCTGCCAGGGGCCAACCCTGATACTATGGCATCGGCAGTGGCGACGCCTCTTGAAAGACAGTTCTCTACTATCGCCGGATTGGATTCAATGAGTTCAACCAATTCCCAAGGTATCACAAACATAACGCTTACTTTCAGCCTGGACAGGAGCATTGATGCAGCAGCTCAGGACGTTCAGGCCATGATATCGAAGGCGGCGAAATTACTGCCCCAGAATATGCCGAGCCCGCCGTCATACCAGAAGGTGAACCCGGCAGATCAACCGGTCCTGTATCTGGCCGTAAGCTCGCCGGAGCTGCCGTTATCTCAGGTCTACGAATATGCCGATACATTTATCGGGCAGCGCATATCCATGATCAACGGTGTCGCACAGGTTGTAATATTCGGTTCGCAGAAATATGCAGTCAGGGCGCAGCTCGACCCCAAGGCCCTCGCTTCCCGCAGTATCGGTCTCAACGAAGTAGCCGCGGCTGTGCAGAATGCGAATGTCAATCTGCCCACTGGCACCATGGAAGGGCATCATACGGAGTACACAATCCAGGCGACCGGTCAATTGTATGACGCCGTAGCATATCGCCCCCTGATCGTGGCGTATCGCAATGGCATGCCAGTGCGACTGGACGAACTGGGGAGTGTTGTCGACAGCGTCGAGAACGACAGGATAGCAGCCTGGTACACGAACAAACGGGGCATGGTCCTCGCTATCCTTCGCCAGCCGGGTACCAACACAATAGAGATCGTCGACTCCATAAAACAGCTGCTGCCGAAATTTAGGCAGCAGATACCGGGGGCCGTTGATATCAATATCCTTTACGACCGCACGGACTCTATCCGTGATTCCGTGTCCGACGTAAAGTTCACCCTTTTCCTTTCTATCTGCCTCGTAGTGCTTGTTATTTTTCTCTTTCTTCGCAACCTCTCGGCCACCATTATCCCAAGCCTTGCCCTCCCGATGTCGATCATCGGTACATTCGCCGTCATGTACGTCACCGGTTACAGTATCGACAACCTCTCACTCATGGCTCTCGTCCTGGCAGTAGGCTTTATTGTCGATGATGCAATTGTCATGCTCGAAAACATTATGAGGCATATCGAACATGGAGAGACCGTTATGGAAGCGGCCTTCAGGGGGTCCAGGGAGATCGGCTTTACCATTCTTTCGATGACCATTTCACTCGTTGCGGTATTTATCCCGGTTCTTTTCATGCCTGGAATATTAGGACGACTCCTGCACGAATTCGCACTAGTAATCAGCACGTCCATTCTGGTGTCCGGGATTGTCTCCCTTACTCTGACCCCTATGCTCTGCAGCCGTTTCATACGGCACGACGTCGGTCAGAAACACAGCAGGCTCTTCGATCTATCGGAACGTTTCTTCAACGCCATGCGCTCAGGATATGAAAGGAGCCTGCAAGTCGTCCTCCGTCACCGGTTACTCGTGATGGTCGGTAATGTGGCAATCCTAGCAGCCACTATCGCTCTCTTCGCTTTTTATCCAAAAGGGTACGGGTTCATTCCAAACGACGATACCGGCAGACTTCTTGCTTTTACTGAAGCCCAGCAGGGGATATCGTACGATTCAATGAAGGCCCACCAGGAAAGGCTCGCAAGTATCGTCAGAAAGGACCCGAACGTAATTGACTTCATGTCCGGAATAGGTCCGAGTGGAATTTCCACCACTGGAAACGTAGGAAGGATTTTCATGCGGCTGAAAGATCGCTCTGAACGCAAACTGAGCGCCGACGATATCATAAAGGAGCTTACACCCAAGCTCTCGGGCGAACCGGGGATGAAGGTCTTTATCCAGAATCCGCCGCTTATCACTATCGGGGGCCGTCTGACGAAGAGCCCATACCAATTCACGCTCCAGAGCACCGATACGGACGAGCTTTACAAGAACGCAGCCCTCTTCGAGCAGAAGATGGCCGCGCTGCCAATGCTTACCGATGTCACTAGTGATCTGCAGATCAAGAGCCCTCAGGTAAACGTTGTCATTGACAGGGACAAGGCATCTTCTCACGGGGTTACCGCCCAACAAGTGGAAGATGCTCTCCAGACTGCGTACAGCCAGGAGCAGATTTCGACGATCTACGCGCCGAATAATCAATATCAGGTCATTATGGAGCTGGAACCCGCGTATCAGAAGGAACCTTCCCTCCTTTCACTTCTTTACATCAAATCCAACACGGGCCAATTGGTGCCTCTGAGCACGCTTACAAGTTTCACCGAGAACGCCGGGCCGTTGACCATAAATCATTCCGGCCAGTTTCCTTCGGTCACTATTTCGTTCAATACGAAGCCTGATGTGTCTCTGGGTGAAGCGGTCGGCGCAGTCGAGAAACTGTCGCGTCAGTCACTGCCTGCTACGGTCAGCGCCAGCTTCCAGGGACAGGCCCAGGCCTTCAAGGATTCGATTAAGGGCATTTGGTTATTACTGATCCTTGCTATAATCGTTATTTACATTGTGCTTGGAATTCTGTACGAAAGCTTCATCCATCCCATCACAATCCTTTCGGGGCTCCCGTCTGCTGGATTCGGCGCTCTAATTACCCTTATGCTTTTCGGGTACGAGCTTAACATCTATTCTTTCGTCGGCATAATCATGCTGATCGGCATAGTAAAAAAGAACGCGATCATGATGATCGACTTTGCCCTCGACGTGCAACGGAACGAAGGTAAGGCCCCCATGGAGGCGATTTACCAAGGGTGCATCATCAGGTTCCGCCCGATCATGATGACAACCATGGCTGCGCTCATGGGCACGCTGCCAATCGCCCTCGGCCTCGGAGCAGGATCACAGTCGCGGCGTCCCCTCGGTCTGGCTGTCGTAGGAGGACTGTTATTTTCTCAGCTCATCACTCTTTATCTGACGCCGGTTTTTTATACTTACATGGAGTCGCTCCAAAGCACTTATACAAATATGCGTCTCAGGCACAAAGCAAGAAAGGCGAAAACTGCTACGGCGACAGATAAAGTACAATGAGCAAGCATTTAATGTATTTAATCGGGAGAACCTTATGAATAAGTTTATTTCATTAATCATCTTTGCCGCTTTACTCCTACCCATCGCCGCCGCAGCGCAGGAACCGGTGAAAACCGCCGGACCAATAAACACGGGAGATGTGCTGACACTCAATAGATGCGTCGATATCGCGCTGCAGCATCAACCTGCCGTTACCGCTGCACAGTACAATATAAAGGCAAGTGAGAGCAGAGTGGGTGAGGCACAGTCGGCATATTATCCGCAGATCAGCGCCCAGGGAGAATACAACAGGATCAGGGGTCTTCCTTCCAGCACGTCATCTCTCTCGTCCAACGTAGTTTCCGGTGTGGGGACCGGCAGCTTTGGCAGCAGCAAATCTTTTGATCAATATACGGCAAGTGCCATCCTGTCACAGACAATCTTTGACTTCGGCAAAACACCTATGCAGGTGGGCATCCAGAAACTGAACCTGGATGCATCCCGGGCGGATTTCGACACAACACGTGCACAGACTATTCTTTCGGTCAAGCAGGCTTTTTACGGCATCCTTCAGGCCCAGAGAAATTTCGATGTGGCCAAAGAGACAGTTGCCCAGTTCACCCAGCACCTCAATCAGGCAAAAGGTTTCTATGAAGTCGGCACCCATCCGAAATTCGATGTTACTAAAGCGGAAGTGGACCTGAGCAATGCAAAGCTCACTCTCATAACGGCCGGCAACGCGCTCCGGATCGCGCAGGTGACTCTGAACAACACAATGGGAATACCCGATGCGCCCGAATATGCGGTGGAGGATTCCCTTGCTTATATTAAGAAGGAGATCACCATGGCCCAGGCAATCGAATCCGCACTGAAAAACAGACCTGAAATCCAGGCGACCGATCTCAGAGTAAAGGCTTCGGATGAATCGATCAACCTTGCCAGGACGGGCTACTTCCCGGTAATTACAGGCAATGCCGCCTATAATCGGGAATCAGGAGACACGTCCTTCCGGGAAGAGGGATGGAACGCCGGAGTGGTCATCACGGTCCCGATCTTCAACGGGTTTCTTACACATCACCAGGTCCAGGAATCGATTGCTACCGCAAATGCTGCAAGAGCCAACTATGCTGTGCTGACGCAAAACGCAACCCTCGAGGTGCAGCAGGCCTTCCTCAATCTTCGCGCCGCCGAAGAGCGCATCCCGACAGCCGAACTTGGGGCGCAACAGGCAGCCGAGAATCTAGAGATCGCCACAGGCCGGTATGCCGCGGGAGTGGGCAACCCCGTAGAGGTGACTGATGCCGAGGTGGCTAATACAAATGCCAAGACAGCATATATTCAAGCACTTTATGATTACAATGTGGCCCTTGCAAATCTCGATAAAGCGATGGGTATGCGATAGTGATTTTGAGCAGGTCAAAACAGCACCTATTCTTACTATCGGCCCTGCTCGCGGTTTTGGTCATTTTTCCCGTATCGGGGCGCTCGCAGGAATCCGCCCTCGATAAGCCTGAGATGCTATCTCTTGCCGGCGGTCTCAGGATCGCTACAGATGGAAACAGGGTCATCAAGATTGCCCTCTTTAACCGGAACCTGGCATCACAGGATATCTCCATCGCACGCTCGCGCTTTTTCCCGGTCGCGAACGCTTCAGCTAATTACACTATGCTTGCCTATCAGCCGGGGGCAGTATTCGGTCCGCTCAGTGTTCCGACTGCCGATAAGGACTACCCTTCGTATACAGTGACTGTCCACCAGACCCTGTTCGACTTCTGGGCAAGAGAGTCCCTTTATAGCGCATCAAAAGAATCCCTGGAGCTGACGAATGCAGACATTGCAAGGACGAAGAACCTCGTTGCCCTCGATTACATAAATGCCTACTTCAACCTCCTCGAAGCCGGAAGAATGATAGAGGTTGGGGAGCATGAAGTCGAGGCCCTGCAATCACACCAGCAGACAGCAAAGGACCTTTACGATGCAGGGGTGATTACAAAAAACGATCTCCTTCAGGCCGAGGTGAGACTATCAGATGCGCAGCAGAGACTTCTGACCCTCAAAAATCAGCGAATCTTCAGCTCTTCGAGGATCAATAATATCCTTGCGAGGCCGCTCACTCTGGTAGTGGTCCCGGTCGAGGTTACGGAAGAACTCCCGTCCATGCCCGTCATAGAAAAGTTATGGGAAAGCGCTATGCAACAGAGACCCGAAATCAGAATCGTCGATCATCAGCTGAAGATCAACGACCTTCAGGAGACGGCCAAGCGTTCCGAATTCCTGCCGGCCTTTTTTGCAGAAGGCGGCTATAACTATACCAAAAATCAATTCCAGCTGCACGAAGACAACTGGTCGCTCGTCTTCGGTCTGACAATCAACCTGTTCAACGGGGGCGCCACAAGGGCAGAGGTATCGAAGATCAGGCAGAGATCAGGACAGCTGCACGAAGAAAGAAACAAGCTACTGGACGACATACAGCTCGAAGTGCAACGCTACTACCTCGATGAAAGAAATGCCCGCGACAATGTGACTACGACAAAGGAAGCTATCCATCAGGCTGAGGAGAACCTTCGCATCAACAAAGTTCGCTACGAAGAGGGAGTGGGTACCGCAACTGACGTGCTCGACGCCATCTCGCTTCTCACTCTGGCTGAGAAAAATTATTACAAGGCGTTATACGACATGAGACGCGCGCACGCAGGCCTGATCTACTCCACCGGAGCAGACCTGACGTTTGCATACAAATAACCTTCGCTTTTTTACGGAGTAATAATGGAAGAGGAAAAAAAAGAAAACGGCAACAACGGCAAGAAGAAAAAAATCGTCGCTGCGTTCGTCATACTCCTGATTGCCGGCATTATCACCCTGTTTTTTTATCTCGACTACAAGGCGACACACATAACTACCGACGACGCCTTCGTCGACGGGAGAATCTATGCTGTTGCACCCAAGATTCCGGGGACAGTCAAAGCAGTGCACGTCGAAGACAATCAGATGGTCAAGAAAGGTGATATGCTGGTCGAGATTGCACCTGAGGATTACGATGCCAGACTGAATGAGGCAATGTCTTCGGTGAACGCAGAGAAATCTAAACTGGCCGAATACCAGGCCAAAGTCAAGACTGCCCGAGCGCAGTTGGAGCTGCAGGACGCAAACATGCGGCAGGCAGAGATCGATATCCGGCGCGCAGAGTTGCTATATGGCAAGGGTGCAATATCGAAAGAGCGCTATGAAAAAACTAAAACGGGTTATGACGTTACGCTTGCTGAAGTAAAGGCTTCGCGAGAACAGATGCGCCAGACCGAATCCTCGGTGGCTTCCCAAGCATCATCTGTCACTGCCAAAGAGGCGAGGCTGAAGACCGAACAACTGAATGTCGGCTATACAATGATTTATGCCCCTGCCGACGGACGCATCACAAAGAAGAATGTCGAAAAGGGCAACCAGGTCCAGCCCGGTCAGCCGCTTATGGCCGTAGTTCCTCTCGATGATGTCTGGGTGGTTGCCAATTACAAAGAAACTCAACTCAAAAAAGTCCGCCCCGGACAGAAGGTAAAAATCAAGGTCGACACCTATTCGGGAGAGACGTTCACGGGCAAGGTCGACAGCATAATGGCCGGCACTGGTTCGGCTTTTTCGCTCTTCCCTCCCGAGAACGCCACGGGTAACTATGTCAAAGTCGTTCAGAGGGTCCCGGTCAAGATCGTCCTCGACAGGAAAGATATGGCAGGCATTCTCCGGGTCGGTATGTCAGTGGTACCGACCGTTCTCGTCGAGAAATGAACAAATGGAGTAAATGGATTATCGCTCTGACGGTCATGCTGCCCACGCTGATCGAGATCGTGGACACGTCGGTCGTCAATGTATCGCTCGACCATATTCGCGGCAGCCTCTCGGCCGGCATCGACGAATCGACCTGGACGGTAACTTCCTATCTCGTATCGAACGCAATCATAATACCGATGACAGGATGGCTGAGCAGGCTCTTCGGCAGGAAGAACTATCTCATATTCTCAATCGTGCTTTTTACGATCAGCTCTTTGTTGTGCGGTTCCGCTTGGAGCCTCCAGAGCCTCGTTGTCTTCAGAATACTCCAGGGCATCGGGGGCGGAGCGCTCCAGCCGATTTCTCAATCGATACTGCTTGAAACATTCCCTCCGAAACAGCATGGTATCGCTATGGCGGTCTTCGGCGTTGGAATCATGTTCGGCCCCATCATCGGCCCGCTCCTGGGCGGATGGATAACAGACAACTGGTCGTGGCACTGGATCTTTTATATCAATATACCGATAGGGATCATATCTGTTTTCATGACTACGATCTTCATCACCGATCCTCCATACATGCAGAGACAGAAAATGAAGATAGACTACTGGGGGCTCGTCCTGCTCGCCACGGGGCTCGGATGCCTTCAGATCGTGCTCGATAAGGGGCAGCAGGACAACTGGTTCGATTCGGGTTTCATTCTCGCGCTCAGCATCATATCGGCAGTCTCACTAGTCTCCTTCCTGCTCGTCGAGCGTTACTTTGCCGAGCATCCGATTGTCGACCTGCTAACATTTAAGAACATATCCTTCAGCACGGGCAGCACCGTAATGTTCATCGGTTTCTTCAACCTTTTTGCGAGCATTGTCCTGCTGCCGATTTATCTTCAGACCCTCATGGGCTACACTTCTTACCTTGCCGGGTTTGTTCTCGGGCCGGGCGGCATCGCAACTCTGATATCGTTGCCGATTGCGGGCAAGCTGGTAACGAAGGTCAATCCCAAGGGGCTCCTTTCCTTCGGTATAGTAGTAAATGCATACGCAACATATCTCATGTCGAATTTCACCCTGAGCGCCGATTTCGCCACCGTTATCTGGCCCAGGGTCGTCCTGGGCATCGGAATGGGGTTCTTCTTTATCCCGCTTACTACCCTGACCATGTCGGGGATTAAGAAAGAGGACATGGCCAATGCATCAGGCATTTACAACCTGCTGAGAAATCTCGGCGGAAGTTTCGGAGTTGCTTTTGTAACTACTATTCTTGCTCGCAGGGCCCAATATCACCAGTCCCAATTGATAGATAACCTGACGCCATACGATACCGCGTATCGGATCGCTGTACACCAAGGCACGCAGGCGCTGCAACTGAGAGGGTTAGAAAGCTCGCAAGCACAGCAGGGAAGCCTCGCGACCATTTATAACGAGTTGCTCAGGCAGTCATCGATGCTTTCCTTTAACGACGCCTTCCATCTCGTCTGCGTCATCATGATCTGCGTTCTTCCGCTCGTCTTATTGATGAGGGAGGCAAAGGTGCCCGTTGCACCGGAAATGCACTGAGAAATATTGCCCATATGGTATAATTCGAAATGGTGGAAAACTTGGATTTTAAAGGACTCCCGTCCATGGCGGCAAACAAGATACGCCCCTTTTTTGAAGAGGTCATGCAGTGCTGTCCTGAAAAGGTGCATTCCGTATACGTGACTGGCAGTGCGGTCACTCCCGATTTCAGAGAGAGTACGTCCGATGTCAACTCACTGATAGTGCTTAACGACCTCCACTTCGAATTTTTCAAGTTTCTCGCCCCCTTGGGCAAGAAGTTCAAGTCTAAAGGCATCGCTGCCCCCCTTGTCATGACGCCGTCATATATTCAGGACTCACTGGATGTATTCCCCATGGAATTCCTAGAACTCCGGCTGATCCACAAAACTGCATTGGGACCTGATATAGTGCAAAACCTTGAGATAGACCCCGTACTATTAAGGCTTCAGTGCGAGCGCGAAATAAAGACCAGACTCATCGGGTTGTGGAACGGCTATATCTCATCGACGGGTGAAACAGATATGATCGCCCAACTTCTGTATCGATCGATTAAAGGCTGCATGCCCTTATTCCGCTCCATAGTCTTCTTATTGGGCAAACTGCCGCCGATCAAGAAAATGGATGTCATCGGCGCCATCAGTGATAATACCGGCATAGACAAAGATATCCTCATCAAAGCCCTTCTGCTTAAAGAAAGCCCGATCAAGAACAG
>Ga0182010_10001761_pt1 | contig 11281 bp, 10 predicted proteins | sample 611E1MmetaG_FD_120488 | JGI IMG/M metagenome (GOLD analysis project Ga0182010, IMG submission 120488) | Permafrost microbial communities from Stordalen Mire, Sweden - 611E1M metaG | ecosystem: Environmental > Terrestrial > Soil > Wetlands > Permafrost | place: Sweden: Stordalen | collected...
CAAGTTCATACGCGCCGCCGAGGCTGCCCCTAAACTGCGCAAGCCCGACCCCGCTGACCTGAAGACTTTGCTGGTCTCGATTCATCTTGCGATCCTGAATCGCGCCAAGTCGGAAGGCAATCCGTCGATCGATGTGCTGGGCCGCCTGGCGGTGCTCAAGTTCATACGCACCGAGTTGCAAGCGCAGTTTATCAGGATTCTCGAACAGTGCCGCGCCAAGACGAAGGCGCTCGAGGGCGTGCGGCAAATGAAGATGATGCAGACCCAGGAGCTCGTCTCCGCTTTCCAGATCCGCAAAAAAATCATCCTTCGCCGCGCCGGGCAGGAGATGTTTCGCCTGCTTCGCGAGATCGAAAAAGACACGCTGGCCCGCACTCGCCGCTCCCTGCTCGGCGAATTGCCCGCCGATTGCTATCGCCTGTTCCTCAATCCGCTGATCCTTACCGAGGATGGACGCGACGATTATCTGTGCGCCGAGCACTATTACATGTTCGGCAACTTCGACAAAGATCCCGACCGTTTCCCCAGTCTTCGCCAGTTTGCGTTGAATTTTCTGCGCGAACTAGGATACGGCGAAAGCATTGACGATGAGCATCTGGAGCAGGCGCTGAATGTTCCCGAAAACGCCGACACCCTGGTTGGCACCGGCAGCGGCGAAGACTCGACCCCGGAAGATCGACAGAGAAAAGACCGCCTCGACATCTGGACCCGCATGCTGCAGCGCGAAGGCGTTCTTTTGAACGTCGTTGCTTCGTATGAAGCCGTTCCTTTGCTCGCTGAATATGCCCCCAAGGTAAATCCGCAGCAGCTCAAGAACGCGCTGATCTTCCGCGAAGAAGCGGCGCGCGTCGAAAAGATCGTTGGCGAAAGCCGGCTTCATCCCGACCGCCTCTTTGCCGCCATCGGGCGCGTGGCCTCGTGCCGCGGCTCGGAGCGCAGCCGTTTTGCCGCCCGTCTTCTGCGCGACCTCATTTGCTATCACCGCGACTTGCGCGGACTCGAAGCTCTGAGCGTAGGTTTTGACAGCATCAACCTCGTCAGCGACGACAAAGTCCGCAAACTCTCCACCCTCAACAGCATGCTCTACGAGTTCCTGCCCCCCGAAGACCAGAAGCCTGCCGAGGATCGGGTCGTTCACCATGTCATTCTGAAGGCCGACGTGCGCGACTCTTCGCGCCTCACGCGCTCGCTGATGGAAAAAGGCATGAACGCCGCCTCGTATTTCAGCCTTAATTTCTACGATCCAGTCAACAAGTTGCTCGCGAAATACGGCGCCACCAAAGTCTTCCTCGAAGGCGACGCCATCATTGTCGCGCTGCTTGAGCGCGAAGGCGAAACCATGCTCAGCGTCGGCCGCACTTGCGTTTTGGCGTGGGAGGTTGTGAGCCTGCTGCACGAGTACAACCAACTTTTGGAACGCTCCGGTCTGCCCCAGATGGAAGTCGGCCTCGGCATCGCCTACCAGGATTCGGCTCCGCTTTACCTGATGGATGGCGAGCACCGCATCATGATTTCCGACGCCATCAATGAGAGCGACCGTCTCTCCTCATGCAACAAGCGCGTCCGCAAGAAACTCGCGCCCGATGTTGGAGTCTTCCAGGTGTACTCGGTTCAGATCGGAGGCGGCGGCAATAACGGAACCAGCCCCAATGACGGCGCGAACGCCGAAGCCGGCATCGAAGAAATGCGCCTTAACTACAATGTAGGTGGAATCTGTTTGAGTGAAGCGGCTTTCCACAAACTGCAGCAGGAAATCTCGCTTTCTCCCTGGGAAGCAAATCCCCGAGAGCCGGGCTTTGCCGGACCCTGGGTCGACGAGCAGCATGAGTTTTTCGTCGGCACCGTTCCCATCACCAATGGAGTGTTTCGCAAGATTGCGATCCGCAAGAGCCGCATCGCCCAAGTTGATGTCCGCGATCTATCCATCCTGCAGTGGACCGGCCGCTACTATTACGAAGTTTGCGCCAACCCCGCGGTCTACGCCGCCCTGTCTAGCGAAAAATCCGCGTCGGCTCCGCGTTAGAATTCAAATCCGCCTCAACCCCATTCAGAAATTCCGCCGGACTCGAAACGGAATCTTCACCAGTGCTTCGATCGCGACGGGCTTCCCCCCTCGTTCCGCTGGCGCGAATTTCCAGCGGGCCAGCGCTCTCGCGGCATAGGAATCCAGCCGGTCGTCCGGGCTGTTGAGGACCCGAATATCGCCCACTTTCCCATCGGAGTGAATTACCGCATAGAGCGTGACCATGCCCTGCACGTTGGCGCGCATCAATTCCAGCGGATAGCCTGGGTCGGATTGTTCCGTGGCCAGAGGCGCCACCAGGTCGCCTTCTTTTTCTTTACGGCCCGCATCGAGTTCTGCAAACCGTATCTCCCAGCTGCCGCTCGACGAATTCAGGTTCGGCATGTTCAGCGGCGTCGTATAAGGACGCCTGCCGCCAAAAACCTGGCGATCCAAGTCGGTGATTTTATCGTCGGAAACCGGAGAGGCAACGCGCCCCTTGGAACGCCCGCCCGCGGCCGGTCCCGCAGTCGAAAGGCCAACCATCTCGTGAGCGTCGTCCGCGGCGCCCACATGCAGGCCAGCCGGTAGAGATCCCTTGTTACGCGTGCCGAATCCGCCCGCGTTTCTCGTGTCCAGTTTCGATCCCGTCAACTCTGGAGTCCCCGAAGCGCCCGTTTTCCCCTGCGGACCCGCGGCAAATGTCCCACGGCGATTGCCCCCGGGAACAACGACCGGTCCGCTGGGCGCGACAGGATGAATCCCCAACGCAACCAGCCGTCCGCCAGCGCTGCTGCCGCGTGCCCCCGCCAGGCTAGGAGGCGGAGCCACGGGGACTACGCCACCGCCCGGCACTCGTCCTTTGCCGCGAGCCGCCAGCGTATCTTGTTCCGCCAGCGTGAGTTGCGGAGCCGGCGCCACGATGTCACTCGGCCCAATGTTCAGGAGCCCGACGTGTCCTTTCGTCGATTGCGTCAGTTCCGGAGGCGGCGCAATGATGTCCGATTTCATCGCCGATTGAACCACGCGGTCGCGCGCAAACTCCACTTCCGGCGGGGGCGCCACGACTTGCGTCTCCGGTGCGACGAGCCGGTTTGACGAAGCGCGCGTGGCATCCAGCGGAACCGCCGGAACGATGGCTCCGGTGGCAATGATGTTGGGCAAAGCAACGTCGTGGTCGAGCTTGAGATCGGGCGGCACGACAACGGTTTGAGTCCGGTTGTCCGCTTCCCGCGGAACCGAGAGGATTGGCTGCTTGGCGTAGACCGGATCTCCCTTTTGCGCCTTCGGAGCCTCAGGTGTGCCTGTGTCGAGCGGCGGCAGATACTCTTCCGGCGTATAAGTCACCAGCGACGACCGGTCAAACGCCGCCTGGGCCAGAATTTTCTGCTGCCGAATCCACGAGATCGAAATCGTCCAAATGAGAGCAACCGCCGCCGTGTGCAGCAGCGCGGATTGCAGAAAGCGTCCCCACGGCAGCGGTTGCTGCACAAAGACATCCCGCCACATGCCGAATTCGTCGTCGACGGGCGAACGAAAAGTCGTGCGAACTCCGCGCCAGAACTCCGGGCTCGCCGGATCACGTTCCACCAAGAATCTCAACAGTTTTCTCTCCGGGGATTCCATCTCGCTCCAAGTTGCGTTAGTAAGCTGCGGCAGAACCCAAGCTTCGTGTCAGGGGCATTGTATTGGCGATGCCGTAACCTCTTCGGTATAAGATGCCCTTTTAGGGGCTAGGCATCGGCATCCGACTTCTTTCCGCAGCGCTCTAGCCAACTCCCACGACGGCGTCCCCGGAAGGCGGGATCCGAGGCGCTTTTGCCGGCTCGCCGCGGACGGCTATTCTGTAGAAGGATTATAGCTGACAACGCCGGGTTGTTTGCCGGCGGCGATTTCCGCGCTGCGGTTTAACCGGCAGGCGTTTCAGCCGGCAAGTGCTCGTGCGCTCTTCCGCGAACACAGCATCAGCGTCCCTCCCGTCACGGCGGAGACTGCCATCACCGCCAGTCCGTACGAAAATGATCCCGTTCGCGTATTCAGGTAACCGAACAAGAAAGGGCCAGCAAAGCCGGCAACGCTCCCAACGGCATTGATCATTCCAACTGCGGCAGCGGCGGCCGTCTGGCTCAGGATTTCGGTTGGTATCGCCCAGAAGGCGGGGAGATAGGCAGAGCCCAGGGCCACCATGGTGAACAATACGAGTGAGAACGGTATGGACCGTGGTTGACTGACGAGGCCCAGAAATCCGGCTGCCGCGATAAAAAGCGGGATCGCTGAGTGCCAGTACCTTTCGCGGCTTTGGTCGGAGTGCCATCCGTTTACTTGCATGGCGATGAAAAGAACCAAGTAGGGTACGGCGCCGATCAGGCCGACATTCACGTCCGAAAACCCCGACTGCCGTTTCAGCATGGTCGGGAACCAGAAAACGAAAGTATAGACCGCAAGATAATTGAGAAAAGTCACTGCCGCCAGCAACAGAATGGTGCGAGACGAGAGGGTCTGACGCAGTGTGATCGCTTCTGTGCCGGCTGCCTTTTCTTGTCGCAGCTTTTGTTCAATCCATTGCAGCCGCTCGGAAGCCAGCCAGGTCGCTTGGCCCGGCCAGTCCGTCAGGTAGAAAAACGCAACCACGCCCAGCACGATGGCAGGCATCCCCTCGAGAACGAACAGCCAGCGCCAGCCCGCGACGGCGAACCAGTTGTGGCCGAGAATCCAGCCTGCAAGTGGCGATCCAATGACGAATGACATGGGAATTGCCGCCATGAAGTTGCTGGTTGCCTTGGCGCGGTCCTCGCGTATGAACCAGTGACTCAGATAGACGATAACCCCCGGGAAAAAACCGGCCTCCGCTGCGCCTAACACAAAGCGTGCCAGGTACAGTTGAGCTGGAGTGTGCACCAGTGCTGTCAGCGCCGTCAGCGATCCCCACGCGATCATGGTCGCGGAGATCATCCGGCGCGCGCTCCAGCGTTCGACCAACAAGGCGCCGGGCATCTGCAAGGCCACGTAGCTGATGAAGAAAATGCCTGCTCCCATTCCAAACACGCGGTCGCTGAAGCCAAGGTCACGAGACATCCCGATCGCGGCGTAGGCCACGTTCGTGCGGTCGACATAATTAGTGATGTAAAGGACGAAAAGAAAGGGCAGCAACCGCAGAGCAATGTGGTGCCGCGTGCGGTCCCCAAGCTGGACGGCAGCGGGCAAGATCGAGGGCAACGCGGCTTCGGCCAGGCAGGTGTCTCCGGCGGACGGGAGTCCGGGTAGGGCGGAGTATACCGGAATTCCAACAGTTAGGGGATTAAATACGACAGGCTGCTCCGTCGAGATGTCTTCAGGTCTTCGGTATATACCCCTCTTCACAGCGAATTAGCGCGACCTCTCGGATTGTGCCCCAATGACGGGCAACCGGGAGATAATCCGGTGAGGTAAGGTTAGCCGACAACACGCCCGGAACCCACAAGAACGTGAGCTATTCCTATGGGATGATATCGACGCAAATCGCTGGATAAGTCCTCGCAAGTCGGCTATATTGAACGCGAAATGTCGCGTGCCCTGGAACTTCCCCTCGCACCTGCGTAAACACCTTCAACGCCCTGAGGTCCTGAATGCTCTGGTTCTACGAATCCTTCTTTCCCGTGGTCTGGATTGTCTTTCTTCTCTACTGGCAGATCAAGGCCGCCAATACCAAATCCGCACAGCGCCTCGAGCCGGCTGCCTCGCGCATCCTGCGTGTCTTCATCTTCCTGATCGCGATCGTCCTCCTCTCGACAACTCGCATCCCGCTGCCGGTGCTTTATCTCCAGCTCTGGCCGGTTGGCTTTTGGCCCTTCTGGCTGGGAGCTGCCGTCACCCTCGCCGGCCTTCTGTTCGCCGTCTGGGCGCGCGAGCACCTCGGCAGCAACTGGAGCCGCTCGGTCACCATTAAGCAGGGCCACGAGCTGATCACCACCGGTCCCTATGCCGTGGTCCGTCACCCCATCTACACCGGCATTCTGACCGGGTTCCTTGGCATGGCGATTGCCATCTCCCAAGTGCGCGGGTTCATCGTTTTCGTTCTCATCTTCCTCGTGTTCTGGATCAAGCTCCGCATGGAGGAACAGTGGATGCGCTCCCAGTTCGGCGAGACGTATGCGACCTATGCTCATCAGACTGCGGCCCTGGTGCCTTACCTCTTCTGATTGCTGCGTCACGATCTCAGCCCCAGCGAGAGCGGGTTGAACCAACCTGAGGAGGTTGCCTAGCTCAAGCCTTTATATACCTTTACACGCATATACTCCGTGAGGTATATTAAGAGAATGGAGTCTGCGTTCGAAATCATTGCGGAGCCGAACCGCCGCGCGATACTGAGCCTGCTGGTCTCGTCACAACAGTCCGTGGGAGAGATTGAGCATCAGCTTCGTATGCCGCAGCCTACCGTGTCAAAGCACTTGCGAGTGCTGCGCGACGCCGGTTTCGTGGAATCCACGGTGGACGCACAGCGCCGTCTCTACCGATTGAAACCTGAACCATTTCAGGAGGTGGATGCCTGGCTAGCTCAGTTCCGCCGGTTCTGGTCCGCTCACGTAGATGCTCTCGAACGGCACCTCGACCGCATGGATCATCAACAGTATGGATCATCCACGCCAACGAAAAGGAAGACCAAGGAGAAGACGACGCGGCCCAAACCGCGAACGTGACAAAGGAGAAACGAAATGAAAATCAAAGTGACCAGCCTATACGTGGACGACCAGAACAAGGCCCTGCGCTTCTATACGGAGGTACTGGGCTTCGCCAAGAAGACCGATTTCAGTCAGGGCCCATATCGCTGGCTGACCGTGGCCTCGCCCGAGGAACAGGACGGCACTGAGCTGCAGCTGGCGCTGAACAACAACCCCGCGGCCAAAGCGTATCAGCAGGCGATATTTCAACAGAACCAGCCGGCGGCCCCATGTTCTTCACCGACGACATCAAGGGTGACTACGAGCGGATCAAGGGCCGAGGCGCCGAGTTCACTATGCCGCCCACCGACGTGACCGGATCGACCATTGCGATGCTGAAGGACACCTGCGGCAACCTCATTCAGCTTACCCAACTGGCGCGCTATTCACGCTAAGGAGAAGAAGGTGACCAATCGCGAGCAGTACACACCGGGTCCGGCAAGCGGGGCGCAGATACGAAAGGACGGAGAGAAGTGGACGCTCATTCTCATCAGAGAGCTGCGCCACTCGCCGGAAAGAGTCTGGCAGGCGCTAACCGATCCGGCGCATCTGCGCGAGTGGGCTCCCTTTGACGCCGATGGGAACCTGGGTATGGTTGGAACCAAGGTGAAGCTCACCACGGTGGCCGCGCCCGCGCTGCGCGTTACCGAGACAACCGTGACGCGTGCCGACGAACCCGAGGTGCTTGAGTACAAGTGGGGTGACTTCGATATGCGGTGGCAACTCGAAGCCTCTGGTGGCGGCACGCGCCTGACGCTGTGGACTAACATCGGTCACCGCTTCATCGCAATGGGTGCTGCCGGGTGGCACATTTGTTTCGATGTTCTGGATCACCTGCTCAGCGGAACTCCCATCGGCCGCATGGTTGGTAGCGAGGCCATCAAGTTCGGCGGCTGGCAGCGGCTGAACGCGGAGTACGCCAAGCAGTTCGGTATTGAAACGCCCAACTGGCCGCCTCAGGCGGCTCAAAAGTCGTGAATCGAGGAGGATCGCAAAACCATGCACCAACCACTTAAGAAGAATAAAAAGGAGTTGCCACCACAACAACGTGAACAACTACTCAGAGGATTGAAAGCCCGTTTTGAGAAAAACATGGACCGCCACAAAGGTGTTGAGTGGGCTCAAGTCCAAGCAAAGCTGGAAGCGAACGCCGAAAAACTGTGGTCGCTCAGTGAGATGGAAAGAACTGGCGGCGAACCGGACGTTGTTGGTCACGACAAAAAGACGGGCGAATACATTTTTTATGATTGTTCAGCGGAGAGTCCAAAAGACCGCAGGAGTCTTTGCTACGACCATGAAGCGCTGGAGTCAAGGAAAGAGCATAAACCAAAAGATAACGCTGTCGATATGGCGGCGGCCATGGGCATTGAGCTAATAACGGAAGAACAATATCGAGAGTTGCAGAAACTCGGAGATTTCGATGCGAAGACGTCGAGCTGGGTGAAGACACCTTCCGCTATCAGAAAACTTGGCGGCGCCCTCTTTTGCGATCGCCGCTTCGACACTGTTTTCGTGTATCACAACGGTGCGGAATCTTATTATGCTGGTCGGGCATTCCGTGGTTCGCTCAGGGTGTAGCGAGAACGATCTCATGTCTTATACGTGGAGGGCTGACGATCCACGGAGCACAAATTCGTCATGAGAGATGCCACCAAACGTTCGATTGTTCGCTGGATTCACATCGTCTTTGCCCATTCCGATACTCGGCTATATCTATAGTCCGTTTGAAGAAATTCCAAATGTTTCTGCCGGTTGACGGGCTAACCGGAAACTGGCCCATTGCCCGATTCCCGCGTGGGTACCCTGGATATAAAGCGAAGGCTCTCAAGGGCCACGCCTGCTGTTGATCACCGGCAGGAAATTCTGGAAATGCGAATTTACCTTTGACAAGTGGGAACCGGAAGCCGAAAGCCAGCTCCCGTCCTAAGTCGTGACCGCTATACTGAATGTTCCGAGGTGAGCATGCCGATCCATACCACTCGCTCCTCCGCGCTGCAAATTGCGTGTTTCGTTCTTCTTGCTTTGACGTTTGCTGGAGCGCAGGCCAGCCCGGATCAACCGAATAAGGATCGGACTCCAGCAACGCCCGGCGCGGACTACTCCGGCATGTACACCTTTTTGCAAGACGGCGAGTTTGTGCAGATCACGGTCGAAGACCAGGGACACGTCATCGGTTTTGTTTCGCGTTACGCTGATGCGGAAGGCACTGGCGGATTTCTCGATCACTTCTTTAAGTCAGCTAAACTCGATGGCAATCAACTCGCATTTACCACCGAGACAGTGCAGGGCGTGTCGTTCGAATTTCGGGGCACGATCGAGCGCGGCGAAGGCAAGAGCCGGGGCGACGAAGCGTTTTACGTGCTGAAGGGAACTCTCATCGAGAACACAATCGATGAAGCGAAGAAAACCTCTTCCCGCTCAAGCCAAGTTGTGCTAAAAAGTTTCCCACAGGATATGGCGCCCCCACAGGGGGAAAAGAAGTAAGGGGCCAGTCAAACTTCCGATTCGAATCGTCGGTGCAAAGGAGCGTTTATGAAAAACAGGGCGTGGCTCGTAGTCCTCATGTTGGTCTCGGTTCTGCCCGTCGTGGGCGAAGACAAGGAAGAGAAGGTAGACGACCGCATCAGAGAATCCGCGACTGTGATCAAAGAAATCCTCGACGTGCCGGATGGGATTCCGAAGGATCTGCTGAATAAGGCAGAATGCGTGGTGATCTATCCGTCGGTCAAAAAGGCGGCGTTTGGCGTCGGCGGCAGCTACGGGCGGGGACTGATCACGTGCCGCACGGGGCGGTATTTTTCGGGGTCGTGGAGCGCACCGGCGATGTTTGCGCTGGAAGCCGGGAGTTTCGGTTTCCAAATTGGAGCGGCGGCCACCGACTTCGTGCTGCTGGTGATGAATGAATCGGGCGCAAATTCGGTGATGTCGAGCAAGGTGAAGCTGGGAGCGGACGCAGCGGTCGCGGCCGGACCGGTGGGACGCGACGCCGCCGCAGCCACCGATATCGTCCTGAAAGCGGAGATTCTGTCGTATTCCAGATCAAAGGGACTGTTTGCGGGAGTGTCGCTGGAGGGTTCGACGCTGCGCTCCGACGACGGAGCCAACAAAGCCCTGTACGGAAAAGAACTGAGCGCCAAGGAGATAGTGCGGCTGGGAAAAGTGCCGCCACCGGCCTCGGCGCAGCGACTGCTGGCAATTCTGAGGAGAGCTTCTCCGAAACACGTGAGCAGGTAGCTCCAGCCGCGTAATTTCAGCAGTCGCGCTGAACCCTAGAGCTGGCATCGCCAGCCGCTGCGGGGATCTGGTCTTCGAGCAGCGCGGCCCGTGCGCGCTCCGGAATTGATTCGTTCCAGGCCTGAGATGGCTTTTATGCCGGGCATCCGGGATACTTTAGTGCGATCTTTTGGGTACTTGACATCCTAAGCCAGCCGCCGCAAAATATCGCCAATTTGGGACCAAAGGCACATTTCCTCTTACGAGATGAACAGTCAACGAGTTTATGACGCTTAGCCAGCCGTCGCAGTTCCCTCAAAAGAAAGTCAGCCCCGAGCAGTGCAAGCATCCTCGCGTGCAGATCGTCTCCCGCGACGATGAATCCGAATACGTGGAATGCCAGGAATGCGGGGACGTTTTCGAGTCCAGCGAATTGAAGGACATGGCGATCGAGGAAAAAAAGGAACCTGACGACGAGTGAGCCGCGTTCGGGCGCGCCGAACTGATCGTAGTTATCTGATTTTGATTATCTGATCTTTATCACCAGATTTTCCGCCGCATCCACCCAGAATCTCTTTCCTGCCGGAATCACCGTGGTCGCGCTGTATTCGGTGATCACAGCCGGCCCCCTCATCAATCGCCCGAGAACAAGGCTCCCACGTTCGAACACGGGCGTGGTCACCACCTTGCCGTCAAAGAACACGGGTGCGTGTTCGACAGGGGCCACGCGTTTCGTGGAAGCCTTTCGCGCTATCTGCTGCCGCCCAACTTTGAGCCGGGTTTGAGACTGAGGCTGCGGCGTGGGCAAACTGGCGCGCAGACGCAGCGTGACCAGTTCAATTTCCCGTCCCGCGTGGTGATGTCCGTAACGGCGCTGATGTTCGGCGTGGAAGCGCGCGGTGACGTCGTCCTTATCCTTGTCATCCCCGTCCTGGGCGGCGGGCAAGTTGAGTTCGTAGCCTTGACCGCGATACCGCAGGTCAAGACTCCTTTCATAGTGAAGTGCGCCGCGCCACCGTTCCGCGCGGAATTCCTTCTGCGCCGCCGCCTCCAGTTTGCGAAATTCTTTCTCCAGTCTTACCTGCGGTGCCGCTCGCCCTGCTGCCTGCGTTGGATCATCGGCAATCCGCCAGAGTAGCGTCCGCGAGTAGTCCTTGACCACATTGCTGACCAGAATTCCAAACGCCGACAGCGCGCCCGGCCGCGCCGGAATCATCACCGTCGGAATCGCCAGCGCCTCCGCCAATTCGCAGGCATGCAGACCTCCCGCGCCGCCGAACGCGACCAGCGCAAACTCGCGCGGATCGTATCCCCGTTCGATGGAGACGACTCGTAAAGCCCGCTCCATGTTCGCATTGACCACGCGCAC
>Ga0182010_10001762_pt1 | contig 11278 bp, 10 predicted proteins | sample 611E1MmetaG_FD_120488 | JGI IMG/M metagenome (GOLD analysis project Ga0182010, IMG submission 120488) | Permafrost microbial communities from Stordalen Mire, Sweden - 611E1M metaG | ecosystem: Environmental > Terrestrial > Soil > Wetlands > Permafrost | place: Sweden: Stordalen | collected...
AATCGATACCAATGACAATTCAAATATAATCCAATAAATGGTATACTAGAATGCGCTGGGAAATCTATAACATACAGCTGGGCTTGATCCAAACTAAAATACAGGTACCAAAAAAGCATACTCAAAGAATGGGAGAAAAAGATTGATGAGTTGTTATCCTTCCATTTTTAGGTATTGAATTATAAGTGAATTCTATTTTTATTGAATATGAACTCAAGCTTATATGAAAATGAAATATAGCCATCAATTCAAGAAGTTTATTAGGAGTTTATCCATTATACCTTGATAAATGGCCATGATACTGTTTCATTTCATACTTAGTAGAACTTAGACTTAGTAACTGTTCTTATTCAGATCTATCAGTGATGACGGTGGTCATGCTGACCGTGGCCATGATGATGGCCATGGTAGTAACCGCCGTCATAGTAGCCCCCGTCCACATACCCATAGTCAACAACTGCCGTGGTCGCGACCACTTCAACAGGTTGCAAGATAACGGATTCTTCTACAACACCTACACCGTCATATCCATAGCCATATCCACCTAGGTGATAGTTGCCATGGTGATAACCGTGGTGATTGCCTTGGCGATGGTGGTGATCGGGTGCAGCGCTTACTGCTGCAGCAGTCACGGCCATTAAAAACAAACTACTAGCAAAATACCAAGTATCTTTTTCATTTGTTTTAATATCTTTTAATCTCTTTCTTTTTATCTATTTTTTTAATTTAATATTCTTGAGAAAATTATTTCCCGATTTACTCTTCGTTGGCAAGTCTAATATATGAAGCATAATTAGATCATATATCTATAGAACTGTTTTAATTATACTGGTATTTACCTACAAGTAGACATGAATACCATATTATAATTAGTCTATAAGCTTACTTGTTAAAAGCTTTTGAATTAATAAAAATATTTTTTGGATAAAATAATTAATAATAAGTCTTTAAATTAAAATCAAAGCTTTAGGACTTATGATAATTCTTTTTAAAAGTAAAATAGAGTGAATATTTGCACAATACTAATATGGATACAACCTAATTGAACACTAAGGTGGACATCTCGGAAGATATCACTTTCATAAGTGGCATGATCACTATCATCATCACCGCCATGACCACTACTACATTGATGTTGACTATCTGGACACTGAATGGGTATATAATCCTACTACTCTAATGTGGGACTGGAACTATATATCCTTTGAAGAACAACCCGTTGTAGTACAACCTGTCATAGAACAAGTACAACCCATTTTAATACAATCAATTGTAAAAACAACACCCCTGTATCAACACACAGATTACCTGAAGCAGCTGATGAATTCTCCCCTACTCACAGAAAAAACTAACCCTTTCAGCTTGAATGACTTCCCCACATAATGCATTGAAAGCTTTGAGTAGAATTGCAGGATCAATGAATATGATTGCATTCTCTCCCTTTTCATGCATGCATAGTTTCTACAACAAAAACTGTGCATTTTCAGAGTTTTCAGTAACAACACTAAAATTTCGCTTTTTGTGGCCCTATCAAAAACATAGGTATTGTGATTCCGATTCATGAAGTTTAAGTGAAACCTTATGGATCAATAGCCTGAAAATTTCTTTTTCTTCAGGTGTGAAATCCGAAAGAAGATTATCAACAAAAAAAATCGATTTTTTCAAAATTATATCTTTTACTTTTTTTCCTTTTTCAGTGAGGTAAACCCTGTAAGCTCGAAGATCATTTTCATCTCTTTGCCTGTACACATAACTTTCTTTTTCCAGATTCTGGATAGCTCTGGTGCTTGTTGCTCTGCTGACGTTTAGGATTTTTGCAAGATTTTCCTGAGAGATGCCATCCTTGCGGTATAAAACCATTAAAAAATCAAATTGTCCACTTCCGATCCTGTAAGCTTTGAGTTCCTTTGTCATATACGCCATATGTCTCCGGTAGACGATGGCGATGGAACCGACAATTTCTCTTGGATCAACCATATTTTATTCTCCATTCTTATAACACCGGAAGTTTGCTTTGAAATAAAAGTTATTTAGATTTAGTTACATTTACGATTATAGTTACGCCTAAAACTAATTGACCGTTTACATATTTAAATATATATTCATTACATATGAAATCAAATCAGAATAGTAATTAGCAAGTTTGCATATAAGAGTATAAAATTACGGAAATAACAAGCCTAAAAATATTAAGTTCACGAATTAATGGAATACTGTAGCATGAGGATATTTCTGAATTTTTTTGATTTGTAGGCAATACTCTTTTTCCAGAGTTAATCAACAACTAACGGGCACGATCAAGAATATATAAATAAAGGACTGATTCAATAAAATAGGCGACTCTCTGCTTTCTTTGTTACCTATATCGCTTTACGATGATTCTCAAAAACATTTCGAGGACGTGGAAAATATGTTTTTAGTAAATACAGGGCTAAAAAACATTTAAACTTTTTGTGCCTAAAAATTCGCTATATAATCGTGAATTTTCAGGTTTTTATCATCCGGCGGATACTTTTTAGAAACTTGCTTTATCTTTCCCATGCATAGCTTTTTTTCCATATAACAAATAATACCATAACAGGCATATTGCCCCAACAATTGCCATAACCATATACATTCCTCTGTAATCAGTAAAAGAAATCACCAATCCAACCATCAAAGAGCCAATTCCCATTCCGATGTCTGAGAACGCAAAGTAGGTTGAATTCACCAACCCCATACGATGTTGTGGAGTTATTTTTACAGAAATAGCCTGAGTACTAGACTGTATAGCCCCAAATCCAAGACCTATCAAAGCTCCGGCTAATAAAAGTGTATAACTGTGATGAGCTTGGCTAAACAGAATCATTCCAATTGTAAATATTAGAATTGCTGGGTACATGATTGAATTTTCACCCTTGCGGTCAAACAGTTGACCAATAAACGGCCTTGAAATTAAAATCACTGCAACATATCCGAGAAAGAAGAAGCTGGCTGAGTTCACCAAATGAATTCCCTGTGAGTACACTGCAAGAAAAGATACAACATTCGAATAACACATGAAAATAAACATACAAACGATTGAAATTGGAATCACCTTAGATTCAAAGAAATTGTTAAATTTGAATCCCTTCATTTCTTCTAATTGTTCTTCTGTTAATTCCATTTTATGTAAAGATGATAAAAATGGCAAAACCACAAGGCTGATTGCTGAAGCAATCGCACAAGCAGCAAAAATCATGGTGAAACTGCCATGCTGGCTAATGAACATACCTATAAAGGGACCTATAGCCGTTGCGAGTATTTGACTTAATCCGTAATAAGCAATACCTTCGCCTTTTCTTCCCGTAGGAATAACGTTCGCAACGATTGTATTCGTTGCTGTAGTAGTAATACCAAATGCCACACCATGAAGAAAGCGGACAGTAAGCAGGAGGACAACACTATTAACCCCGAAATATAATAAAGTTATAATTAAACTTAAAATCACTCCTGCATAAAGTGTCTTCTTATGACCAATTAATCCGATCCATTTTCCGATAAACAGACGCGCGAAAAGTCCACCAAGTAGGAAGATACTAGCAGAAAAGCCCGGTTCACCTGGTGATGAGTCAAATTTACTCATTGCATATCCAGACATGACTATTATTAATAAGTAAAAGCTTAAAGCAGCTAAAAAATTTTCAATGAAAATGATTACAAAATCTTTAGTCCATAATTTTAATTTTTTCAAATTCAGACCATCTCTCTAATTATTTAAAGTGTCTTCGCAATTAGTTAAATATGCCACTCATTTCCGTATTGATGTTCAACATACCTGTTTGTTGGTCGACCAAACCACTGGTTGTTTTGATTTGGCCGTCTTTTTCATATGTTGAATTATTATCAGTCAGTACTATATCTAAGATTAGTTACGTATGAAATAAATAATATCTCGTAAGTTCTTGAATAAATGTAAGTTATTGAAATATATTTGTTACGCATGAAATTAAATAGATTCTTCGTTTTTAAAGAAAAGATAAGGGAATATTTTATAACATAATGTTTATAATAGATATGAAAAATCGGCTATGCAGAAATCCTTAATTTAATGCAAATTATTTTTACAATTTTTTGTTTATATTAATATACTATGATTTTAAGTTTTACTTCTTTTACTTGATTACGGAGCTTTCTTGCCCAAAGAAAATCTATTCCAGAACCGGTACCAATACTGACAACTAAAACTGAAATAAAAGCACATATACTTGTAGAACACTTGAAAAACAATGTACAAGAAAGACCAGGGGGGTAAGTTTCTAAGATTGGGTTTTAATTATTCACCGGATGAATTTTAGTTTTGAACCTTGTTTTGTTATTCTATAAAAACTACTAGTTGATATGCAACGAAGTTAAAGGATGTGGAGAGTTTTGGCCATTCTTTTTAAAGTTCATTAAATCCTGCTCGACTCGATATCTTTTTTGTCACAAAAAATAGAATTTATAGTCTATATTTATGCACAGATTTTATAGCATAAACTATGCATAATCAAGGGATTCACATTCAAAGATTGATCCAGGAGAACAAAATCATAAGTACTGCTGAAGACTCAAAAAGAAAAAGGACAATATCGATTACCATAAGGGATATTATTATTGCCCTGGAAAATTAGGTGACCGACCTATTTAAATTATGCATGAAGATTATAGCTATCAACATGAAATTAACAACAATAAAATATTGTTTGTGCAATTAGTGAGATAACCAACCATATACTTTTAAGCTTATTTTTCCTTAACTGTTTAACCGTTCTGCTAACAGACTGAGCAATCCCTGTATTTCATTGGGAAGAAAAAGATACAGAATCAACTACACTTTACAGAACTTTCGGTACACTATCAACAGCTACAAACCCCCTGAATCTCCGAACTAAATATGGAGAACTCGAATTACCAAAGCCTCAATTCCGTGAGTTTCCCTTTGAAAAGAGTGTGTTTGAAAAGTATTCGAGAGTTGAAAAAGCCATCCTAACTACTGTAGCTAAATCTTATCTGCAAGGTGTTTCCACCCAAAGGATGGGAAAGATCATGACTGCTTTGGAAGAAGGTAAAATATCAGCTTCTTCTGTTTCCAGGATTACTAAAGAACTAGATGAAAAGGTTGAATATTTCCTCTCTAAACGAATAGAACAAGAAATCCCTTACTTGCTTATTGATTCTACTTATTTTAAGGTCAGAGATGGGCTTCATTATGAAAACAAAGCTCTCTTTGTAGTTGCTGGAATAAGGGATGACCGTTACCTTGAAACCCTAGGAGTAAGATGAGCACACAGTGAAGATTCTTTGTTCTGGGAAAATCTTTTCGATAATATGAAAGAAAGAGGTTTAAGAGATGCCAGGTTAATTGTTTCTGATGGACACAAAGGGGACAGAAAATCGTCAAAGAATCCTTTCTTGGATCAAGCTGATAGATGCGTCACATACATCTGATAAGACAAGTTCTCAAGAAGGTGCCAAAAAAGAAACAAACAGAAGTGGTTGAGAGGTTAAAAGAAGTATTGATAGACCATCAAAAACAGTATGATCTGGTTCTGGAACTTGATAGTATGGGATGTAAAAATGCAGTTAATACGCTTGAAAGCTTCCAGTACGATATAATGAACTATATGCAGTTTCCAGAGAATCACTGGGAAAAAATAAGAACAATAAATATAATGGAAAAGACTAACAAGGAACTCAAAACAAGAAGCAAAATGTTGAGGGCATTCCCTAACCAGGAATCAATATTGAGACTAGTAGTCTCAATACTCATAGATATAAAAGAAGACTGGATAATAGGAAACAAGGATTTAATAGTAATGGAACAGTAATCAGAAAAGAAGAATAAAGGGCATAGGACATATTTTACAGAAAATTATACACGCCCCCTCTATAATCAAGAGAGGATTTCGATAAACCCTAAATTTCTTCATATGCTTATAAAAGAGATATAAATGATTCTTGTAAATCAGAAGTCTATCGAAATATTCACTAATATGTTCTTGCTACATACACAAGAGTTTTGGTTTCTTCCTTGCAGACAGGACACTTTTCTTTCCAGTCCTTTTTCTGCTCCAAAGGGATCCCAAGGATACCTGCATTTATCTGGTCTTCCATAATAAGTCCACATTCTTTCTTACCACACCATGGAATTGTTGCAATGCCTTTTTGGATTTTATCCTTTACTTCTTCAAAATTAGTACAATCAAAGATACGGTTTAAGAGCCCTGTTTTCGCGTTATTATAAAGGTTTTTGTGGATTGATTCAAATATTAATATCACATCAGCTTCAATATCAGGAAGCGAGATCTGTTCTTTATTCCCTGTGTCTCTCCTTACAGCCACAGCAACATTATTTTCCAGATCTCTAGGTCCGATTTCAAGCCTTAAGGGTACGCCTTTCATTTCCCATTTATAATACTTTGCTCCGGGACGAAGGTCACTTGCATCGATTTCAACTCTCACCCCTATTTTCTTCAGGCGTTTTTGAACATCTTTGCAAGCTGCAAGCACATACTCTGCTCCTTTCTTGAAGATAATTGGAATAATTACAACCTGTATGGGTGCGATCTCCGGAGGCAAAACCAGCCCTTTGTCATCTCCATGGATGGAAATAATAGCTGCAATAGATCTTTCTGAAATCCCATAGCAGGTCTGGTAGGCATAGCACTGCTCCCCATCAGGAGCTTCGTATTTAATATTAAATGTTTTTGCAAAATTGTCACCCAGATGATGGACTGTACCTATCTGAAGAGTTTTTCCATCAGGCATAATTGCATCTAGAGCATCGGTGTAATCTGCACCTGGGAATTTATCCCAATCAGGTCTTCTTGAGCGGAGCACAGGAACTCCAAGCCTACGGTAGATTTCGGTATAAAGCTCAATCGCTTCCCTAACCTGAACCTCTGCATCTTCCCAGGTTGCATGCACTGTGTGAGCTTCTTTGAAGGAAGTAATCTCTCTTAGTCTGATCAAGGGTCGAGTGTGTTTTGTTTCGTAGCGGAAAGTATTCACTACCTGATAGAGTTTGAGAGGCAAATCCGCATGAGACCTGATCCATATTTTGTACATTGGATAAATGGCAGTCTCACTGGTTGGACGAAGAACCAGAGGTATTTCAAGAAGGTCTTTTCCACCGTGAGTTACCCAGTATACCTCATCCTCAAAGCCTTTGATATGCTCAGCTTCTTTCATGAACTCGTTTTCAGGAATAAGCAATGGGAAGAGAGTTTCCTGGTGTCCGCTGTTGTCGAGAATTTCCCTGATTATGTTATAGGTATTCCTCCGGATGGCAAAGCCGAAAGGATACCAGACATATAGCCCTTTTACAGGATAGCGGACATCCATTATTTCGGCCATCCAAAGAAGTTCATTATACCAATCGCTGAATTTTTCTTTTGGAGGGAGTGCTGCTTCTTTTTCGCTTTCTGCCATACCTTCACCGTATTATCACAATATAAATTAATTATTTAGTTCATCAAATTCAGGCATTTTCGAGTTCCAGTACCATGCCTAATATCAAATACCATGTTTTGATGGAAAGTACAGGCTTGTGTGCTGACTGAAAAGCTCTACTCCATACAGGTTAAGTACCATCTGAAGCCCTGCAAATTATCTAAAACTCTACAAAATGGTATTCAAGTTGTCATATTTTGAGACTCATGATATCTAAACAGAAAAACGCTGAATAGCCCGCAATGTCTTTTCCCTGATTTGAATTAAAGTTTGTAACTATATGTGAACTAGCTATCCTGAATTTTTGCCTGGCTGCCTAACTATAGGAACGAAGAATTAATTTTCTTCTAGGGGCTGGACATTTTCTAAAGCTTTATGCGTAAATTCGGATTTTTCAATATCGAAAACCATCATACCGCTATTTAGCTTTTCAGCTTCCTCTTTTGAGAGCTTGGTAGTGGTAGCCTTTTTTGAAATTATTGCGCTATTTCCGAAAGGATCTTCGATGATAACTATAATTTTTTTCTTGCCTGCGATAACTTCTTCGAGCATACACAAGAGTTCCTGGCTTCGGGAAAATTTATCTTCTTCTTCCTGTACCCACCTACTTGCAGTCATCAGTACACTCCTGACGCGATGAAGTACACCTTCGATATTCGTTATGTAAGACTCTGAAGCCATCCCAGGCTCGATAGTGATCCCCATCTCCGGGATGCGAATTGTTCCTGATGTTGAACGGATAACCCTTGCGTCCAAGTCTTCTTGAGTTTCAACTGATATTTCATATCGTATGGGTTCTTTGCTGGAGAGGCTCAAGGTATCTGCAAAACGGAAACTGCATTGGCATTTTGCACTAATGTACATGATCTCCCCGAAATAGGGGATATTGTCTTTCTGCCAGTTTATCACAAGATCGTCATGACATAGCGGACAGGAGATCTTTGTCTCAAAACTTTCATGCTTATAAAAATTATGATTCAATATTTCCCACCAATTATTTTGGATCTATCGATTTTTATACCTGAGGGAGTTACAATCACAGTATTTCCTTTAAAACCTGCAATATCTCCACGAACATCGACGATTACATCTTTCAGCTCTTTCAAAACCCTGTCCCTCATCAGGTCATCGCCCCTGATGTTTGAGATATCTATCATCAAGATATTTCCATCGTAGATCTCCTGCTTGAGTAGGGATATCTGGTTGATATTTGAGACTTCCGCGATCTTAACATAAGTCTCTGCAGGCTCTTCCTCGAGAACCTCCTCATATTTACTTAGATCGAGTTCGGTGTAGTCGTCGGCACTAGTTGTACTTCTTACATTGCTGCCAAGGATTTTGTCTATGAATTTTGCCATTTATGCACACCTTTTGTATTTTTTTAGATTTGAATAATAATTGTCCTATATTGAAACCTATATTAATTAATTTTTGCTATTAAAGCTAACCTTGATTTTAGTCTCTGTTTCAAGGAATTACCCGCCTATTCATGTAGGTTTTTTTAGTAAGAATCTACATGCTTCAAGAGCATCTTCAGAGTTCCATGCTCCATAGTTTATCTCCTACATGGGTTATTGACTTTATAGCTTTACCTGAATTAGTCTCAACCATCTGTGGACCCGTCATGAAAGCTTTTCCAATTGCAAGAGGCTTTTTATGAACCTCTTCCACGACGATTACGAGATCTCCTTCTTCTATTTCGGAATCAGCCTCCACGACTCCAGGAGCCATGATATCTGCCCCATCTGAAACGAATCTAATAGCTCCTTTATCCACAGTTACAATGCGCTTTTTGAGTTCAATCTCAAAAGCTCCGCGGACGGTAGGAAAAAACTGTCCTTCTATTTCAAAAAGTAGAGGCTTGCCATCCACAAGGATAAGGGAATAATCCTCCAGGATGATTTTTTCCAGGACTTTATTTTCCAGCCCTACCATCGTTTCACCGAAGATAGACACAAGGTACTTTAACATCTTGTTCTTCGTATTTTTCCTCAGCTGAACTCTTGACTTTACTTTCAATCAAACACCTGATTTCAAAAATCTCATGCACTATTTATAGCATAGGGTTCTTGTGCCTTTTAAAGCTTATGTGATTCATAAAGATTGATGAAACAAGATTTTTCATATTTTATTCGAATTTTTCCTTCAACTTTACAAAGAGCATTTTGAGAAGCATCAGAACACCTCCTAAAATATGGGTTCATAGCAGAAGGGCTCTAGAAAGAAACTAACAAAAAAAAACATATCCTGAGAACTGAATAAATTTCTGTATTCAAAGTCCCATTGCTAAGCCGCTGGAACTCATCTTAGACAATACAGTAATCAACCCTAAATGATATTAATCCGCTCGCTCAGATGAGGGAGAAAGCCAAGAATGAGCTTCTTGAAAACTTCAATATCAGTCGACACAGCTAAAAAGGTAGCATTAGGATGGGGAATTAGTCAAAAAACATATCAAAAAATCAAACATACAAATACTCTGATAGACAATCAAATAAGATCAGAAAATCTCAATGTTATGTGATGGATAAAGAATATGATCTAAAAAAATCCATTACCTAATTAGAGAAGAAATAAGGGTAGACTCAATCATATCTGTAAGAAAAAGACAGAGAACGAAAATTTGGGGAAAAATACAGAAGACAGCTGCACTTAATCTTTGATAAAATTAAATACGATCAAAAAAATATAGCGAGACAACGTTCTCTGTTGCCAAAAGGAAACTTGGAGAAGTACTTCGGGCAAGAAAGTTTCATAATCAAGTAAAATGAGTAAAACTTAAACTGAGAGTCTGTTGTATAAATAAAAAAATTGTAGAAATAATTTGTATTAAATTAAGGATCTCTATAGAACCGTTTTTCCTCCATTATTGAGATTATTTCACAATTAAAAAAGAATCTATTCATTTTTAAGGTTTCCACTTTTACTTCAATTTTTTCAATCCTTTCAAATATGTATTTATGAAGGTCTAATTTATTCTTTGCTTAACCCAGTTATATTAGTAAAATCAAATTTCGCATAGAGCTTAAATATATAAGTGCAGAACAAGTTTCCCCAAAAAGGTACATTCTTCGATTTTAAACCACTCATAAATGGAGTGGCTATGGTTCCATAAATGGGATATCACGGAAATCAAAAACAATGTTTCAATTTTTATTAAGATCCATCATATCAAAAGCTCCACCTTTTATATTCCAAAATGAAGAAAAACTGTGTTTCAAATTGAAGCGAATAGTAAGGAAAAGTTATTAAATCAAGGATGCTACCTAATTCAGGAGATACAGACAGCAAACTGGATGTATCTACCTATACGAGAAGTTGGGTCATTTATCTCTCCATGATCAACAACCCTATTACCTCCAATAAGTTTTTTAAATTTATTATGATTTGTAAAAATTGTCTCGGAACTGACGGAATAAGGTATTGATTAAAAAAATGGGTAGATATATCAATAGTTAAGTAGAAGAATCAATAGTTAAGTAGAAGAGTGTGAGCGGGTTGGGGAGTGGGGGGTCATATGGGGAGTGGGGGGTATGGTATGTGAAAAAAGTTTTCCGCTCACATCTTACAATTACTCTTATTAAAATTAATTATATAAATAGCTATGCATTCTGTTTCATCGTAATATAATAGTTAAATAATATAATAATGTTATGATACAAACCATACACCACATATTTAGATTTTTGAGCCCTTGTTTGATCCAATGATATGCCACATAAAAAGCCTGCAAATTAATAAAGAAGCCTTAAGTATTCACATGAAGCATTTTAAGTCATCCAGAGCAAGTTTTCAAAATTACCGTGACAAGAAAGTATTTACTTAA